>Ga0181587_10005013_pt1 | contig 10852 bp, 12 predicted proteins | sample 071ome_27_FD_132463 | JGI IMG/M metagenome (GOLD analysis project Ga0181587, IMG submission 132463) | Coastal salt marsh microbial communities from the Groves Creek Marsh, Skidaway Island, Georgia - 071409AT metaG (megahit assembly) | ecosystem: Environmental > Aquatic > Marine > Intertidal...
AGCTTCACGGAAAAAGGTCGTCGGCCAGTTCGCCGGCAGATTTTTTGACGATCAGGGCAATCAGGTAGATCTAGCCATTCATCAACGCCTTGTCTCCCTGGACCTTGCAGAGGTACGCGGTATCCCGACCATTGCGGCCGTTAGCCATGGGGAGGGAAAGACGACGGCGGTGCGGGCTGCCTTGCTCGGGGGTCTTATCGACGTGCTGATCGTTGACCCCGTGCTGGGTCGCTGCCTGTTGAATTGACGGGGCTCACGGTTGAGAGACCCGTTGCCTAGCTTCGAGTATGCAAGCAATCTCCACTATGACGGAAGGGTCCCTCGAAGTCGAAGGGTCTCTCCGTCGGGTCAGTTCCGGTAGGAAAGGGAACGTGATGGCGTCAACCGCGTAAGCGATCTGATTGTTGTCTTTGTTGATATCGACGGCAGCCAAAAATATTTCGTGCAATCGTGAATTCCGACGCGGAGTCTCGCAAACAGACCTCCATTGTTATCGAAGATCGAGGGGGAAGTCTTGAACCATCAGACGCAACGATCCGCCCTTCTCTGAACCCCACAGGTAGAGAATGCGGTTGTTTCCCATGTCCTGGCGACCGGGTTCATTCGTAATCACCTGCACACTCACTGGCAGGATCTTCTCGCGGGTCCCTTCGCGGACCACGCGCACTTTGTAGTCACCCGCCATCAGCTGGGTGTCGGCTCCATCACCATTTCCGAGGTCCCTCATGAGTCGCGAGCCGCGTGAGCGAACATCAACGTTGGGTGCTTGGGCGATGTGGCGGAAAGTCATCCGGCCCATGTTTTGGCCGACGGTTCGGGTCTCATTCGTGAAAATGGTGGTTGTGGGTCGTCCTCCCTCTGTTAGGTGCAGGGCAACTGTGTGATTACCACCGGGAAGTAGCTCGACTGCTTCTGCGCTGAGCAGGGGCTCGGACGAGAAAGGTGATGTGCCCGCCGGAACCGCGATGACGTCGTATTCACCGGGCTTGAGTCGCGCGGTTTCCAAGTCACCTGGATCCACGTCCTGGGCAATTCGCGTTTTATTGGCGTAGATGTCGACCGCAGAGGTGGCACCGAGATTAGGGATTGCGTGGGCGATGGCCAAGACCGCACGTTCCCCGGATCGAGTCAATCGACGCACTTCGCCACGGACTTCCCGGTATCCAACGGCAATGACCGTCTCGACCGGGCGTTTGCTGCGCCCCGACACACGAACTTCGTAGGTACCTGGCTCGGCTGCATCCTCGATGCGGGAGAGGTAGAAGTAGTTCGTGCCGCCGTAGGGCTCGTAGAACTCGGTGCGCTCGTCGATAACCATCCGGGTCTTGCGGCCGTTCGGATCGGTCACCGTCACGCGAGGCAATTTCGAGGCGCTGAGTCGATTTCCGGGTGGGGTGTCGACGATCAGCAACTGCATGGCGAGGCGATCCCCTGCAGACAAGTCGAAGCGGAAACCACGACGGTCGCCAGCCGCGATATCAGCTCGCACAGCAAAGGACACCGTTCCGTCGACCAGTAGTGGACCGGCCTTCGGCGTCGAATCCGAATCCGTGAGGTTTACGCCCTGGTGTGCTGAGGCAGGGGCTGGCGCGAGCGATACAACGCATGCGAGCGCCAGGGCCACAGTTGCAGTTCTACCGAATCGCACCTTCGCACTATTGCAGCCTCGAGCGGTTCGTGCATCAGGAGTCGATAGGCCTTGATCACAGACGGATGCGACGGACGTGTGACCATCCGCCGGGCCCCTGGTTGGTGGAGATGATCTGCCCACGAGCGTCGTCGTAGGTGCCAGAGCCTCCGAGGATGGGGCGAATCGTGCGCTGCCCGAGTACCAAGGTTGCCCCCGCGGGTGGATAGAGCGAGACCCCACCGACTACTAGTTGGTTCGCTTCGTCACCCACCACGAATGTGAGGTTGGAGCTGCGTAGTTCTTGGCCGTCGCTCACGCCCTCGGCCAAGGTGGTCAAAGTGCCCACCAGGTACTGACCGTCGGCTGCAACGCCATCGACTGCGATCGGAATGAAGAAGGTGCGGATGGTTCCGATGCCCGATCCCGTGATGCTCGTGGGAGCCACGGCAGCGTGGTAAACGCGCACCACCGTGACGTTGCTGTCCGACGCTTGGGACGCGGCGGTGGCTGTGGCCAAGCCAAACGACAACCCCAAAGCCAGTACGGGCGCGACAACTATCCGAAGGATTTTCATGTCCGGAGATTAATGCTCGTATGATCCGGGTATGGTCGACTCCGATCGTGCCTCGTACTTCCCGGTGATCGAGAAGCGCTACGGGAAGCCGATGTCCCATTGGCACCGGGAGATGAGGAAGGTCTCCGGACTGAAGTACCCCGAGCAGATGGCATTCCTGCAAGAGCAGCACGGTTTCTCACGTGCCCATGCGAATGCGCTCGTCCAGTACTCGAGGGGTTCGACGAGCTCGAGGCGATTCGACACGGTGGATGACTACCTAGCCGAACACGATGCGACGAAGCAAGGGACCGTACGAGCGATCCTCGAGACCATCACCGATGCCTTCCCCGACGCCGAGATAGTGATCGCCTGGAATCAACCGATGGTCAAGCTGGGGGATCGCTACGTCTTCGGGTTGGGAGTCTTCACCAAGCACATACTTATCGCTCCCTATGACTCGGAAGTTATCGATAGATTCCGTGATCGTCTCGTTGGCTATTCGGTGAACAAGAAGACGATCAAGGTGCCGGTCGATTGGGAAGTTGATGCTGACTTGATCACGGATCTGGTAGCGGCGACCTCGCAGTAGGGCGTTACTTGGACTGGGACGCTTCCAATCGTGCCAACGTGGCCTTGACCTCTGCGAGTTCGGCCAAGACTTCATCCACCCGATCCGGCCCCTGATGGGTGCGCTTGACCAGCGCGGCCGACAGGGATGCCGTAACGATGCCGAGCACGCTGATGCCGACGAGCATCACGAGGACAGCTAGCGCGCGTCCATTCCATGTCACGGGAACGAAGTCGCCGTACCCGACTGTCGTCACCGTTTCGAAGGCCCACCACACAGCATCGCCGATGTTGACGATCTCGGCGTTGGGAGCACCTCGTTCGGCGTTCAAGACCATCACGCTGCCGACCCAGACGACGATCATGGCCGCCAGGGCTGCTGATGTGAGGCCGCCACCGCTGATCAGGCCGGTCTTCTTGGAGATGACGCCATTAGCTGTGAATGCCCGTAGGGCTCGCAATGCTCGAAATTGGGGAAGCACAACGGTGATTGTGTCGAGCCAGTTTTTGCGAAAGAAGTGGTTCTTTACGGGAGAAACAAAGAAGCGGAAGAGCAAATCGATAACGAACAGTCCCCACAACACAATTCCGAAGGTGTTCATCCACTGGAACCAGGTCGCATCTGGGTAGTACCAGATCGCCTGAATCGAGAAGGTGGCCAAATAAACTAAGGCGAAGATGGACAGCAACGGTGAGATCTTCGTCGTGTAGCGGCTTATCCACTCTTGTCGGTGTAGTTGCGAGCTGCTTAGCTGTTTGGAGGATCGTGCAGATCGGGCTAGTTGTGTCATGGCGTCAGAGTAGAGTCGTTAGGTCCCGAAAGGGCGCAGCTAATGGCCATGGCCCCCTACGTAGTCGCTGATCTGGTGAAGGTGCACCGGGGAAAAGAAGGTGGTCGATGCAATCTCGTTTTCCATCGCGCCAGCGAAGACCTGCGTTCTGCTCGGGCGAAGGGAGCTCGGAAGTTAAGGACCATTGAGATTCACACGTGGTTTCGCACGCGCACCTCCGACTGCGTAGAAGATCTAGGATTCGATCCGCCGAGAGCGGATCGCACCTTCAAAGCACGTATTGGGATCCGCTGTCTGCCATAGCCAGGTAGCCATGTGCGCGCCGGCGTTCCATCTCCGCAGTACGGGCGTAGCCAGTCACCCTTTTTGATCATGTTCTTATCTGAGGTGAAGGCGTAAGCCTTGTCGGCTTCTTCACCCATCCACGTAGTCACGAAATGTTCCGAGACTTAACGGGGTGTTGCCGTCGAGCATCACCGCGTCCATCACCAGTGAAAGGACCGCGCTTACGGGCATCGGCTCTCGAGAGATCAGATGCACGATGTGGGCGGGGCCGGGTGAATACAACCCGGCCCCGCCCACATCGGTTACGTGACTACTTATCTAGATCGAAACGATCGAGCATCATCACCTTGTCCCATGCCTTTGCGAAGTCATGAACGAACTTTTCGTTAGCATCGGATGCCGCATAGACCTCGGCGAGGGCACGGAGCTGGGAGTTCGAGCCGAACACCAGATCCATCCGACTGGCGGTCCACTTGGCTTCTCCCGATGAGCGATCTTTACCTTCGAAGAGCTGCTCGGTGTCATCGGTGGGCTCCCAGACGGTGTTCATATCGAGGATGTTCACCAGGTAGTCGTTGGTGAGTTTGCCCTTGTTGGTCGTGAGAACACCCACGTCGGAGCCGTCGTAGTTGGTGCCGATGGCCCGCATACCTGCGACGAGGACGGTCATTTCCGGAGCGCTGAGGTTAAGCAGATTTGCCTTGTCCACCATGAGCTGCTCGGTGGGACGGACCTGACCCTTGGATACGTAGTTGCGCATACCATCCGCGATGGGTTCTAGGACCGCGAATGATTCCACGTCGGTCATCTCTTCGGTTGCATCCGTGCGACCCGGGGTGAAGGCGACGGTGATCGAGTGACCTGCGTCCTTCGCGGCCTTCTCAACCGCTGCGCATCCTGCGAGAACGATGAGGTCGGCTACCGATACCTGGCGTCCGCCGGCTGCGTTGAACTCCTGCTGGATGCCTTCCAGTGTGGACAAAACCGTGCCGAGTTGAGCCGGGTTGTTGACCTCCCACTCGTTTTGAGGAGCGAGGCGGATCCGGGCGCCGTTCGCTCCTCCGCGCTTGTCGGTTCCTCGGAACGAGGCGGCAGATGCCCAGGCCGTGGAGACGAGTTCGGAGACACTGAGGCCCGAAGCCAGCACCTTGTCCTTCAACGCGGCGATGTCCGCCTCGTCGATTTGCTGGCCGACCGGCGCGGGGACCGGGTCTTGCCAGATGAGGTCTTCGCTGGGGACCTCGGGTCCGAGATAGCGCGCCTTCGGTCCCATGTCGCGATGCGTCAACTTAAACCACGCACGCGCGAAAGCGTCGGCGAACTCGGCGGGGTTTTCCATGAATCGGCGCGAGATCGGCTCGTATATCGGATCCATGCGAAGGGCGAGGTCCGTTGTGAACATGATCGGCGCATGTCGCTTAGCTGGATCGTGAGCGTCAGGCACGGCGTCGGCCGCGGCGCCGCCCTTGGGGATCCACTGGGTCGCGCCAGCGGGGCTCTTTGTTTGCTCCCAGTCGTATGCAAACAGGGTCTCGAGGTAGCTGTTGTCCCAGGCGATCGGAGTGGGAGTCCACGCGCCCTCGAGGCCACTGGAGATGGTGTCGTCGCCATGACCGGATCCATAGGAGGAGATCCAGCCCAGACCCATGTCCTGCAACGGAGCACCCTCTGGCTCAGGCCCGACGTACTTGTTGGGATCGGCGGCGCCGTGTGCCTTCCCGAAGGTATGGCCCCCTGCGATCAGGGCGACGGTTTCGTAATCATCCATCGCCATGCGACCGAAGGTCTCGCGGATATCTCGCGCTGCTGCCATCGGGTCTGGAACGCCGTTCGGGCCCTCGGGATTGACGTAGATGAGTCCCATCTGCACGGCGGCAAGCGGGTTCTCCAACTCACGATCGCCGGTGTAGCGGCCGTCGGCGAGCCACTCCGCCTCGGATCCCCAGTAGGTGATGTCCGGCTCGTAGATATCCGCGCGTCCGCCGCCGAAGCCAAATGTCTCGAAACCCATTGACTCCAGGGCGACGTTGCCGGTCAAGATGAACAGGTCCGCCCAGGAGAGCTTCTTGCCGTACTTGGCCTTGATTGGCCACAACAGGCGGCGAGCCTTATCTAGGTTGACGTTGTCCGGCCAGGAGTTCAAGGGAGCGAATCGCTGCATCCCTGCCCCGCCGCCGCCGCGACCATCACTCGTGCGGTAGGTACCGGCACTGTGCCACGCCATGCGAATAAAGAAGGGACCGTAATGGCCGTAGTCGGCGGGCCACCAGTCCTGCGAATCGGTCATCAAGGCAACGAGGTCGGCCTTGACGGCTGCAAGATCAAGGGACTCGAACTCGTTGGCGTAGTCGAAGCCCTCTCCCATGGGATCGGCAACCGAGGGGTTCTGCTGGAGCACCTTCAAGTTCAGTTGGTTGGGCCACCAGTCTTCATTCTGCTGACCGACTCCCACGGAACCGTGGTCGATCGGACATTTGCTTTCACTTGCCATCGTTGCCTCTCCTATCGGTGGTGTTCTTCAGGTAAGGGAAGTGGATTGCTCCGTTGAGCAGGTCGGACATTGACCCCAGTAGACGACCTCGGCCTCGTCTATAGCAAACCCTTGATCGTTCGATGCGGTCAAGCATGGGGTGTCGCCGACGGCGCAATCAACGTCGGCGAGCTCGCCGCATGAGCGGCACACAATGTGGTGGTGATTGTCACCGGCGCGACTCTCGTATCGGGTAGCAGAACCGGCTGGTTGGACACGGCGAAGGATGCCGGCTTCGGACAACGTCGTGAGCGAGTCGTAGACCGATTGCCGCGAAATTGAACCAATGTTTGCCCGGACGCTCTCCAGCACTTGGTCAGCCGTCGCGTGGGGACATTCCTCGACCGCGGCAAGCACGGCAAGTCTTTGCGGCGTCACGTGGAGTCCGTGTTCGCGTAGGGAGTCGGTGGCGGTCGGCACGCGGCCTAGATTAAGTCCATATTTGGACTTAATCAACTTGACGGTTAGTGATCGATTGGGCTCGTACGGTGGCGGTGTGGACTCCGTTGAAGCCAGGCGCGACCGTGGTCGGTTTGCGCGCGGAGACCGCCCGCGTTCAAGCCTGGCCCATTTCACCCCCGCTCCTGACCGGGCCGATCCGGTGGACATCCTGCTGGCGCAAGAGATCGAGCGGATGGCCGCGCTGACCGATCTGCGGCATCGGCGAATGTCGGTTTCGCCTTTCGCGTTCTATCGCGGGGGCGCGGCCATCATGGCCGCGGATCTCGGTGTGATGCCCACGACCGGACTCGATGCTCAACTGTGTGGAGATGCCCATCTCGCCAACTTCGGACTGTTCGCAGCCCCCGACCGAAGCATCGTCTTCGATGTGAATGATTTCGACGAGACAAACCCTGGGCCGTTCGAGTGGGACGTCCTGAGGCTGGCGACGTCTTTCGTTCTAGCAGCTGACCAGACCGGGATTCCGGGGGACAAGGCGCGGGCAATCGTCGCTAACGCCGCGCGGGGCTATCGCAGCCAGATGGCCCTGCACGCCCAGGAGAACAACCTCGACATCTGGTATTCCCGCATCGATATTGGCTTCCTGCGACAGTGGGCGAAGTCAGAAGGCAAGGCAGCCCGCGGAACTATGCGCGAGTCGGTTGCCAAAGCCGAATCCCGGGACGTCTGGTCTGCGTTAGACAAGATGACCCACGTTGTGGACGGACAACGGCGCCTGATTGATCGACCGCCGCTGGTCATGCCACTGCCGCTCGAGGGCGACGTCGCCCATCGAATGAACGAGATCATCCAGCGTTACGCCGAGACCCTCCCTCCGGACCGAGCTGAGCTCCTTGGTCGCTATCGATTCATCGACATCGGGCACAAGGTTGTGGGGGTTGGCAGCGTCGGGTTACTCGCGATCGTCACCCTGCTTCAAGGCAGAGATGGCGGTGACGTTCTGGTCCTCCAGTCCAAGCAAGCGGTGGGCAGTGTCCTCGAACCGTTCACGAAAGCGTCTGCCTTTGCCGAGCACGGTCAGCGCGTAGTGGTCGGTCAGCAACTGATGCAGGCGGCCAGTGATCCTCTGTTGGGATGGGTCACCTCGAACCGCGGACGTTCGTTTTATGTTCGCCAACTTCGTGACAAGAAGTTCTCTCCGGATATCACGACGATGAAGCCGGCGGTGATGGGCGATTACGCGATGCTGTGCGGACGTGCCCTCGCGCGTGCCCATGCTCGCTCGGGCGATCCCATTTCGATTGACGCCTACCTCGGAAAGAGTGGCGCATTCGATCGCGCCGTCACGACGTTCGCTCGTACATACGCCGAACAGGTGAGAGGAGACTTCGCCACTTTCACCGATGCGATCGCGGACGGACGGGTATCGGTTGGTTCACCGGAGGCTGAGCAGCACCTATCTCTGAGTCTGGACGACCATGGCTCCATCACCGTTGTGAGCGGTTAAATGCGGGGTTGCCGGGAGCGCGTCACCTAGCCTTCGAATATCCGTCGACGACGGGGTCCGCACTCTCGGGAGGATAAAATGTCTGAGACAACGAGTCAGGCCGCGTATCCGGCAACTCTCCAGATCGACTACCAGGAGAAGTTGAGTCGCGTCACGACCCTCTTCCGCATCATCCTGGTCATTCCCATCGCCATCATTCTGAACATCCTCACGGCCGGTAGTGAGTCCGTGTATACGTGGGACGACGACGCTGGGGAACGAGTCACGAACACAACCTCCAGCGGACTCGGGATTGTTGGCGCACTGTTCCTCGTCACCGTGCTGCTGATTCTCTTCCGCAAGCGCTATCCGAAGTGGTGGTTCGACTTTGGGTTAGCGCTGTCTCGGTTCTTCACCAGAATCTCCGCATATGTGCTTCTCGTGACTGACCGGTACCCATCAACCGAGGACGATCAGAACGTCCACCTTGATGTTCCGTACCCGAACGCCCAAACGGACCTGAATCGTGGTTTGCCGCTGGTGAAGTGGTTCCTAGCCATCCCGCACTACTTCATCTTGTTCTTCCTTTGGATCGCTGTGGCGTTCGTCACCCTCATTGCCTGGTTCGTCGTGATCATTACCGGCAGGTATCCGCAAGGCTTGTTCAACTTCAGTGTCGGCGTTATGCGGTGGACCTGGCGCGTGCACGCCTACGCCATCCTGCTCGCAACGGACAAGTACCCACCGTTCAGCCTGGACTGACCTGTCGAACGGTGATTCCTGGCACACTCGATACCACCGTGATGGAAAGGGTTAGCCATGGAGACAGTTGGATTCATCGGCCTCGGCAACGTGGGATCCAAACTAGCCGGGACGCTTGTGCGAAACGGTGTCGATGCTCGCGTTGTGGACACCAATCCAGATGCAGTCCAGACCCTGATCGAATCGGGCGCTGGATCGTGCGCGAGTGCAGCGCACCTCGCAGCTGAGTGTGACGTCGTTATCACCTGTTTGCCTTCTCCACAGGTAGTGGCGGACGTGATGGAGGGGCCCGATGGGCTTCTCGAGGGCATGCGTCCGGGTTTGGTCTGGATGGAGATGAGTACCACCGATGCCGCCGAGGTGGTTCGTCTCGGTGCTCGAGTGATGGAGCGCGGTGGGGCAGTAGCCGACTGCCCGGTTTCGGGTGGCTGCCACCGAGCGGCAACGGGAAACATCTCCATACTCGCCGGCTGCGACCGAGAAACTTTTGAGCGGATCTTGCCCCTGCTGACCATCATGGGTCGGCGCGTACTGCACACAGGGGAACTTGGAAGTGCATCGAAAATTAAGGTAGTCACCAACTACCTCGCGACTGCGAACCTGATTGCCGTCACCGAAGCTCTCGCGACCTGTGCGAAGGCGGGCATAGATCTCACCGTGGCCTATGAAGCGATCAAGGCGTCATCCGGCAATTCCTTCGTCCACGAGACGGAAAGTCAGGTGATCTTGAATGGATCACGGGACATCAACTTCACTATGGATTTGGTGAAGAAGGACGTCGGACTCTTCGTATCCATTGCCCGGGACCTCGGCATGGAGTTGGAGATGGGTTCGCTTATCTTGGACATTTTCGATGATGGCATCGACAAGTACGGGCCTCGCGAGTGGTCGCCGAACATCATTCGCCGCCTCGAAGACGAATATGGAATAGATGTTCGTGCGTCCGGTTTTCCCGCCGAGATGGTTGACGACGAACCTGAAGAGCGGGGCAGTGAGGTGCTGATCCGGCGCTAGCCGGACGTCAGCGCGATACGAAGCACATCCGGAATCGGTGTCGGAGAACCGGAATCGTCGATGTTGACGTAGCGGGCGACGCCCACGAACACCTCGTGCTTATCTCGGGTGAAGGTGTAGCGAAGCACGAGGCTGGTGTTCCCGACTTTCTCGCACGTGACATCCATGTCCAGGATGTTGTCCACCTTGCTCGACGCGTTGAACGACGCATCCATGTGCGCGAGTGCGCCGTTGAAGGGCACCGCATACAGATCTGCAGGCTCGAAACCGAGACCGCGGAAGTATTCGGTGAAGGCTTCATCGCAGATATCGAGGTACCTGGCATTGAGCGTGACTCCGGCCGAGTAGACGTCCCGGTAGCGAACGCGATACTGCCCCACATGCATGGCTAGCGCGTCATCACGATCTTGCCGCGCACGGTGCCGTCGATCATCGAGGCGAATCCTTCGCGGGCGTCGTCCATCGCAAGAGTTCGATCGATGACCGGTGCGACGTTGTTCTTTGACATCAACGCGATCAAATCCGCGAACTCCTGCGCTGTTCCCATTGTTGATCCGGCGATGGTCAGCTGAAGGAAGAACACTCGGTTGAGCTGAGATGGAGGCATCGCTCCGGATGTTGCTCCGGAGACCACGATGGTTCCCCCTGGGCGTAGTGATTTCAACGAGTGGTCCCAAGTCGCCTCACCGACCGTCTCGATGACGGCATCGACTTTGTCGGGTAGGCGTGCTCCGGTCTCGAAAGCTTCGTCGGCGCCAATGCTGACCGCCCACTCACCCTTCTCGGCGTCGCGTGACGTCACCCAGACACGCAGCCCCATTGCTTTCCC
>Ga0181587_10005024_pt1 | contig 10840 bp, 6 predicted proteins | sample 071ome_27_FD_132463 | JGI IMG/M metagenome (GOLD analysis project Ga0181587, IMG submission 132463) | Coastal salt marsh microbial communities from the Groves Creek Marsh, Skidaway Island, Georgia - 071409AT metaG (megahit assembly) | ecosystem: Environmental > Aquatic > Marine > Intertidal zone...
AAAGAACGCGTTTACTTCCCTGGCTATATTATGGTCAAGGCCAATTTAACTGGAGAACTTCCTCACATCATCAAGTCGGTAACTAATGTGATCGGATTTTTAGGGGAAACTAAAGGGGGTGACCCTGTGCCTTTAAGAGAGGCAGAAGTAAACCGTATGCTCGGTAAAGTAGATGAATTGGCACTGACAGCTGAACACGTCGCTATTCCATTTAATGTGGGAGAGAGTGTTAAAGTAATCGACGGACCGTTTAACGGATTTACAGGAGCGATAGAAAAAGTAAATGAAGAAAAGCGTAAGCTCGAAGTCATGGTGAAAATCTTTGGAAGAAAGACACCATTGGAATTGAGCTATATGCAAGTTGATAAATTATAAATGTTACACTAATAACTAAGGAATCCGTGTGATGCTTCCACTAACACGTTCCTAAATTAAATGAAACAATGGCAAAAGAAGTAAGTAAAGTTTTAAAACTACAAGTTCGGGGAGGTGCAGCGAATCCGTCGCCACCGGTTGGACCCGCGCTCGGTGCCGCAGGAGTCAACATCATGGAATTTTGCAAGCAATTCAACGCAAGAACCCAAGATAAACCTGGTAAAGTATTGCCAGTAGCGATTACTGTATACATGGACAAATCATTTGAATTTGTCATCAAAACACCGCCAGCGGCCGTTCAACTAATGGAAGCAGCCAAAGCTAAAAAAGGTTCTGGTGAACCCAACCGAAAAAAAGTGGCTACGGTCACTTGGGATCAGGTAAAACTCATCGCTGAGGATAAAATGCCTGACCTGAATGCATTTACCCTAGAGTCTGCTATGAAAATGGTAGCCGGTACTGCACGTTCAATGGGATTCAAAATTTCTGGACAAGCACCTTTTTAATTTATTAAAACCAAGCAATGGCGAGATTAACAAAAAAACAAAAAGAAGCTCGGGCTAAAATAGATTCTAATAATCTTTATACCCTTAAAGAAGCTTCTGCATTGGTAAAAGAAATTACCAATACCAAATTTGATGCAAGTATTGATTTGGCAATCCGATTGGGAGTAGATCCTAAAAAAGCCAATCAAATGGTTCGTGGCGTAGTAACCCTACCCCATGGAACGGGAAAAGATGTGCGCGTTTTAGCACTAGTTACTCCAGACAAAGAAGCCGATGCTAAAGAAGCAGGAGCAGACTATGTAGGTTTGGATGAATACCTTCAAAAAATTAAAGAGGGTTGGACGGATGTTGACGTGATTGTGACCATGCCTAGTGTGATGGGAAAATTAGGCCCATTGGGTCGTGTATTAGGTCCTCGTGGCTTGATGCCAAACCCCAAAACAGGTACGGTAACTATGGACGTCAAAAAAGCGGTATCCGATGTTAAAGGTGGAAAAATAGATTTTAAGGTTGATAAAACGGGAATCGTCCACGCTGCCATCGGTAAAGCTTCATTTACTCCTGAAAAGATTTATGAAAATGCTGACGAGCTGATCAAAACCGTGATCAAGCTTAAACCCACTACAACCAAGGGGGTGTATGTTAAAAGTATTTTTATGTCAAGCACCATGAGTCCTAGTATCTCTGTAGATACCAAATTGGGTTAATGCACAAAATTTATTCAAATGACTAGACAAGAAAAACACGACGCAATAGAAAACCTTAAAGAAGCTTTAGCAGGGGTCAAAAACCTCTACTTGGCTGATATTGCAGGATTGAATGCCGCTCAAACCAGTGCGTTACGCCGCGCTTGTTTTAAAGAGAACATACAACTGCAAGTGGTAAAGAATACCTTACTCGCCAAAGCGATGGAAGCTTCCGACCAGGACTTTGGAGAGTTGACGGAGATCCTGAAAGGGAACACTTCGTTAATGTTTTCTGAATCAGGAAACGCACCTGCAAAGGTGATCAAGAACTTTAGAAAAAAGTCTGATAAGCCCATTTTAAAAGGTGCCTTCATTGAAGAAGCCGTTTATATTGGGGACGATCAGATCGACGCTCTAGTAGCGATCAAATCTAAAGAAGAATTGGTTGGAGAGATCATTACATTGTTACAATCACCAGCCAAAAACGTTGTTTCAGCGCTTCAGTCAGGAGGCGGGAAACTTTCTGGAATTTTAAAAACACTTTCAGAACGCGAATCCTGACCCAAAATAAGTACGCACTCGAATACACATATTTAAAAATCAAACAGTAAAATTAATAACATGGCAGATTTAAAAGATTTCGCAGAACAATTAGTCAACTTGACCGTAAAAGAAGTTAATGAGTTGGCTGATATTTTAAAAAATGAGTACGGTATAGAGCCTGCAGCTGCTGCTGCGGTTGCTGTTGCTGGACCCGCAGGTGGAGCAGCTGATGCTGCTGAGGAAAAGTCAGAATTTGACGAGATCCTTAAATCCGCAGGAGCTTCAAAACTTGCAGTAGTAAAATTAGTAAAAGAGTTAACAGGTCTTGGGCTTAAAGAAGCAAAAGAACTTGTTGACGGTGCACCTAGTCCTTTGAAAGAAGGTATCGCTAAAGATGAAGCAGAAGCGCTTCAAAAATCTCTAGAAGAAGCTGGTGCCGAGGTTGAGCTTAAGTAGTCTCAATCCATACCATTAAAGGCATAGGCTTTTGGATTTTTCCAAAGGCCTATACCCTTTTATAGCCGTTACCGCCCCCATCCTACAGTAGTTATGACCATTAAAAAATAGTTAGATGTCAAGTTCAAAGAGTCAAAGAGTCAGTTTCGCAGGAGCTAAAACTTCTCCTAATTACCCTGATTTTCTCGATATACAAATCAAATCTTTTCAAGATTTTTTCCAACTCGAAACAAAATCTGACGAACGTAACGAGGAGGGTCTCTTCAATACGTTTAAAGAAAACTTTCCAATTTCTGATACACGAAATCAATTCGTACTTGAATTTTTAGATTATTTCGTTGATCCACCCCGTTATACCATACAAGAATGTATCGAAAGAGGATTGACCTACTCGGTGCCTTTAAAGGCCCGTCTCAAATTATACTGTAAGGATCCAGAGCACGAAGACTTTGAAACCATCGTTCAGGATGTATTCTTAGGGACGATACCTTACATGACTCCCAGTGGAACTTTTGTGATCAACGGGGCAGAGCGTATCGTGGTGTCTCAGCTTCACCGTTCTCCAGGGGTGTTCTTTGGCCAATCGTTCCATGCCAATGGAACCAAGTTGTATTCTGCACGGGTGATTCCTTTTAAAGGATCTTGGATAGAATTCGCTACAGACATCAACAGCGTGATGTACGCCTACATTGACCGTAAGAAAAAATTACCTGTAACCACGCTATTTAGAGCCATTGGTTTTGAACACGATCGAGACATTCTTGAAATTTTTGATCTGGCTGAAGAGGTTAAGGTTTCTAAAACCGGTCTTAAAAAGACTATTGGAAGAAAATTGGCAGCACGTGTACTCAAGACTTGGCATGAAGACTTTGTAGATGAAGATACCGGAGAGGTAATTTCTATTGAGCGAAATGAAATCATCATTGACCGTGATACCGTCATTGAGAAAGAACACATTGATGAAATCCTTGATGCTGGTGTAAAAACCATCTTACTACACAAAGTAGATGCGCATATGTCAGACTATGCCATCATCTATAACACCTTGCAAAAAGACCCTACAAACTCTGAAAAAGAAGCTGTAGAACATATTTACCGTCAATTGCGTAACGCTGAACCACCAGACGAGGACACTGCAAGAGGAATCATTGATAAATTATTCTTCTCTGATCAACGCTACAACCTCGGCGAGGTAGGACGTTATCGAATGAATAAAAAATTAGGTTTGGATGTTGAGATGGACAAACAGGTCTTGACCAAACAGGATATCATAACCATTATCAAGTATTTAATTGAATTAATCAATTCAAAGGCAGAGATTGATGACATCGACCACTTATCCAACAGACGTGTTCGTACTGTAGGTGAGCAACTATCTTCTCAGTTTGGAGTAGGTCTGGCCCGTATGGCTCGAACCATTCGCGAACGAATGAACGTGAGAGACAATGAAGTCTTTACGCCTATTGATTTGATCAATGCAAAAACATTATCTTCTGTAATCAACAGTTTCTTTGGTACCAATCAACTTTCACAGTTTATGGACCAAACAAACCCCCTTGCAGAAATTACACACAAACGAAGACTTTCTGCCTTAGGGCCTGGTGGACTTTCTAGAGAACGTGCAGGTTTCGAAGTTCGAGACGTACACTACACCCACTACGGAAGGTTGTGTCCTATTGAAACTCCGGAAGGACCCAATATTGGTTTGATTTCTTCCCTAGGGGTTTACGCAAAAGTAAATAACCTAGGATTCATTGAAACTCCCTATCGCAAAGTAGAAGACGGAGTGATCAACCTAAAAGAAACCGTTTATCTCAGTGCTGAGGAAGAAGAAAATCAACTCATTGCTCAAGCCAATATTGAATTTGATAAGTCGGGTAAAATTTTAGCAGAAAAAGTAATTGCCAGAGATCAGGCCGATTTCCCATTGGTAACTCCAGATCAGGTAAATTACACCGATGTGGCACCTAATCAGATTGCTTCGATTTCAGCTTCGTTGATTCCATTTTTGGAGCACGATGATGCCAACCGAGCGTTGATGGGCTCCAACATGATGCGCCAAGCAGTTCCGCTTTTGAGACCAGAATCTCCGATAGTTGGAACCGGTTTAGAAAAACAAGTAGCCTCGGATTCTCGTGTGCTTATTAATGCCGAAAACGATGGGGTGGTACAATACGTTGATGCCAACCGCATTGAAATTCTTTACGATTTTTCTGAAACTGATGAGCTGATAAGTTTTGACGGAAGTGTAAAATCTTACAACTTAATTAAATTCAGAAAAACCAACCAAGGAACCTGTATCAACCTAAAACCGATCGTTAAAAAAGGCGATCGAGTAACTAAAGGTCAGGTCCTTTGTCAAGGATATGCAACAGAAGCCGGTGAGCTTGCTTTGGGTCGAAACATGAAAGTTGCGTTCATGCCTTGGAAAGGATATAATTTTGAGGATGCAATCGTAATTTCTGAAAAAGTAGTTCGTGAAGACATCTTTACGTCTATCCATATAGACGAGTATTCACTCGACGTTAGAGATACCAAATTAGGTACAGAAGAGTTGACCAATGACATCCCTAATGTCAGCGAAGAAGCTACAAAAGATTTGGATGAAAATGGAATGATTCGAATTGGAGCTGAAGTTAATGCAGGAGACATATTGATTGGAAAAATTACCCCAAAAGGGGAATCTGATCCTACACCTGAAGAAAAATTACTTCGCGCCATCTTTGGAGACAAGGCAGGCGATGTAAAAGATGCTTCACTAAAAGCACCACCATCGTTACAAGGTGTTGTAATTGACAAAAAACTCTTTACACGATCTGTAAAAGACAAACGCAAAAGAAACGAAGACAAGCAAGAACTCGAAGCCCTAGAAAAAGCCTTCGATGAAAAGTTTGAAGCGTTAAAAACCGTTTTAGTCGAAAAACTTTTTGCCATTGTTAATGGGAAAACCTGTCAAGGCGTACAAAACGATCTTGGCGAAGACATCTTGCCAAAAGGAAAGAAATACACGCTTAAAATGTTAGCGGGTGTAGAAGATTACACTCACTTGACAAAAGGTTCGTGGACGACTACTCAAGAAACCAATGAATTGATCACAGACTTGATTCACAATTATAAGATCAAGGAAAACGATCTTCAGGGAGCGTTGCGTAGAGAGAAATTTACCATCAGCGTAGGAGATGAACTTCCTGCAGGAATCAAAAAACTTGCGAAGGTTTACATCGCCAAAAAACGCAAGCTTAAAGTTGGAGATAAAATGGCAGGACGCCACGGAAACAAAGGTATTGTTGCCCGTATTGTTCGTGAAGAAGAAATGCCATTCCTAGAAGATGGAACCCCGGTAGATATCGTATTGAATCCGTTAGGAGTACCTTCTCGAATGAATATTGGTCAGATTTATGAAACCGTTTTAGGTTGGGCGGGTCAAAATTTAGGGGAGAAATATGCTACGCCAATTTTTGATGGAGCGACCATAGAGGAGATCAATGCGTTGACTGAAAAAGCTAACGTCCCTCTTTATGGACATTCCTATTTATACGATGGAGGAACCGGAGAGCGTTTTGATCAACCTGCAACGGTTGGGGTTATCTATATGTTGAAACTAGGACATATGGTTGACGATAAAATGCACTCAAGATCCATTGGACCGTACTCCCTTATTACGCAGCAACCTCTTGGAGGGAAAGCACAATTTGGTGGGCAACGATTTGGAGAAATGGAAGTGTGGGCTTTAGAAGCCTATGGAGCTTCCAGTACACTACAAGAAATTCTTACCGTTAAATCTGATGATGTAATTGGTAGAGCCAAGACCTATGAAGCCATAGTGAAGGGGGATACCTTACCAGAACCCGGGTTGCCAGAATCCTTTAATGTACTCATGCATGAGTTGAAAGGACTTGGATTGGACATTAGATTGGAAGAATAATATAATATTAGAAGATAAGTTAGTCATGGCTAGAAATAACGAAATCATAACACAAAAAAAATTCAATAAAATTGCTATTGGATTGGCCTCTCCAGAAGTTATTCTTGGAAATTCAAGAGGTGAGGTGCTCAAACCTGAAACAATCAACTACCGAACACACAAGCCTGAGCGAGACGGTCTTTTTTGTGAGCGTATCTTCGGTCCTGTAAAGGATTATGAATGTGCTTGTGGAAAATACAAAAGAATCCGCTACAAAGGGATTGTTTGTGATCGATGTGGGGTAGAGGTTACGGAAAAAAAAGTACGTCGCGATCGTGTAGGGCATATCAATTTAGTTGTTCCTGTAGCGCATATTTGGTACTTCCGTTCGTTGCCGAACAAAATCGGATACCTGCTTGGATTGCCTTCCAAGAAATTGGATATGATTATTTATTACGAACGTTATGTAGTCATCCAGCCCGGTATTGCAAAAAATGAAGAAGGGGAAGCTTTACAGCCAATGGACTTTTTGACCGAGGAAGAATACCTCAATGTCTTAGAGCAAATTCCACCCGAAAATCAATACAAGGAAGACGATGATCCAGACAAGTTTATCGCTAAGATGGGTGCGGAATGTCTGATTGAACTGCTTTCACGTATCGACCTCGAAGCCTTGTCTTACGAATTGCGTCATAAAGCAAATAACGAAACGTCTAAGCAACGTAAAACAGAAGCACTTAAAAGACTGCAGGTGGTTGAAGCCTTCCGTGAAGCCAACGAGCGTGGGGAAAATTTACCCGAATGGATGATCATGAAAGTGATTCCGGTAATCCCACCAGAGTTAAGACCTTTAGTTCCTTTGGATGGAGGACGCTTTGCTACTTCAGATTTAAATGATTTATACCGAAGAGTCATCATCAGAAACAACCGTTTGAAACGATTGGTGGAGATTAAAGCTCCTGAAGTAATCCTCAGAAACGAAAAGCGGATGTTGCAAGAATCTGTAGATTCCTTATTTGACAACACACGAAAATCGTCTGCTGTAAAAACAGATTCTAACCGTCCCTTGAAATCACTATCTGATTCTTTAAAAGGAAAACAAGGAAGATTTCGTCAAAACTTATTAGGAAAACGAGTGGACTATTCTGCACGTTCCGTAATTGTTGTTGGACCCGAATTAAAACTTTTTGAATGTGGTCTTCCCAAGGGAATGGCTGCCGAGTTGTACAAGCCGTTCATCATTCGTAAGATCATAGAAAGAGGAATCGTAAAAACGGTAAAATCTGCCAAAAAAATCATCGATAGAAAAGAGCCCGTAGTTTGGGATATCTTAGAAAATGTATTGAAAGGCCACCCCGTACTTTTAAACCGGGCTCCTACTCTACACCGTTTAGGAATACAAGCATTTCAACCAAAATTAATCGAAGGGAAAGCAATTCAGTTGCATCCTTTAGTGTGTACGGCATTTAATGCGGATTTTGACGGTGACCAGATGGCAGTTCATTTGCCATTAGGGCCAGAAGCTATTTTGGAAGCCCAGCTTTTGATGTTGGCTTCTCACTCGATCCTCAATCCGGCAAACGGTTCGCCGATTACGGTACCTTCTCAAGACATGGTTTTAGGATTGTATTACATGACCAAAGCCAAAAAATCAACCCCACAACAAAAGGTTAAAGGAGAAGGATTGATTTTTTATTCTACCGAGGAAGTACACATCGCCTTGAATGAAAAGCGTGTGGACTTGAATGCAATGATTAAAATCCGTGCGAAAGATTTTAATGAAAACGGTGAATTGGTTTATCAAATCATAGAATCTACAGTAGGTAGGGTGCTCTTTAATGAAGTAGTACCAGAAGCTGCGGGTTATTTTAATGTGGTATTGACCAAGAAAAACTTACGTGAAATCATCGGTGACATCCTGAAGGTAACGAGCGTACCTGAAACGGCTGACTTTTTAGATAAGATCAAAGAGATGGGTTATGGATTCGCCTTTAAAGGAGGATTGTCGTTCAGTTTAGGAGATATCATCATTCCGCCCGAAAAGGTCACCATGATAGAGGAAGCCGATGCCCAAGTAGACAACGTCATTGGCAACTACAACATGGGATTGATTACCAATAACGAAAGGTACAATCAGGTGATTGATATTTGGACTTCAACCAATGCGAAACTTACCGAGTTGGCCATGAAGCGTATCAGCGAAGACCAACAAGGATTTAACTCCGTATTTATGATGTTGGATTCCGGTGCAAGGGGATCTAAAGAACAGATCCGTCAGTTGACCGGTATGCGCGGTTTGATGGCCAAGCCTAAAAAATCCAACGTAGGTGGAGGGGAAATTATAGAAAACCCCATTCTTTCAAACTTTAAAGAGGGGCTTTCCATTCTTGAATACTTTATTTCGACTCACGGAGCGCGGAAAGGACTTGCAGATACCGCCTTAAAAACGGCAGATGCAGGCTATCTTACACGACGTCTTCACGATGTTTCTCAGGACGTAATCGTCAATATCGAAGACTGTGAAACCTTAAGAGGTGTTGTTGTAAACGCACTGAAGAAAAACGAAGAAATTGTTGAAACACTCGGAGAACGTATTCTCGGTCGTGTGGTCCTTCAAGACGTAGTAGATCCAAGTACAAACGAACTAATCGTAGAAGCAGGACAAGAGATCAAAGACGAGCAGGTTGCTTTAATTGAGCAGGCTTCAATCGAGTCTGTCGAAGTACGTTCGCCCTTGACTTGTGCTGCCCTTAATGGAATTTGTGCTAAATGTTACGGTAGAAACCTTGCCACGGGTAAAATGGTTCAGCGAGGAGAAGCCGTAGGTGTAATTGCTGCTCAATCTATCGGAGAACCTGGAACACAACTTACCTTAAGAACGTTCCACGTAGGAGGGGTTGCAGGGAATATTTCAGAAGAAAACAAATTGATTGCCAAGTTTGATGGAATTGTTGAAATCGAAGATTTAAAAACGGTTCAAGGAAAAGACGCCGATGGAGAAGATGCTGAAATTGTAATTTCAAGAACGTCTGAAATCAGAGTTTTAGATGCTAAAACCAAAAGCGTATTGAGTACAAACAACATTCCTTACGGTTCTTCACTCCACATTAAAAATGGAGCAAAAATCAAAAAGGATACTGTAATCTGTAAATGGGATCCATTTAATGGAGTAATTGTCTCTGAGTTTACAGGTAAAATTGTTTACGAAAACATCGAACAAGGACTGACCTATCAGGTTGAAATTGACGAACAAACCGGATTCCAAGAGAAGGTAATTTCTGAATCTAGAAATAAAAAATTGATTCCAACGTTATCTATCTCAGATAAAAAAGGAACTATTTTACGTTCCTACAACTTACCTGTAGGTGCACACCTTATCGTAAATGAAGGCGATCAAATCGAGGAAGGTAAAGTATTGGTTAAGATTCCTCGTAAGTCAGCCAAGTCTGGAGACATTACCGGTGGTTTACCTCGTGTTACGGAATTGTTCGAAGCGCGTAATCCTTCTAATCCAGCCGTGGTATCTGAAATCGACGGCGTGGTTTCTTTCGGTAAAATCAAAAGAGGAAACAGAGAGATTGTTGTAGAGTCCAAGTTTGGAGATGTCAAAAAATATTTGGTTAAACTCTCCAATCAAATTCTTGTTCAAGAAAACGACTTTGTAAAAGCTGGTATGCCGCTTTCTGATGGATCAGTTACACCGGCAGACATACTTAAGATCAAAGGGCCTTCAGCTGTTCAACAGTATTTGGTTAACGAAATCCAAGAAGTATACCGTTTACAAGGAGTAAAAATCAATGACAAGCACTTTGAGGTAGTAGTCCGTCAAATGATGCGTAAAGTACGAATCATGGATCCAGGAGATTCTATTTTCCTAGAAAACCAATTGGTATTCCGTCACGACTTCATCAAAGAAAATGACAGTCTCTATGGAATGAAAATTGTAGAGGAAGTAGGTGATTCTGAAAATGTAAAACAAGGTCAGATTCTTTCCTCTCGTCAATTGCGCGATGAAAACTCTTTATTGACTCGAGAAGATAAGCAACTCGTTGTGGCGCGTGATGCCGCACCGGCTACAGCTACTCCAGAATTACAAGGAATCACACGAGCTTCGCTTCAAACCAAGTCCTTTATCTCGGCGGCTTCCTTCCAAGAAACCACCAAGGTGTTGAACGAGGCGGCGGTGAACGGTAAAGTAGATTTCCTTGAAGGATTGAAAGAGAACGTTATTGTAGGGCATAAAATTCCTGCAGGTACTGGATTAAGAGCATACAATGATATTATTGTTGGTTCTAAAGAGGAGTACAAAAGTCTCTTGATTGACAAAGAAGAAGAACTAAGTTTCTAACACCCATGAGTGATAAAAAAGT
>Ga0181587_10005027_pt1 | contig 10835 bp, 8 predicted proteins | sample 071ome_27_FD_132463 | JGI IMG/M metagenome (GOLD analysis project Ga0181587, IMG submission 132463) | Coastal salt marsh microbial communities from the Groves Creek Marsh, Skidaway Island, Georgia - 071409AT metaG (megahit assembly) | ecosystem: Environmental > Aquatic > Marine > Intertidal zone...
AATGCCATTAACCTTACCGATGGACTCGATGGATTGGCTACAGGATGTACCGTGACGGTCGCACTGGCGTACGGCGTCATGGCCTACATTGTTGGAAACTTTGTACTCTCGGAAAGTCTTCTTGTGGAGCAAGTGCTGGGAGTCGGTGAGCTGACGGTGCTTTGCACTGCACTATTGGGATCCTGCCTTGCCTTCCTCTGGTACAATTGTGCACCGGCAGAAGTGTTTATGGGAGATACAGGCTCCTTGGCCCTGGGTGGACTCGTGGGGATCATCGCTTTTATGGTTCAACAGCCCTTCACTTTGGTGATTGTGGGTGGAATTTTTGTTTTGGAAGCTGTTTCCGTAATCCTGCAGGTCAGCCATTTTAAAATGTACGGCACTCGGATTCTTAAAATGGCTCCTATTCACCACCATTTTGAAAAGTGTGGCTGGGCTGAAACCAAAGTCGTCATCCGCTTCTGGATTATGTCCCTGATTTGTGCCATCGCCGGTCTGGCAACACTCAAGATTCGTTAATTTTAAAATGCATCATACTCAACAGATTTTATCTACCCTGAATCGGCCAGTTGCCGTATTTGGCTATGGTGTTAGTGGACGGGCAATCGGTCGACTACTCAAGCATGTTGGCGTAAGAGCTGAGTTTTATGACAAAACCGTCCATAATGGTGTCTCCAATCATTTCGAAGACTTTCATGCGACCCGCCATGAGCTGGTGATCTACAGCCCCGGCTTTCCACAAGATCATCCATGGCTGAGCAAAGCTCGGAAGGCCGGACTCATTTGCTTGGGTGAACTCGACTTTGCCTCGATCTTTTGGAAGGGCCGAATCGTTGCAATCACTGGCACAAATGGCAAAACCTCGCTGACGAAGTTCATGACCGAAGCTTTACGGATGCACGGGGTGGATGCTTTTGCTGTTGGTAATATCGGAATGCCACTTTGCCAACTCATCCCTGATCTCAACAGCAATGAGGCTATTGCTGTTTGTGAAGTCAGTTCCTTCCAGTCCGAAAGAATGGAGCATTTTGCCCCTGATCACGTGCTCTGGACCAATATGGCGGATGACCATTTGGATCGTCATGATACCATGGCCAACTACTTCGAAGCCAAGCAACGTTTGGTAGAGTGCCAGAAATCCGGTGGATTGTATATCGGAAACTCCGTAGCAGAAGTTGCCAAATCTCTCGGGAAAACTTTGCCGGATCATACAAAAATCATCCGCTGCCAAGACGAAGATTCGCAGGCGATTATCCCTCAAGACAGTGTCTTTGCTCAACATCCACAGCAGGAGAACTACTTGCTGGCTAGAGCCTTCTGGAAAGAAATGGATCTGCCCGAGGATACTCTTCGCAAGGCTGCCAGCCAATTTTCTTTACCCAAGCATCGTCTACAACGTGTGGATGAGTGGGATGGCATCAGCTTCTGGAATGATTCCAAGGCAACCAACTTTTCCGCGACCCTTGCTGCCCTGAAACGATTTGGCCGTAAGGTTCACTGGATTGGTGGTGGTTGCTGCAAGGGGGGAAACATGCGTCAATTTGCCAAGGAACTTCTCCCATACCTTGAAGGAGCTTATTTGATCGGAGAGACTGCGGATCAACTTCAGGATTATCTTACCGGAGACAGCAATTCCTTCGTCAATACCTACGCAGGTCTCCAAAATGCTCTTCTGGCTGCATACATGAGGGCCAGTAAACCTGCGGTTGTTCTATTCAGTCCCGGCTTTGCCAGTTTTGGGCAATTTCGGAATTATGAGGAACGGGGAAATACCTTTGAACATGCGGTAGCAGAACTACGTCAGCAATCACAACTCATCACTGCCTGACCGTTGATCTGAAATGAAAACCTTTAAACTCTTCTCAATCGTACTTTTGATACACCTCTTTGCGGTGCCGTTAGTATTGATTCAGCTTGGAAGTCGCTCTTCCAAGACTGTTGAAGACGAGCCTCTGGTTGAAGAGAAAATAGAAAGTGCAGAAGCTCCTGCACCCAAGCCACCTACGGGGCTTCAGGAACTTAGTGAAGAGGAAATTGCTGCCCTGACACGTCACAATTCACCAGTTCTACATGAAATGCAGACCCATGTGGTACGCAGTGGGGAAAGCCCATCAGTCATTGCCTCAAGATACGGCATGCGTACCCGCGACCTCATGAAAATCAATAAGATCACCGATGCCTCAAAGCTGCAGGTCGGTGCCAAGTTACAAGTCTATGCACAAAACACTAATTAGACTCACTACAATTTTTGCACACACACACGTAATCCATAACTAAAAACTCAAACACTAAAAATGAAAGATAAGAAAGTGAAAAACATACCAGTTGGTTTCACCGGAGTTCTTCTGGGATCAGTACTGGTTGTACAAAGCGGTTGTCAGTATATGCCTTGGAACAGGGATAAACAGGCGACTCCTGAAGAAACAACGATGGCACCCGTCGGTGCAGACCCTGTTGTTCAGGCACCAGGCAAAGTTGATTCTGCCTTTAATGCAGAGTTTGATTCATTGGAACAATCTGCCCTCACGCAGAATGTTTTTCAATCACCGAGCCGTCCCGCATTGCCACCAGTCATTGTTGAAGAGCCTGTCCAGGACCCTTATATCCCGGACCTCAGTGGCACACAGTTTCAGGAAATCGCGACAGCGATTCCAGAACCTGAGGATGATCTCACCTACATCGTTCAAAAAGGCGATACGCTTTGGGGCATTTCACAGAACTTCAAAGTCAGCCTGAACAAATTACTGGCTGCCAACAACCTGACTCGGACTTCTCTCATTTCTGTTGGCCAGAATCTGACAATACCTGGCATTTCCGAGAGCACCCCTCCGGCTGCTGTTACACCTGCCATCTCCTACGAAGCCACCAAGGTATACGATAGCAATGGCAAGTATGTTGTAAAAAAAGGTGACCACCTTACCAAGATTGCTTACCTGTACGGAACTTCCGTAAAGAAGTTAATGGAAGCCAATGGGCTCGTGACAGACCGTCTCATGGTCGGCCAGAAACTGGTTGTCCCCGGAGGAGGCCAAGTCAATCAATCCTGGCAACCCCGTACCGCATCTCAGCCAAGTTCCAGCACAGCGAGTACCTCCCGCAGAGCCAATAGTGCTAGCAGTGGAGATTATCACGTCGTTCGTCCTGGTGAATTCCCAGGCAGTATTGCCCGGATGTATGGCCTGAAAACCGCAGAACTGATGGCGATGAATAACATTTCTAATCCGCGAAAGATTCAGATTGGTACCAAGCTACTCGTTCGAGGCAATGGTGCAGTCCCTTCCAGTGTGACGACCTTGAGTGCTAGCACTCCAAAGGCTTCCACCAGTGTCGCGACTCCTGCATCTACAGCCCAAACCGCATCTTCCATAAATTTACTGGATTTTGAATCCGTATCTCTGCAACCGGAAGAGGAAGCTGAAGGACAGCTTGTACCAGTAAGCGAAGCGAGCCTGGTCCCTGGACCGTCTTTGGAGGATGTCCCAGTCATGACTGTGGAATCAGCCAATTGATTTTAGCTTTAGCTTTTCGCTTTAATACAAGATCAATCCGCTGGCACTGATTTGCCATGGATGGTACAGTCACAGCTCCTCTGGAAGCCAGAGGTCGGTTTACATTATCGGCAGGCTTGCTGCTACTCTCAGTAGTATGCCTGACGTTGATTGGTTTGGTGATTCTTTTTAGCGCCAGTCAATCAATCTATAACAATGAGTTCACCATTCTGAAGAAACAGATTGTCTGGCTCGTCATTGCTTTGGCGGCTGGCATTACGGTGTATCTGATCTCTCTGGAGAAGATGGTACATTCAGTCTGGTTCCTGAGTGGGCTCGTATTGTTTGGGCTAATTTTAACCCTGATCCCAGGCATTGGGGTCACTGTAAATGGGGCGCAACGATGGATCGGCTTCGGCGGATTACGTGTGCAAGTGTCTGAGTTTTCGAAGCCGGTCCTCGTTCTTGCCCTCGCAACTTATCTCTCCCAGCACCAACGTGTGATTGGTCAATTCGTGAAAGGATTTATCCTACCATTATCGATGGTGGGGCTGCTTTGCGGAATGATCTTTCTACAACCGGATTTTGGCACAGCTGCTCTATGCGGTATGGTTGGGTTCACGATGGTCTTTTTGGCTGGAGCAAGGATTGTTTACCTTGCACCGGCCATGGTCGGAGCGATTGGGTTGTTCTCTCTTATGGTCTATAACGACCCGGTACGGCTGGCTCGTATTACTTCGTTCCTCCACATCCAGGAAAACATCTCCACCGGAGCCTATCAGCTTTGGCAGGGAATCCTTGCCTTCGGTGCAGGAGGTCTTTGGGGAGTGGGGCTAGGCAATGGCAGACAGCAGTTCTCCTTCTTGCCCGAAGCTCACACGGACTTCATTTTTGCCATCCTTGCCGAAGAGTTGGGATTGGTTGCCACGCTGTCTGTGGTGATCCTCTTTGCTCTCATTTTCCTGGTGGTGATGCTGCAACTTCGCCGGGCACCAAACATGTTCCAGTTTTTACTGGGTGCAGGTTCATTGCTCTTCATCGTGTTACAGGCCGTCATTAACATCGGGGTGGTGACGGGTTGTTTTCCTACCAAGGGAATGTCTCTTCCGTTTATCAGCTACGGAGGGTCCAACCTGGTGGTCGTTTTCATCTTCACAGGGTTGCTTCTCAATCTGTTTCGGCAGTGGGATAAACCCATTGTGAGTAAAGCCAGGGAGCTGGACGCACTCTGAGGAGGCAAGGTATTATGAAGAGAAAATTTGTCATAGCTTGCGGAGGTACAGGAGGTCATTTGGCTCCAGGCATAGCTTTAGCTGAAAAATTGACGGGAACAGGTCACAGTTGCCATCTCTTCATCAGCAAGAAGCAGGTGGATACCCGGCTGATCAACAAGTACAAGAACCTCGACTATGTGCCGGTAAATGGAGTGGGGCTATCGTTGCACCCCGTACGTTTTGTAAAGTTTCTGGTCACACTGTTTCAGAGCCTGGTTTATACGTTCAACTGGTTAAAGCATTGCAAGCCCGATGTGGTCATCGCATTTGGCGGCTTTATCTCCGTCAGCGTGGTTATCGCGGCCTTTTTCCTACGAATCCCGATCGTTCTCCACGAAGCCAATCGTGTGCCGGGCCGAACCATCAAAATGATGCGAAAGTTGGCCAAACGGATATACCTGCCCGATGGGTTGCAAATGCGGGGTGTGCGTTCTACCAGGATCAAGTACCTTGGATATCCGGTTCGAGCTGAAATCCAGAAAAGAGATCCAGAGGAGGCGAGGAGAGCTCTGGGACTTGAGCCCAAGGGCAAACTATTGGTTCTGATTGGGGGAAGCCAGGGCGCTTCGGCTTTCAACCAATGGGTCATTGATCACTTCAAGCAACTGGCTGAAGCTGGCATCCACGTCTATTGCATCACAGGTTTGGGGGATGGCAATGAGGGGGTTCTGGAAGGCACTTCGAAGGCGGGCGATAAAGTGAGGGCAACTTTCAAGTCATTTACCGATCAGGTTTCGGATGTTCTTTCTGCGGCTGACCTGGTCATCACCAGAGCTGGAGCAGGAAGCATCTCGGAGATCATTCGATGCCGTGTGCCCAGTATTCTCATTCCCTATCCGCATGCCATGGATGACCACCAGCTAGCCAATGCTCTTTTCTTTGAGCGGCAGGGCGGGGGAGTACTTCTGCGGCAAGGTGAAATGGGCTCACTGGTTAAGGAAGTGAAGGAATTGCTGGGCAATGAGTGGCTGTTGGAACGATTTCGCCAAAATCTCGCCAAGTTGGACGAGATCGATAGTGCGGAGCTCATCCAGCAAGATCTGCTCGAATTATGCAGTGATGATTTGGAAAATGAAATGTTGGTAACAGGGACAGTGGCATGAAGGAAAAATATACACACATCTATATGGTCGGGGTTGGTGGAATGGGCATGACTCCTCTGGCAATTTACTTGCGAGGTCTGGGGCTCAAGGTGACAGGGACCGACGACGGTCTGACTGAACCGATCCGGAAGCAATTGGATAATGCGGACGTGGAACTCGTATCTTCCCAACGAATTCCAGAGGGCGTGGATTGCGTAGTTCATTCCTCCGCTATACGCAGTGATCACCCAAGTCTTCAAAGAGCCAAAGCCCGAAACTTGCCAATGTTACGCCGTGGGGAGATGTTGGCCAATCAGTTGGCAGGGAAGAAGTTGCTGGCCATTGTCGGAAGCCATGGAAAAACCACAACGGCGGCCATGGCCGCATGGATTCTTCACAATAAAGGCATCTCTGTCGGCTATATCGGGGGAGGGCTTTTTCAAAATGATGCCATACCTCCAGCCTGGGTTGGGGACACGGAGTGGGTCGTGGCAGAGATTGATGAAAGTGATGGCAGCATGGAGTACTTCTCGCCTCACACGACTTTGCTGACCAATCTTGACTGGGATCACGCAGACCAGTATCCGGAAGAATCAGATCTTTTCCATGCTTTTGCCCGTCTCTTCGAGAGAACGTCATGTGGCATTCTGCTTCCTGAAGAATACACTGAACTCTTTGCGGAAACTTTGAAGGGATCGCAAACTTGTGAGTTCAAAACTTTTGGGGAAACGGGGGATTACCAGGGTAAACCAACTCCCGGAAATGCAAATCTTGGACTTCTTGAACTAGGTGGACTGCTGACTGAACGCACAGAATTGGTACAAGCTTATGGCCAATTCAATCTTCAGAATGCCTTGGCCGCTTTCGCCGCATGTCACAGTATGGGCTTCAATAAGAATGCCAAAGCCCTGCAAAGCTTCCCTGGGATCTACAGGCGTCAGACAATCCTGCATCAGTCTGATTCTTTGACTGTGCTGACGGATTATGCTCATCACCCAACAGAAATTTCCACATTGCTGGAATCCGTACGGGATGCGTATCCCCACCGCAAGATTGTAGCCGTCTTTCAGCCGCATCGTTACACACGGACCAGGCAATTTAAGGAAGCCTTTGCGGAGCAACTTTCCAAGGCCGATCAACTTGTTGTGCTGCCGGTTTATTCTGCAGGTGAAGTGCATTTGGAAGAGGGCACGTCTCATTCTCTTCGGCCCTATCTCGATGAAGCCGCAGAATTTCTGAATTGGATGCCGGGTCGAACCTGGCTAAACAATTTCTTTGATAAGTTGGATGAGGACAGCACGGTGCTCTTCATCGGTGCTGGTTCTGTTGAAAAGACCGCCCGTGTCTTTGGAGCCATTTGCAATCACCAGGAGAGCATTCCTCAGCAATGGATGGGATACCTGCAAAACCAGATTTCTCCTGAAACCCGTCTTGCGACTCAGGAGTCTCTTCACAATAAAAACACCATGCGGATTGGCGGGGAAACCCGTTTCTTTGCGGAACCTGCTTCCATCGAAGACCTGCTTCGGATTCTGGAAAGTGCGGCTATCTTTGGATTCCATCATTTCCTGCTGGGAAGAGGCTCTAACCTCATCGTATCAGATAAGGGGTTCGATGGCCTGATTTTACGCCTCAATAATGCATTTTGGAGAGAAATTCTCCCTACTGAAGACGGGAAACTGGAACTTGGTGCCGGTGCCCGGCTGACCGAAGTTGCCTCCAAAGCCTGTTCCTTTGGAATGGCGGGCTTGGAATTCCTGGAGGGCATTCCCGGTACCATCGGGGGTGCCATCGCGATGAATGCCGGGGCCATGGGCAGTTGGATTTTTGATCTCGTCGATTCGGTCACGGTTTTGAATTCCTTTGGAAAAGTGGAAGTCATCGACCGTACACAAATACAATTTGGATACCGTTGTTGTAAGGGCCTCGAAGGCATGTCGATCCTTCGGGTGACCTTAACTCCTGCGTGCTACGAAGATTCCAACAACATTCGTACCAGGATGGATAATTTTGCCAGCAGAAGAAAAGCTACTCAACCCAGAGAATCCAGTGCCGGATGCATTTTCCGAAATCCGGATGGATACTTTGCGGGAGAACTCATTGAAGAGGCAGGACTGAAAGGAGAGCGAATTGGTGACGCTCAAGTTTCGGAAGTCCATGGCAACTTCCTGGTAAATAAGGGCAAAGCTGGATACAAGGACGTAATTGGGCTCGTCCGACACGTAAGAAAATGTGTCAGAAAAGCCTACAACCTTGAACTAATTCCCGAAGTACAACTTCTGGGAGAAAAATGGGACAATGTGCTATGAATAACCTCAATATTATCGTTTTATACGGAGGGGAAGGGGGCGAACGCGAAGTATCGCTACGGTCTGGTGAGGCCGTCCATCGGGTAATCCAGGAATCCTGGAATCGGACAAATCTTGTCGACATGACCGGGCTTCGGCTTCCGGAGACAGTACGAGGGGAGAATACAATCGTTTTCCCTGTGCTTCATGGCGGTTTTGGAGAAGATGGCCGATTGCAGGAGCTTCTTGATAAAAAAGGAGTCGTTTATGCAGGAAGCTGTGCCCGTGCCAGCCGAAACTGTATCAACAAGGCCACCACCAAGGATCTGGCTCAGGCAGCCGGGTTGAAGATCGTACCAGGATTTTTGTATAATCCATTGGATGACGTTGATCTGGACTATGAACTGGGCAAAATTGGCGACGATATTGTGGTGAAGCCCGCCGAGGGTGGCTCCAGCGTCGGTCTGCAGTTCATCAAGGGAAAAGGTAAGATCAAAGAGCATCTGGAGAACCTTCCTTATGAAGACTGGATTGTTGAAAAACGGATCCAAGGCCGGGAAATGAGTGTCGGCATCCTCAAAGGAAAGGGCATGGGGATTGTCGAAATCAAACCCAAGGACGGAGCTTACGATTTTGAGCATAAATACAGCTCTGGCATGACGGATTACATTTATCCGGCTCAATTGACCGAGAAACAAAGCCAGGCTATCACTACTGCAGCGGAAACCATCTTCCGTGCCTGCAACTGTCGGGATTTTGCCAGAGCAGACTTTATCCTGCGAGAGAATCACAAGCGCTGGGAAGTCTTGCTGCTGGAAGTCAATACCCTGCCGGGAATGACGGAAAACAGCCTGCTCCCTATGAGTGCACAATGTGCTGGCCGCAATTTTCCGGGACTTGTCAGTGATATGCTGGCCCCAGCGATTGAACGTTTTCAGCACAAATGGGCCTAATCCCAATGGATCTCAGATCACACTGCTAAGTTTACCCCAATAACTCACAGACTCTGCCATGAAATCGAAAAAGAACAATTCCGGCCGTGATTGGACCAGCTTGAAGCAAGAGCCTACACGGAAACCTGGGTCAGGAATTGCCTGGAAACGCTTATTGAAAATTCGTCTTCATAATACAGCACTTCTTTTAGCTGCGATATGTGGCGTCGCTTTCATTGTCATTGGTGTGAGTTATTTCACGAGTAATCCTCTGGAGGTAAACTTGGCAGGACCGTCTGGGAAAGTGGAGGTCTACGAGTTTCAAACCGATGGGACTTTGGACGAGGAATGGCTTCGGGAAACTTTGGCCATTTCCAAGGAGCAGAGTCTCATGGATCTGAACCTACAGCAGCTTAAAGAGCAGATTGAATCCACCAGTCAGGTCATCTCGGCAGAAGTACAAAGGAGGCATCCGAATATTCTTCGGGTTGTGATCACTGAGTATACACCGATCCTGAAAATCTACATCAGTCATCCGGAAAAAGGGAAACAATGTTTGCTGGTCGCCGATGACGGTACGGTTTTTGAAGGTCTGAAGCAGCCCGAGGGGTTGGTGGGTGAATTACCAGTGCTCTTTGGCGGTACTTTAAAATCCACCCCCGAAGGCTATCTGCCCATTGAAGTCGTGGCGAAAATCAAACCGCTCATGGATGTAGCCAGGCAGCAGTATCTTTCCATGTTCCGTGAATGGGATCGCATTCGATTCGATCCCTACACGGGGCCGGAAGAAGAGGATGGGTTGATTCGTATACGTTCCCGCCAGGCCAAGGAAGTCATCTTTTCCACGGAGCACGAATTCCTGCCCCAACTCCGGCGGTTGGAATTTGTGCTCAATCATAGCCAACAGCAAGGCTGGCTACCCTTGGACCAAATTGACCTGCCCGGAGGGAAATTTGCCACCATCCGCCTCTCTCCAGAGTCTGGACAGGCAACAGGCACGAGTGCTCCCACCAACAATCTGGTCCGTCCCACCCTTCTTTTTTAATCCAATCTTATTTTTTCCCGAACAATTGTCATGAGTCGAAATCGCATTATCGGAGCTGTTGAAATCGGAACAACCAAGGTGGTCGTCCTGGTTGCGGAAATTACGGAAGATCACGCCATCAACCTCATCGGATACAGCCGTAAAAACTCGGCTGGGGTAAAGAAGGGCGAAATCATTGACTTCAAACAAGCCAGCACGGTGACCCATGCTGCCATTGCTGAAGCAGAGCAAATGGCCGGGCACAACATTGATGGCATTCATCTGGCCATTTCCGGCAACCATCTGCAAGGTATCTTCAATAAAGGTTCAGCTCACGTCAGTTCCCATGATGGCCGGGTCGTGGAGCAGGATATCCAGCGGGCCATCAATGATGCCAAAAGCCGCAGGCTCCCTGAAAAGCGTATTTATATTCACCATATTCGAAATCCGTTTTTCCTGGATGGCAAACCGTTGAAGGCTCCCCTTGGAATGCAGGGCGAAAACCTGGAGGTGGGCTTTTGGTCTGTGCATGCGGCGGAAGAGGTCATTGGTAATTATCTTCACATCGTTAACGGCTTCGGCCTCGGAGTGGATGATATGATCGTATCAAGCATTTGTTCCGGGGAAGCGGTGGTGTTCCCTCAAATGAAGGAGACAGGAGCACTGGTCATTGACCTTGGTCGCGGAACCACGGACTTCGCTTTGTATCGCAACGGCTATATTGTCCACACTGGAGTGGTCTGTGTC
>Ga0181587_10005030_pt1 | contig 10827 bp, 8 predicted proteins | sample 071ome_27_FD_132463 | JGI IMG/M metagenome (GOLD analysis project Ga0181587, IMG submission 132463) | Coastal salt marsh microbial communities from the Groves Creek Marsh, Skidaway Island, Georgia - 071409AT metaG (megahit assembly) | ecosystem: Environmental > Aquatic > Marine > Intertidal zone...
CGTCAGTGGGACTGGGCTCCAGAAAACCCTTCTCTCCTTGTCGCGATGGGAAAACGGGTGGCCTTGAGTCTGCATGGTCTGCACGATCGCAAGGCATTCCGAAAGCGGGTCAAGCAGGCTATTGACCGGGGCCTGGACCGTGGTGCAGCACTGGCGGGACTGACCACCATCCCAGCCGAGCTATGCCAACTCTCCGAAAGCATGGGCACGCTCTCGCCGGGTAAACTCGCCAACCTGATTGTGGTCGAGGGTGATTATTTTGATCCCGAGGCACGCATTGAAGCCACATGGGTGCTTGGGCGACGCTACGCTCATGACCATGCTGATGCCACCAAGGAGCAGGCAAAAGGTGAGGGTCAAAACACGGTGGAGATGGAGGAACCCACTGCTGAGGACATGAAGCCGCTTGCTCCAAGTGAGAATCCCACGCAGGACAAAACCCATCGTCGACTTGCCCGCTCTCCCCTGCAGGATCGCCCTTCGAGCCAGGGCCCCGATACGCTGCTCATCAGGCATGCCACCATCTGGACCTGCGGCCCTCAAGGGATTTTGCAAGATGCGGACATCCTCATTCAGCATGGTCACATCCTTGAAGTCGGCCAAAGCCTCGCACTGCCACCGGATGATCTTGGCAGTTGTGTCATCATCGATGCGCAAGGCAAGCACCTGACTCCTGGGCTGATCGACGCTCACTCGCACAGCATGATCATGGGGGGTGTCAATGAAGGCACCATGCCTTCAACTGCCATGGTGCGGGTTTCAGACGTGGTGAATTCAGAAACCGACAACCTTTACTACCAATTGGCTGGAGGCCTGACCACAGCCAACCTCCTGCATGGATCGGCCAACCCTATTGGGGGTCAGAATGCGGTGATCAAACTCCGTTGGGGAGCAGGCCCTGATGCCATGATTTTTGCTGAGGCCCCTGCGGGCATCAAGTTTGCCCTGGGAGAGAACGTCAAGCAATCCAACTGGGGAGAGGCCCGTACCACCCGGTTCCCTCAGTCAAGGATGGGGGTGCCTGTGTTTTATGAAAACCGATTCACTGCCGCCCTTGCCTATCAACAGACATGGCAGGCTTTCCACGATGGTTCCAATCCAAAACGCCCCCGAATAGATCTGGAGCTAGAGGCCCTGGTGGAGATACTTGAGGGGGAACGGCTGATCCATTGCCACTCATACCGCCAGGATGAAATCCTGGTCTTCTTGCGAGTCATGGAGCAATTCGGCATCCAAGTCGGCACGCTTCAGCATGTGCTCGAGGGCTACAAGGTGGCCGATGAAATCGCAGCGCATGGAGCAGGCGCTTCCTGCTTTTCAGATTGGTGGGCCTATAAGTTTGAAGTGCTTGATGCCATCCCATATGCCGGCAGCCTCATGCATCAACGCGGTGCACTTGTTTCATTTAATTCCGATGACAGCGACCTTGCCAGACGCCTTTATCTTGAGGCAGCCAAGGCGGTCAAATATGGCGATACGCCACCCGAGGAGGCCCTTTGCTTTGTCACCCTCTACCCGGCTCAGCAGCTCCGCATCGATCGTTGGGTTGGTTCGCTGGAGGCAGGGAAGCATGCCGACTTTGTCCTATGGTCTGGGTCCCCTTTGGATACCTCAACCATTTGTCTTGAGACCTGGATTGAAGGAGTCAGGTATTTCGATCGTCATGAGGACAGGGATCGTACCCTGGCCAAAGCACGGGAAAAGGCGGCCCTTGTCGCCAAAGCACAAGGAAAGGGCTCGGCCACATCCTCCAGCCCCGACAAGGATGAGCATGACGCATCATCCTTTGACCTCTTCTTCCTGCCGGCTCTAGAAAAGCAGGACGAAGGAAGGATCCTCCACTGTGATGATTAAGGCTTTCAAACAAAATCGGGATTCATCGACCCCCACTATTCAAAAACCATGACACCGACCCAACTGCTACTTCGCCTCTTAGCCTTGATCCTGGGCTGGACATGCCTGCAGCCGCAGGCAGCCACCCTTCTCCTGAAAGACGCGACCCTGCATCCTGTCAATCATCCCATCATCGAACGCGGTGATATGCTCATTATCGATGAGCGGATCGCGATGGTGGCTCAGGATATCAACTTACCTGCTGACCAGACCATCGTTCTGGAGGGCTTGCATGCTTACCCTGGGATGATTGCCATGACCACTACCCTGGGACTGCTTGAAATCAATTCGGTTCGAGCCACCTTGGATACCACCGAAGTGGGTGACTGGACACCTGAGGTCCTGTCCTGGAGAGCGGTGAACCCCTCCTCTGAACTCCTGCCTGTCGCCAGAGCCAACGGGATCACTCATGCCCAGCCCATCCCATTGGGAGGCAAGCTCAGTGGGCAATCAGGCTTGATCCAGCTGCAGGGTTGGACCCTTGAGGAGCTGTTAGTCAAACCGACCACAGGATACCACCTCTTCTGGCCAGATGCCACCATCCGACACACTCCCAAGGCACTCCTACAAGATCCTTCGAGCTGGAAAAGCCCCGAGGATCAGCGGAAAAACCATCAAAAAGAAGTCAAGGCAATCACCGAATTCTTCGATGCAGCCAGGGCGTATGACAAGGCGGTGGATCACGATGCCTCCCCCACCCGCATCCCTGGCTGGGAGGCCATGTCAGCTTGGGTCGAGGGTGAGCTCCCATTATTTGTCCATGCCAATGAACGCCGTCAAATTCGCTCATTGCTAGACTGGGCCCGCTCCCAATCAACGCGGGTGATACTCGTGGGTGGGCGAGATGCCTGGATGCTTGCCGATGAGCTGGCCGAACTAAAGATCCCGGTGATCTATGAGCACACCTTCACCCTGCCTCATCAGGATACCGCCAGTTATGATGTTCAATTTACTGCCCCTTCGGTGCTGCACCGTGCTGGAGTCCAGGTCACTTTCAGTGAGGGATCCGATCGCTTTGCCGCCTCAGCCCTCAGAAACCTTCCCTACGCGGCCGCGCAAGCTATGGCATTTGGCTTACCTAGGGAAGAAGCCATCAAGGGGATCACCCTTTATCCTGCCCAGTTGCTTGGGGTGGCTGATCGGCTCGGTTCGCTAGAATTAGGCAAGGAAGCTTCCATCATCATCACCGATGGCCCCCTACTGGACATACGATCCAAGGTAACCCACATGTGGATCAAGGGTAGAGCCAGCTCCTTGGAAAGCCGACACACGCGATTGTACGAAACCTACAGTAAGCGCCCCCGCAAAGAACCTTGAAAAGGCTTGTCCCCCCATTCAGGGTAGGAGCTCACCAGGGTTGCGAAAAACCCACTGAATCTCAGTCGCATCAAGGCAGCGGTCAAAGGAGCTGACCTCATCGAGCCAACCAATGTAGTTGAGGCCGAGGTAGAGACGCATGGCTTCCTCCGGCTTCCAGGTAAAGCGTTGATCCCAGCCGGTGATCTGTCCCTGATCCTTGCCATTGAGGTAGAGTCGAGCGATAGCTCCGCGGTCACCTGAATTGAAATCCGACCAAGTAAAGCAGACATGGGTCCAGGCATCTCGCGAAAAGGGTGGCGCCTTCACAGGCAGCAGAGGGCGCTCTGATTCGGCCAAATCCTTGTTTTCAGGGTTCCAAACTTGTAGATCGGCAAAGGCACCCAGGCGAAAGTCACGTGGGTTACCGTCCTGATTAAAATCCACAAAAAAGGCTGCATCGTTCCACGCCCGAGTGGTCAACTGTAGTGGGTCGGCATAGCCCGGAGCCAGATCCTCCTCTGGATCCAGTCTCAGCCAGAGTGAAATTGTTCCTTCCCAGTCACTCTTCTTGTAAGCCACATTCTCTTCTCCTCGATAGAAAATCCAGGCGGCATCACGATCGGTAAAATGCAGGGCTGCTCCGCCCTTCACGCCGCCTTGAGCCGACCAGTTGGTCTTACCCTGCGTATGCAGGCCCCGACGAACCGTCTCCTCTGGCTGGGTGCTTGTGCGGGTGTAAATCGAGGGATCTCCCTGGGCAAGCTCAGCTTCCATACCTCGGTCAAAGGAAGCATGGAAACGCATGGAAGCTTTGATACGGGCCCTGGCTCCGACCTCCCCGCTCTCCTGCCCTCCCATTTGAACTGGGAGTCCGAGCAGGTAAACCATCACACAGGAAAAGAGGTGAAAAGAGCGGATTGGGAGGAAATCATGCATGGGCCCGTTTTACCTTTCTTGCAGCCAAAGAAAAGTGTAAATCGCTACCTATTGAGCGTTAGCCTAGTCAAACTCAAATTAATCATCTCCTACCACGGCGCTGCCTATCAGGGCTGGCAAGCCCAGAAGACAGGCTTGGGTATCCAGAGCGTGGTCGAAGAGGCTCTACACCGGTTTTGCCCACAAGCCAGCCGCCTCTGTGGCTGCAGCCGCACCGATACGGGAGTCCACGCCCTAGGCATGGTCGCACATATAGAAATACCTCGCCAAGGGCTTGGTATGCCGCCAGAAAAATTGCGTTTAGCCATGAATGCGCACTTGCCTCACGATGTACGCGTGGTGCGAGCGACTCGCGTCCCACTGGGCTTTCACGCCCGGTATGATGCTCGCAGGAAGCAATATCGCTATCGCATCTGGAACCATCCGGCCATGAATCCCCTTTTGAACGGCCTGGCATGGCACGTTCCAGTAAGGCTTAATCGCCCAGCGATGCAGGAGGCGGCAGCCCAATTTGTAGGCACGCACGATTTTCGATCGGTTGCCTCAAATCGGGATTATGGCTACGAAAGCACCGTCCGCACGCTTTTCCGCTGTGAGGTTCGGTGTCAGGCCGAAAACGTAATAATCCTGCTAGAGGGCAGCGGTTTTCTTTACAAGATGTGCCGAGGCATCGCTGGCACCCTCATTGCCGTTGGCAAAGGCAAGTGGGAACCAAGCATGATCCCAACAATCCTCCAGTCCAAAAACCGCTCCCAGAGTGGTATGAATGCTCCTGCATGCGGGCTGACCCTGCATCGGGTCTACTATCATTGATTCTAAAATCGTGCGCGCTGCCACGGGATGATGAAATCTTGTCGCCACGTGGGACGCATGGCACCGGATCATCCCATCAGGGTGCTAGGAGCCAGCTCGTCAATCAAGCATCATTCCCCTCCCCCCTACCGTTCGCAGGCACCAAGAGCGAAAGAGGAAAAGGGTTGGATTATCGTAGGAGGCACTTAGGATGACTGCCTTCACCATGCCATACCATTCCCATTGCTCGACACCACGGTTTGCGAGACAGCCTCGGCACTTTGCGAGACATTATGTTCTGAGGGGTATCCTCTCAATCTGCCTGACTTTAACCAGCCTACTTGAAGCCGAACCGATGACGCGGGGATATACCTTGCCGGTGATTGACCTGGCACAGGAGAGTCATCGCCAAGTGGTCGTGGATCGTGAGGCGGGGCAATACCTGGGCCACCCGACCACCTGCCTCCTGGAAGATGGTCAGACGATGCTCTGCGTTTACCCCAAGGGACATGGGCGGGGGGCGATCGTCTACAAACGCAGTACTGATGGAGGCAAGACCTGGTCAGAAAGGTTACCCACTCCCGATTCATGGGCCACATCGCAAGAGGTCCCCACACTTCATCGCGTGATCGATGCAGAGGGAAAAAAAAGGATCATCATGTGGTCCGGGCTCTACCCGGCTCGCCTTGCGGTCAGCGATGATGATGGGATGAATTGGAGCGAGCTTGAACCAGCGGGCGATTGGGGTGGCATCGTGGTCATGGGCTGCCTGGTCCCTCTGAAAACGGGTCCCGGGCATTACCTAGCCATGTTTCACGACGACGGCCGTTTTTTTACCGAGCAAGGGCAACGAGATCCCACCATGACCCTATATCAGACTTTCTCCCAAAACGGAGGCTTGAGTTGGTCGTATCCCAAAGCGATTTACAGCTCGTCTGAGGTGCATCTTTGTGAACCAGGGTTGATCCGATCGCCAGATGGCTCAGAAATGGCAGTGCTGCTGCGTGAAAACAGAAGAAAGCGCAATGCTCATGTGATTTTCAGCCACGATGAGGCCAAATCATGGAGCGAACCCAGGGAACTCCCCGCATCGCTCACCGGTGACCGGCATACTGGGGTTCAGATGCCAGATGGTCGCCTTTTCATTTCCTTCCGGGACACCACCCACGAATCCTCCACCAAGGGCGATTGGGTTGCTTGGGTGGGAACTTATGAGGATATCAAGGAGGGGAAGGAAGGGCAGTATCGGGTGAGGCTGATGGATAATACCAAAGCTGCAGATTGCGCTTATCCTGGGGTAGAACTCCTGCCAGATGGCACCCTTGTCACCACAACCTATGGTCACTGGGAAGAGGGAGAGTCACCCTACATCGTCAGCGTTCGTCTTAAACTCGAAGAGCTGGATCAAAAAGCTAAAGGTGGCCAGTGATGTCCTGAGGTGTGATTCATGTTGCGGGTATGAAACGCTGAAAAAGACGCGCCGCCAAAAAGCACCCACCGGTGGCAAGCAACCAGACCATTTCCTGGGTCGCCATGAAGAGCATGTCAACCATCGGCATACCCGCCAGCAAACCTGAAACCGCCCGCCCGACGTGAACCTGCCCTCCCCAAAAGACATGGCGCAGACACCATAAAGTCCACGCGAGGAATAGCAAAGAGGGTAGGATCATTGCCGGCCAAAGCGATGGATGGTGCATGAGGCAGGCCATGAGCACGGGAAAATAGAGAAACAAACAAGGCCACCAGGCAATCGCACCACCTGCTGACTCGCGTTTGGCCACATAGGTCAGGCCTACAATGTAGGCTGCCAATGCCAAAGCTGGCCACAGAGCTCCTCCCCACCAGGCACTTCCCTCCCCCGCGTCGAAACCAATCAACACCAAGAAAAACCGGCACGCCGCCATGAGAACGGGTGAGAAGGCAATATGCTTATGCAGGGCATTGTAGGTCACCACGCTAAGCATCAGGCCCATAATTGGCAGCAGCTCAACCTTGGCAATCGCCCACAGCAACCAGGCACCCAGGAGCAATTGTCCCCACCCAAGACAATGCACTGCGAGCAATGAGATGGCTCCGGCGGGAATGGGGCGCTCAGGACGAAAGCTCCGGTCAAAGGACACATCCATGGCATCGTTGAGGTACATGCCCCCCACATAGGCCAAGCTTCCCCCGAGGCACAACCAGCCCAGAATCGGCCAAGAGGGTTCGGCATGCCCCATCAACCAGCCCAGAATCAGGTTGGACCATACGGTGGGAAGGTTAGAAATGCGCCCCAGGATAAGAAGGGTTTTTAGCTTGGAAGGACGCGTTTGGGACTTCAGTGAATTCAAGGTGATTAAGCAAACCCAATCCTCCGCCTGAATGCAACCATGGAGAAGGACCAGGTGCTTGGTAATGGCCTTGGCTAGGTAGCCTGGTGAATTGGGGATGCATCCAAAGGCTGGGTTCGTTTGAGCTTGTCCAGAGGGGCAAGAAGACTAAGATAATGGGATTCAGCATGAAGGTCCTTTCCAGCATGGTCTCATCCCACCTTGGGTCGACAGGGCATGGAAAACAGCCCAGGATGGGCTGGGGATTTTATGCCGTTATCTTTGGGTGGCTGGCTTCTGACATGAGCCTCACTTCGCTAGCTTCTGAGGCCGAAAACTTCTTCGAGTCACGCATCCGTCCCGTGCTGGTGAGTGCTTGCCATGATTGCCACTCGGAGGCACGCAGCAAATCCAAAGGAGGTTTGTATCTGACAAAACGGGAGCATCTTCTCGAAGGTGGTGACACCGGACCCGCACTGGTTCCAGGAGACGCCGACTCAAGCCTGTTGATGCAGGCCATTCGCTACACGGATCCAGACATCCAGATGCCCCCTGAGAAGGCGCTTGATGCGCAACAGATCAGGGACTTTGAAACTTGGATCAACCAGGGGGCTGTGTTTCCCGATACAAGCTTCAGCTCATCCAGCGAGGCAAATCTTCCATGGTGGGAGGCGAGCTCCGAATCAACCCTCCCATCGTTGGATGAGTCTGCAGAGGAGGTCATCGATTCCTTTATTCTGGCAGGATTGCAACAAAACAATTTATTTCCCGCCCCGCTGGCTGAGGAGTCGATCAGGCTTAGGCGTCTCTGCTTGGATCTGATCGGTCGACCACCCACGCCTGCAGAATTAAGGGCCTACCTGTTTGATTCCAGCGGTGACAAATGGGCCCGTATCGTGGACCAACTCTTGGAAAGCCCGGGATTTATCGAACATCAGATTACCGAACTGAACTGGCTGTTAATGGGAGAGGACCATCAGGAATTTCGGGCTTACCTCGCACTCCTGATGCGAGAGGGTCGATCTTGGGGGCAACTTTATGAGGAAGTCATCCTTGCTGATTACCAAAATGAGTCAGCAGCCGGTGCGACGGCATTTCTCAAACAACGGGTCGGTGACCTGGACCGCCTCACCAACGACGTCGCGATGCAATTCTTCGGGGTCAACATCAGTTGCGCCCAATGCCACGATCATCCCAATGTACCACACTGGACCCAGGCAAGTTACTATGGGATGAAATCCTTCTTTGCCTCCACCTTCGATAACGGCGGTTTTGTAGCAGAGAGAAGCGAGGGCAAGGTCAGTTATAAGAATACTCGAGGAGAGACCCTTGATGCGGATCTTCGGTTTCTAGATCGACCGGCCTTGAATCCAAGCACCTTGGTCAGCCTGAATGATGCCGATCGTCAGGCAGAAAAGGAAACGTTCGAACAGCTCAAACAGGAAAAATTGCCTGCAACCCTGCCTGAAGCCAGCCGTCGAAGGTTACTGGTCCAGGAGGCGCTGGCTAACGACCAGGGAGGCTATTTTGCCCGGTCTGCAGTCAACCGCCTTTGGAAACAGTTTATGGGCAGAGGGCTGGTTGAACCCGTGGATCAAATGCATGGGGCCAACCTGCCTTCCCATCCTGAACTCCTGATTTGGCTCTCCCGCTGGTTCCAAGGTCATGATTACGACATGAAGGCTTTGATTCGAGCCCTAGTCAGCTCTCAAAGTTATCAGCGCTCGAGTCAGTGGCATGCTTCCGAGCGACCTGCTCCGAGCCGTTTTGCTGTTAAAACCATCCGACCCCTCACCCCTAAGCAATACGCAGCCAACGTCCACATGGCCGCCTCAGGCATGGCTCTCTGGAAGGATATCAGCCCTGACTCGCAGGAACATCAGGAGCTTCTGGATAAGGTGCTAGCCAAACAGAGTGAAACCGCTAAATGGTTTGAAAGGTCCTCGGACCTGGTTCATTTCACCGTCGAAGAGTCTCTTCACATGAGCAACAACCCGGCGGTTGAATCCCTCCTTCACCCCAAAGGCTCGTCGCTAGCATCAGAGTTGGCGGGCATACCCACACACAAAGAGGCAATCCAAGCCCTTTTCTGGCACATCCTGCAGCGCTCCCCGAAAACAGAAGAAACCCAAGCCTTAGTGGATGTATTAGAGAAAGCCGGGCCGGATAAGACCTCCATTTGGAGAACGATTATCTGGTCCATGACGACCGGACCTGAAAACCGATTCAATCACTGAAATCGATCATGCAACCCCCAAGAAATCCTCCTGGCCATTGCCCAACCACCGAGCACCAGCTCAGCCGACGCCTGTTCATGAATAGCCTCGCTGTGAGCTTGGCAGGCACCGGCGGCCTGATTGGCAATGCCGGAGCCGCCCACCTGTTTGATCAGGAACCACTTCAGCAACAACTCAAGGCAAAGAGTCGAAGCGTTATCCTGGTTTGGCTGGCTGGAGGAGCGAGCCAATTTGAAACCTGGGACCCTAAACCAAGACGATCCACTGGAGGACCCTTCGGCTCCATCCCCAGCTCCATTCCTGGGTTACATGTATCTGAGCTCATGCCCCTGATGGCTCGGCGCATGCACCAAACTTGCCTTATCCGATCACTCAATACCAAGGACAGTGGTCACGACACCGCTTCGGTGATGATGATGCGTGGGCGTAAGGATGAACCAGCCATGCGCTACCCTGATATCGGGGCCATTCTAGCCAAAGAGTTGGCCCGCGCAGACAGCGCAGTCCCGGATTATGTTTCCTTCTACTCGCAAACCGAAGGTCGGAATTTCTCAAAGTTGACCCCGAGTTTTTTGGGGGCTCGCTATGCACCGATGGAGCTCAACCAATCCCTGATGCCACCCAATTTGAAGAAACTTGAGGGTTTTTCAGATTTGGATCACCAGGCCAGAGCGGAGCTTCAGGCACTGCTGGCTAAACAATTCGCACAGCAACACGCCTCGCCATGGGTCCAGAGCCACGCTGCGGCCTATGCGCGGGTTCAAGGGCTGATGAGCAGCCAATCCCTCTTCGACCTCGAAAAGGAACCCCTGGCCATTCAAGAACGCTATGGCCCCAGTCAGTTTGGCCGACAAATGATGATGGCCAGACGCCTGGCTGAAGCGGGAGTCCCTTTTATCCGTGTGGGACGAGCTTGGTGGGATAGTCACGGTCAGAATTTCGAAACTCACCAAGAGATGGTGCCCGAGCTCGACAGAGTCCTTGCCGCCCTATTGGATGATCTCAGGCAACGTGGCATGCTCGACCAAACTCTGGTCGTGGTCATGGGAGAGTTCGGTCGCACCCCAGAGATTAACGCACAGCTCGGGCGCGATCATTTTTCAAGAGCTTGGAGTGCTCTCATGGCCGGATGTGGCGTACAGGAAGGTGCCGTTTTCGGGGCAACTGACCCCGATGGCAAAGAGGTGATCGACGGAGAGGTCGGCGCCGGCGAATTATTTGCCACCATGCTGGAGGCAGTTGGCATTTCACATACCAAGCACTATCAATTTGGTCAGCGCCCCATACCACTGGTCAATTACGGCATCGAGCCCATTACCCAAGTTTTGAGTTGATGATCTGATCACTGACACTGGAACCCC
>Ga0181587_10005031_pt1 | contig 10826 bp, 11 predicted proteins | sample 071ome_27_FD_132463 | JGI IMG/M metagenome (GOLD analysis project Ga0181587, IMG submission 132463) | Coastal salt marsh microbial communities from the Groves Creek Marsh, Skidaway Island, Georgia - 071409AT metaG (megahit assembly) | ecosystem: Environmental > Aquatic > Marine > Intertidal...
GCATCCACACCACCGGTCAATACCTTACCTGATGATGGAATCACAGTGTTGTAAGCACGAGCTAGACGAGTAATGGAATCTAATAGAATCACCACATCTTGTTTGTGCTCAACAAGACGCTTGGCTTTTTCGATTACCATCTCAGCCACTTGTACGTGACGGGCAGGTGGCTCATCAAATGTAGATGCAACAACTTCACCGCGTACACTACGCTGCATTTCTGTTACTTCTTCTGGACGTTCGTCGATTAGAAGTACGATTAAGTGACATTCTGGATTATTGCGGGTAATACTTTGTGCAATGGTTTGCAGCAACATGGTTTTACCGGCTTTTGGCGGTGCTACGATTAGACCACGCTGACCTTTACCAATAGGTGCAATCAGATCAATCACTCGATTGCTTAAATCTTCGGTTGAACCATTACCTTGCTCAAGAACGAAACGCTCGGTTGGGAATAGCGGCGTTAAGTTTTCAAAAAGAATCTTGTTCTTCGACTTTTCAGGTGCTTCGCCATTTACTTCATTTACTTTTAATAGCGCAAAGTAGCGTTCACCGTCTTTAGGTGGACGAATCTTACCTGCTAAGAAGTCACCCTTACGCATGTTAAAACGACGAATTTGGCTTGGGCTTACATAAATATCGTCAGGACCAGCTAGGTAAGAAGAGTCTGATGAACGTAAGAAACCGAAGCCATCCTGTAGAATTTCGAGTACACCGTCGCCATAGATGTCTTCACCGCTCTTGGCGTGGCGCTTTAGAATCGCAAATATTAAGTCTTGTTTACGGGAGCGGCTGACGTTTTCCATTCCCATGCTTTCAGCAATTTCAAGCAACTGAGGAACGGATTTTTTCTTGAGTTCTGTTAGATTCATAAAGATTGAATGTGATTAGCAGATTAAGTGAGGGAATGAATGGAGTTGGTGAGCGGGGCGCTCGATCTTGTTTTTTACTTCTCGATATGGAACCACTATAGTCCCTTTTAATTTTGCCGTCCAGAATATGACGTAAAAAGTTTTCTTATTCGTCTGGATAGCAAAAGCCCGCTAAGTAAGCGGGCTTGATATGACCAACTGTATTAGATGGTGCTATCAATGAATGCAGTCAATTGAGACTTAGAAAGCGCACCCACTTTAGTACCTTCTACGTTACCGCCTTTGAAGATCATAAGAGTAGGAATACCACGTACACCGTATTTTGGCGCAGTCGCTTCGTTTTGGTCGATATTCAACTTAGCAACTTTTAGCTTGCCTTCGTATTCTTCAGCGATTTCTTCCAATACTGGAGCAATCATTTTACAAGGACCACACCACTCAGCCCAGTAGTCTACCAATACTGGAGTATCTGATTGTAAAACGTCTGCTTCGAAAGAATCGTCAGTAAGAGTTAGGATATTTTCGCTCATAATTCATGCTACTCGTTAGATGCCACTGCCACAGTGCAGATTGCGATGGGACTAATAATAGCAGCAAGGTCACCCTGCGCCAACGCCCCTAGCCTACTTACATAGACATGACATAGATGAAAGACTCACCCTATTTGGGGGTGTTAAATCAAATTTAAAGGGGTTATTCCATTAAAAGCACGAGTTTTTCTGGCCTAAATGGGGATAGCCATGGAAAATAGCCCCTAATCTGTTCGTGGTTATCAGAGTTTTATGGAACAAAGTGTTCAAGACCAGCACATGCTGGCCGCCATCGACTTAGGCTCAAACAGTTTTCATATGGTACTGGCCCGTGTTATCAACGGCCAGATCCAAATCATTGATCAGCGGGGTGAAAAAGTACAACTCGCTGCTGGCCTACACCCCATCAACGGCATAAGCGAAGACGCTCAACAGCGTGCTTTAGATTGCTTAGAACGATTTGCCGAACCCTTGCGCGGATTAAAACGCCATCAAGTAGTGGCCCTTGGAACCAATACATTGAGAGCAGGCAGAAATAGCCGCGAATTCATTCAGCGAGCTATCGCTGTATTGGGCTTCCCAATTGAAGTCATCAGTGGCATTGAAGAAGCTCGTCTTGTTTATTTAGGTGTTGCTCATACATTGGCTGATGAAGATGGCCGTCGCTTAGTCATTGATATTGGTGGTGGTTCAACCGAGTTCATCATTGGCGACCGCTTTAAACCAATGGCCCTTGAAAGTCTTCACATGGGCTGTGTTACCTACTCTGATCGTTATTTTGCCAATGGCAACATCACAGAAGAAGGCTTCAACAAAGCCATCGCCGCCGCGCAAAACGCGCTAATGACCATCAAAGCGCGATATAAATTCCTCGGCTGGGAAAATGTGGTGGGTAGCTCAGGTACTATTCGTGCCACGTCTCGTGTCTTACAAAATTATGGACTCAGCGAATCCGGTATTCATCTCAAAGCATTACTACGTTTGAAGAAACTTATTCTGCAATCCAGTAATGTTAGCGAACTAGAACTTCAGGGTGTCAAAGAACAACGTTTGAATGTATTCCCTGCCGGTGTCGCCATACTCATCGCCATTTTCAATGAGTTGGACATTGATACCATGAGCTACAGCGAAGGCGCACTTCGAGAAGGCGCTTTGCACGACCTCATCGGCCGAGAAAAACACGAAGACGTTCGTGAGATCACAGTTGCAGCCATGCAAGATCGATTTGTGGTGGACACGGTTCAGGCAAATAAAGTGAAGCGTACTGCCATCAATCTGTATCAACAGGTGGCTAAGAAATGGAAGTTGGATGAACCTGAATACGAGGGCTGGTTGCGCTGGGCATGTGACCTACATGAAGTTGGGCTGGCCATAGCGCACAACCACTACAACCGCCATAGCTCCTACCTCGTGCAAAACAGCGACATGTCCGGATTTACCCGTGAAACCCAAGATACCCTAAGCTTATTGCTGCGCTATCAAAGGAAAAAACTCATTGCCCCTGAGCTGGACGACATGCCCAAACGGGGTCGCAGAATCATCATGCGTCTCATTATTTTATTAAGGCTGTCGATTCTATTGCACAGAGGTAGGGGAATCGAAGAAGTGATTGAACCAGAAATGAAAGTGAGTAAATACACAATCGAACTTATATTTCCGGAACACTTTGGTGGTAATCACCCCATGACCATCATGGACTTAGAGGAAGAGAAGTCTTACCTAGATGCTGTGTGTTACGAACTGAAGTTTCAGTAATCGATTTCTGTGGAATTAATCGGAGTAATCCATCGTCAAGATGGGTTACGAACTCGCCAAAGCTCGTTCTAACCCATCCTACGGGTAGACTAAATTTATTGCGCGCCAGCTGCTTTTAACGCATCTGCATAAGGCTGACCTGGCTTGTGAGAAGCAATCACAGAAAGCGCAGATTCACCCTCAAGATTTTTTGCATCCACATTGTGGCCTTCTTCTTTAAAGAAGCTAACGAACTCAGAGAAGGTTTCCGCCGTCATGTGCTGATACGCTTTCATGATGTTGATGTAATCCACATCGGTACCGTCATGACTTTTGCTTTCTAGAAAAAAGCGCATGCTTTCTTCTGTCCATTCGCCACCAAATACTTTTTGCTTATCTTTTTTCAACATAATCATTTACCTTAAATATTTTTTTAAACTTTTTAAGAGACTTTTTTGTAAATTAAGTCCCACACCCCGTGGCCTTTTTTCTCACCACGGACTTCAAATTTGGTTAACGGACGAAAGTCCGGACGAGGATGGTATTCCCCTTTTTTGTAGTTATTCACATACCCTTGTGCTGCTTCCATCACCTCAAGCATTTGCTCGGCATAATGCTCCCAATCGGTGGCCATGTGGAAAGTACCACCTGCTTTTAGCTTTTTACGAATGGTTTGCGCAAACAACGGGGTTAAAATTCGACGTTTGTTGTGACGCGCTTTATGCCATGGATCAGGGAAGTACAATTGCATGGTTTGCAAAGACGCATCTGGAATGCAATCCGCCAAAATCTCGATGGCGTCATGCTCATACACGCGCAAGTTTTCCACCCCTTGCTCTTCCGCTTCTCGAAGAATTTTTGCTACACCCGGTGTATGCACTTCAATGCCAATGTAATTTAAATTGGGATTGGCCAAACACATTTCGATGAGACTTTTGCCCATACCGAAACCCACTTCCAATACGACCGGGTTGTCGTTACCGAAGGCTTGAGCATAATCCAGCATGCCATCTTCGTGATTCAAACCTCTTTCACTGTAGTGACGGGCGTACATCTCACGATGGGCGGGACTGATTCGACCTGCTCGAACCACAAACGATTTAATACGCTTGGCATTGGGCACGTCGAGCGGAACCCCGAATTCGTCCCGTGGGCGTTCATCGGCCGTAGCTTGATTCGTTTCAGGAGATTCTGGTTGTTCGTTAGAATCGTGTTCGGACATCTTGCTTCTCAATGGATCTATTTTGCTTGGCGAAAGGCCGTCATGACCAACAACCCCCAGCCCACTAAAAATGCTAGGCCGCCAAATGGGGTGATTATACCTAAAGCTGTAATCTGGGTCGCGGCCATCGTATACAGACTGCCGCTAAATAATAGTATGCCCACGACAAAGCTGCTGGCCGCCCACACTAATTGACGCCATGCTGGCCATTGCTTTAAGGCAAACCCCAATACAAGGATCACCAGTGCATGGTACATCTGGTATTGCGCACCCGTATCTACCCATGCCAATGCACGAGCATCTAAGACAGCCTTAAGACCGTGCGCGGCGAACGCCCCAATGGCCACGCTCAATCCACCCATTAGGGCGCCAAGAGCGATTACAAATTTATGGTTCTTCATAAGGGGGGGAAAGATACGGAGATGCGGACAGAAATCAAGTGATGGCTACTTATATGCTTATGCCAAGCGCCTCAATTTACCACCAGAAATTGGTAATCGGCCACTGTGACCTTTCGTTTCAACTGGCCCAAACTGCCATTATATATCGCGCCGTATCCTTGGTAATTAATAACAAAACCATCCCCTTTTATCACCACGCTAGGAGCATGGCTTACAAAGTTAGGCTGCCAACCTTTCTTGTGTTGGCGAATCAGGCTAAGGATTTGATCGTGAGTCGCGGAACCAGGTGTGGCCGTGTATTGCTTAACTGGCACCGGACCATCGTAGACCGTGACGTCCAATGGCTGAGTTCGCAACGCGTCTTGAGTAATGGGTAACTGGCAACCAGCCAAGATAATTGAAGCGAATAAGGTAAGAAAAGATTTCATGGCCAGTCCTTTGATCCATCTCTTTTCAGCTTAGTATTTCGTAGGCATTAAAAAAGCGGCCAAGGCCGCTTTTTAAAAGAATGGCAATTGCCATCCACACTTAGGGTGCTTTGAAATGAGCCTTATGCAGGCTCCATCATACCCTTCATTTTATTCATGGCATTTTTCTCTAGCTGGCGAATACGTTCAGCAGATACGCCATATTCGGCAGCCAACTCATGAAGGGTCGCTTTCTCTTCGTTTAACCAACGGCGAATTAGAATATCGCGAGAACGCTCATCCAATTCCATCATGGCGTTTTGTAATCGAGCGGTCGAGTCTTGCTCATAATCCGCGTGTTCGATTGCCATGGCAGGGTCAAAACTGTGGTCTTCGATGGTATTCACCGGAGCTGCAAAAGCCGCTTCATCGTCATCTGCCACTGGGGCATCAAACGCGCTGTCATGGGCAGTCAAACGACCTTCCATTTCTTTCACTTCTTTCAGTGATACACCTAAATCGTCTGCAATGGTTTGTGCTTCCGATTCGTTCAACCAGCCCGACTTCTTCTTAGAGCTGCGAAGATTGAAAAACAATTTACGCTGGGCCTTAGTGGTGGCCACTTTAACGATACGCCAGTTCTTCAAAATGAATTCGTGTATTTCGGCTTTGATCCAGTGAACGGCGAAGCTCACTAGGCGCACACCCACTTCTGGGTTGAAACGCTTAACCGCTTTCATCAGACCTACATTACCTTCCTGGATAAGGTCAGACTGGTTTAAACCGTAACCGCTGTAGCTTTTCGCGATATGAACAACGAAACGCAAGTGAGACACAACAAGGTGACGAGCCGCATCCAGATCTTGTTCATAATAAAGACGATCCGCCAGCTCTTTCTCTTCTTCAGCAGTTAACACAGCAATGCCGCCGATCGCATTCAAGTAACCGTCTAGGTCACGACCTGGCGTCAGGCTAGCGATGTTTTGGGTCATTAAGCTTGTGCTCATTAGTTTGTATTCTCCTTTTGAGGGCTTTCTATCAGAATATCTCAAATTAACGTGTTGCAGTGTAGCATCGAGAAATTAGAGCGCCAAGGCCGGATTTGGTTCCATTTCTCATATCAACGCAATTCAATGTTCCAATAGAGCAACCTAGATAATTCGGGCACTTCCGGCGGTTTTAACACCTATTCTTATGCCCTATTTTTTAGTGCTTATTCCTTCAGTTTGCACCAAATATCAGCCTAGAACATCCGACTAAAGCCATATTTAGTTAAATTAGACTTCAACACAGCTGAAGGCTTAAATGGACCCAATTTAGGGTTCGATAGAGCTTAAGTGGCGACTCACAGCCAGCCAAGCCCCAAGCCAACCTAGAATCACACCGTCAAAAATCAGTAATAAACTGTCGGTGAATCCTAGACCATGGAGGACAAAATCACTGCCATAAAGGCTAATCAGACGTTCAACTGGGCCAGATAGCCAATAAAGCCCCCCACTGAGGAGAATCCAAGCAATTAGCCCGCCACCTAGGCCGAACCATATGCCGGTATAAAGGAAAGGACGACGCACAAAGGCATCTGTGCCCCCCACCAATTTCACCACACGGATTTCATCCTTGCGGCTTTCGATGGAAAGGCGAATGGTGTTACCAATAATCAGAAGAACCGCTAGACCCAACAGAGCAGCCAGCGCCCACACTAATCTTTGACCAAGATCCATGAATTGATACAAGCGCTTCACCCAGAGTAAATCCAGCTGCACAGCCTCCACATGGGCCTGCTCCAGCAGCTTAAATTCCAATTGCTCCAGTGCAGCCGCATCTTGGGTTTTTAAATCCGGAATGACACTGATGACGCCCGGCAAGGGGTTTGCTTCCAAGCCTTCGATCACATCGGTTAAGCCCGTGGTCGCCGTAAATTCTTTAAGCGCTTGTTCTGGACTGATGTATTGCGCGGACACAATGTTGGGCCACTGCTGAATACTAGCAGTCAGTTCATCGGCAAATCTGGGTAGCGTGCCCTCTTTTAAGTACACACTCATCTGACTGGTTTGATCCCAAGTACGGCTAAGTTGCTTAACGTTTTCCAACGATACATACAGAGTCATGGGTAAGGACAAGGCTATTGCCAACACCAACCAAGTCATGAGACTTGAAGAAGGACTTTTAAGCAATCGAGATAAACTGTCTACGGCCATCAATTTATGATGCTGTAGGTAGGCCTGCCATTGGCTTTGGGCGGTGATCTTACTTTGTTGATTGCGAGTAGCCGACATTTACGCTCCCTCCAACTGAGAAGGGCGTTCGCCGATCAGCTTACCGTCACCTAACGCCAGCACACGATGTTTTAACTTGGAGATCAACTGAAGATCGTGGGACGCGATCAATACCGACACCCCCACATCATTAAACTGCTCAAACAGCTTCATGATTTCCATACTTAATTTAGGGTCCAAGTTACCTGTGGGCTCATCCGCCAGAATCAGGCTGGGCTTATTCACCACCGCGCGGGCAATACCGATACGCTGTTGCTCACCGCCAGACAGCTCGATGGGATTCAGCTTTTCTTTACTAAGCAAACCCACTTTATCCAACGCGGCCCGAACACGACGTTCAAGATCGCGACTGGTATAACCACTGATGCGTAATGGCAACGCCACGTTTTCAAACACGGTTCGATCAAATAATAATTGGTGGTTTTGAAATACCACGCCAATGCGGCGTCGGTGATAAGGGATTTGTCGTTGAGCGAGGCGCTCAAGGTTCACGCCGTCCACCAACACTTGGCCGCGGGTGGCTTTTTCCATGAGCATGATGAGTTTGAGAAGAGTGGACTTACCGGCACCACTGTGACCCGTTAAAAATGCCAGCTCCCCCTGGGCAATCTCAAAGCTGAGATCGGTAAGGGCTTGGTGCCCTCCGGGATAACTCTTACTGACGTGATCAAATTTAACGTGGGCCACAATCCTTTACCGCCTTGATTTAGTCCTGCGCAAATAATGCGTCGATGAATTCCTGTCGATCGAACGGTCGTAGGTCGTCGATTTGCTCCCCTACACCAATGAAGCGAACCGGTAACTGGAGCTCTTTAGCGATGGCGAAAATCACACCACCTTTTGCCGTACCGTCCAGCTTACTCAAACTGATACTGGTAACGCCCACTGCTTCTTGGAAGGTTTTCGCTTGGCTTAATGCGTTCTGACCGGTACCTGCATCCAGCACCAACATCACTTCGTGAGGGGCACTGTCATCCAGCTTCTTCATGACGCGAACCACTTTTTCAAGCTCTTGCATCAAGTGACCTTTGTTTTGAAGACGACCTGCGGTATCCGCAATCACCACATCCACACCTTTGGCTTGGGCAGATTGCACGGCATCAAAAATAACAGAGGCACTGTCTGCACCTGTGTGTTGAGCCACAACCGGTACGTCGTTACGCTCGCCCCACGTTTGCAATTGCTCCACGGCCGCGGCACGGAAGGTATCACCCGCTGCCAGCATGACGCTTTTGCCTTCCGCCTGAAAACGCTTGGCCATCTTGCCAATGGTCGTGGTTTTACCCACACCGTTTACGCCCACCATCAAAATCACATAAGGGGATTTGCTGGTGTCGATTTCTAGAGGCTCGTGACATGGCTCAAGCAGTTCCGCCAAGCGCTCTTTTAACGCATCAAATAGGGCTTCGCTGTCTTTTAATTCTTTACGGGAAGAACGCTCGGTTAAATCCGCAATGATATCTTGGGTCGCCGCCACACCGATGTCGGCCATCAGTAGCTCTGTTTCGATCTCTTCTAATAGATCTTCGTCGATCTCTTTTTTACCCAGTAACAGATCACCAAGACCGTCCGCCAAACCGGAACGGGTACGGCTTAAACCTTGTTTAATGCGGGCAAAAAAACCGGCTTTGGTTGGCTTCTCTTGTTCTACTGGTGCCGCTTCTGGCTCCTGTACCGATTCTTCTACAACCTGTTCTGGTGCATCGGCCTTCGACTTAGCGTCGTCTTTCTTTTTGGATTTTCCCCAACCGAACATGGGTCTTGTTCCGCCTAATACTCAAATAAAGCCGTATCCTACCACTTGTGGGGTCTTTCCTCACCTATACTGTTCCTTAGGATCTTGGTTTTTTGGCGGTTTTTTTCTTTATTGAGATCCCACTCATAATAAGAAGCATCGATCATCTCAAGGACGGATCAATGACGACGGAATACCAACCTAAATTCAGCCGAGCCAGCCTCAACGTACTCATGATCGCCTGCGCGGCACTCATCGTAATATTTGGGCAAACCGCACGACAAGTTAGCGATAAACCACTGCCCCCTGCCCCCAAATTGAACATCAGCATCTGGCATACCGACAGTGGCGCCAAGGTCTGGTACGCCCCCTACTTCAGCGAGCACATACAAGTGCAATTGTGGTACGACGCAGGCTTTGCTTTTGACGAGGAGTACAAGGGACGCGCTCAACTGCTAGCGAAGCTACTAAAATTTGAAAGCCAGCAAAACGAACTCCCAACCACCATTGCATTGGATCAGGATTATTTAAAAATTGGACTGGCACTGAGTACCCATCCCACCATCATGCGTTCACAAATCGCACAAGTGGCAGAATTACTGTATCGACCTCAACTATCCAATGGCGCGCTAAAACTCATTCGGGAATCTCAGCACAGCATCCAAACACACCTAAGGGAAATGGCCTATGGTCCTCATCCCTATAGCGGCCCTATGCAAGGCACGACAGAAAGCTTATCCAGTATTGATCGCAAGCAACTTCAACGGTATCTGCAAACCCATGTTCACCCGCAAAGGCTACATGCCTCCATCGTTGGAGACATAGACGAACAAGCCGCACAAGTGATCATGGAATCTCTGCTACCGCCCTCGATACATGTAGCCGAATCGAAAACACCCTTACCTTCATTGCCAGTTTCATCCCATGAACAACAGGAATGGATACTGAGCATATGGCCGGGCCTCAGCGCCGAAGACGACAGCGTCCCATCGAAACACTCCCATGCAACAAATATTGTCGATGCTCAAATGGTGCTTCACTTACTGAAACAAGTACACGGCAACTTAGTGCACTTTTCCCCGGGGCAAAAAAACAGCACGCTCCTCATCCAACAAGCGTCACTGTTAAAGCAAACCATGCACGATGAAATCAATTCCGATATGATTGCGCGCAGTAAACGGCAACTGGCTGCTCACTGGCTAAAACAAGTGAATCAAGCCCAGAGCCTTAGCAAGTACCTCGTTCGACTCAACGCCTATGAGCTAGCCGTAAACGAACTGGATAAAAATCTTGCGCAATTAGAATCTTGGGACGAAGACCGCTGGGAAACAGTCAGCAAACAACTGTTAAGCCCACTTACCGCAGGATGGTAATCCGCCCCACCCATTAGGTTGTTTTAAAAATGGCGAAAAAATCAGGAAGCCGCCTGCGCATTATTGGTGGCATGTGGCGCAGCCGAATGTTACCCATTGCCGACGTGGAAGGCCTTCGCCCCACCACAGATCGCGTTCGCGAAACTCTATTCAATTGGTTACAACCCTATATTCCCGGTGCCAACATATTAGATGTCTTCGCTGGCTCTGGTGCATTAGGTTTTGAAGCCCTTTCAAGAGAAGCCGAAAAAGCCACCTTGTTAGAAAAGAATGCCA
>Ga0181587_10005036_pt1 | contig 10821 bp, 4 predicted proteins | sample 071ome_27_FD_132463 | JGI IMG/M metagenome (GOLD analysis project Ga0181587, IMG submission 132463) | Coastal salt marsh microbial communities from the Groves Creek Marsh, Skidaway Island, Georgia - 071409AT metaG (megahit assembly) | ecosystem: Environmental > Aquatic > Marine > Intertidal zone...
AACGAAACGGACGACGAGATCATTTCTTACGTCCATTAAAAAGTGTACGACGATTTGTAGAGCAGCAGCAGCGCACCGCGAGCATGTAACGCTATCTATTCAGAGTGAAACAAAATAAAAATCAATCAACAAAACCAAGCAAAACGGTTGACTCTCTAGACGACACGTTTCAGTCCTACGCGCGGAACCGGTTTCGAACATGCCGCTGTACGGCGTCCCGGCGAAGAGAGTGCGTCGACGCGATACATATTTTCTCGCTTTCTTCGAGTGTACACGCGACGCGACGCGACGCGAGTGTGAACGCGAACGGAGTGCCCAGTTCGTGAAATCAGATCCAATTGCAGTGGGAAACTAACCCGGTTTCGCGCGCGTTTTCGCGCGCTGACGCAGGCAATCTCGACGGACATCGCGACGCCGTTGCACGATTTCGTGTCGCGGGCGTTTTCAGAGGGGGATTCGGCGTCGTGCGCGGAAGATTTCGGGGAGACGCAGCGGTTGAGGGACTCGGTTGAGCGAGCTTTGGACGAAGACGCGGTGAACTTGGACGAGACGAAGGATACATTGACGGCGTATTACCGCGCGTTGTGCGTGATTGAATCGAGGTTTCCGATTTCGGGGTCTGAAGGACACGCTGGGGTGGAGTTTGCCTGGTTGGAAGGTGGAAGAGCGTCGCCGCGGGGAGGGGTGCGGGCGAGAGATGTGCAGTACGAAAAGTGTGCTGTGTTGTTCAATTACGCTGGTGTGCTATCTAGGAGTGGAGTCGGCGCCTTTGGACACGGTGAGGATGGGGTGAAACGAGCGTGCGCGGCGTTTCAGGCGGCGGCTGGGGCGTTTGAGATGCTCGGTTCGTTGAGCGAACGCAAGCTTGGATCGGAGACGCCGAGCGCCGACGTCACGAGGGAGTACTGTGAGGTCATGGTTAAGCTGCACTTGGCGCAGGCGCAGGAGTGTTTCTACGAAAAGGCGAAAGGGAAGAGTCCGACGATGTTGGCGAAACTCGCGCAGCAGGCGAAGATTTACTACGAAGAGGCGTACGCCACGGCGACGACATCTCCGCGTCTCGTTGGTTACGTGGATGATGGTTTGCTCGGGTACCTTAGACTTAAGATTGGGTACTTTGGCGCCGAGGCGATGCGATTGACCGCTAAAGGAGAGATGATGGCGAATGATGAAAATGCTGGTATTGCAGTGGCGCGCTTGCAAGTGGCGAAAGACGCCATGAAAAAGGCTATCGATGATGCCAACGTCGTCTCAAGCGATGCGACGTTGGTTTGGGCGAAAAAGTACCTCGAGGAGGATCTCTTGCCGGATCACAACGCCACTTTGCGAGATAACGAGTGCGTGTACATGTGTCGCGTCCCCAAAGTGGACGACATCCCGCCGGTACCGTCGACTGGTCTTGTCAAGGCGATAGAGCCGGCGCCAGAGCAATTTTCACCCGTCGGCGTCGACCTCTTCAAGAGCATCATCCCAGACAGTGGAGCAAAGGCGCTGAGTAGATACACTGAAATGGTCGATGAACTGATTCGAAACGAGACTGATACTTTGGCGATGGCGAGCGATGAAGCACGACTCGCGCTGCGCGAGATGGAACTCCCAGAAACCCTTCTCGCACTCTCGGCGCCCGTCGCTCTCAGCATAGACTTGGAGGAACAGCTCGCGGCGTTCCGCTCGTCGGGAGGCGCGAGTTCGTTGGCCGCCAGCTTGCAGCGAGTCGACGAGTTGAACCGTCAGTGCGCGGGAGTGGTGAAAACGATACGAGAGACACTGGATACGGAGTCGTCTGAAGACTCGGCGGCGCGCTCGATGCACGGCGAGGGTGTATGGAGGAGAGAACCGTCTTCCTCAAAGAATAGAAACATGATGCAAGCTTTGAAACGTTTTGAGGTTGACTTGGAAGTCGCGACGAAGAGCGATGAGCAGCTGAGACAACGCATCGAAGGCGCTGGAGGCGTTTTGGAATCAATTGACGAGGAAAATCTTGAGACTAGTGCGCCGAGACTCACGCAACCGCTGGCATTACTAGAGGAGGATTCGCACGTGGCGACAGACATTCAAGCCGTTTTGCAAGATTTGGAAACCATCGGTGACGAGCGTGCTGAGATTGAGGACATGATGAGACGAATCAAAGGCGAAGATGACATTCTTCACGAACTCATGGCTCAGTCTGGTGAAAGCCTGGACGCACTGTTTACCAAGGAGATGAAAAAGTACGATCAGGCCAAGGATCGCGTCATGGTGAACATTTCAAAGCAAGCGGACGCGCTATCGATGCTACGAGCTCTTCACGAACGCTTCGTGCAGGTTTACGACGTCGAAACTCTCAGACGTGACATTCATTCGCACGAACAAAGCGTTCGTCACGCTCTCGCCGTGGTCGGGGACTTGAGAAGCGGCATGGAGCAAGGGGTGAGGTTCTACTCAGGCTTCCTCGACGCCGCGCGTCACACCTTGAGGGATGTGCAGGAGTATGCCAGCGCGCGTCGAATGGAGAAAGAAGCGTTGGCTGAAGAACTTAGAGTAGCAAAAGATAGAGCGGACGCACACGCCGCGCAACTGGCGAGCCAAATGAACCAGATGCGGTTCCAACAGCATCCGTATCCGTCTCCGCAATATGCGTACGCGCCGCCTCCGCAGTATGGCACTCCGTCTCCGCAGTACGGGTCGCAATATGGCGGCGCTCCTCCTCCGCCTCCGCCCCCTAGCGCGCCTCCATATTGATTTGAGTTTTAAAAAGCATGTTTCACTACATTTTCACACAGTTCTACGCAAGTTTTTCTTCTAATACATTGTTTGTTGTGTCTTAAGACAAATCAAAGCTCCCTTGGCCCTCGTTCATCGCGTAGTGCAATCGTTGAGCCATGATTTCCTTTGAAGAGTACGGAGGTAACTTGAGATAACTTGCACAAGTCATCGCAGAGGGCAAGTCACCGTCGGCTAACGGCGTTCCGACCGAGAAGGCCGCGGAATCAGAAGACAATCCGCCGGTGCTCGCCGGCTGCTTGCAAACGACAGTCAGGCGCGGCTGCAATGCAGCCAATCCGCCGGGCGGAAGTCTCGGGGCGCCAGTGACGAAACGCATGAATGCGCGCTGTTGGTCCGACGAGAAAGAGCTGAGAATCTCGCAAAAGTTTCGAATAGGTGGCGACTGGGCGCTGTATCCGTGATCAAAGTGGATAGACTCGATGAGCATCTCTGGGCTCCACTGCTCTCCTTGACCGCAAATCAAGGCGTCCAGCTCGCCCTCGGTGAACATTTTGAGTCTCGCGAGCGGTAAAACCTCTTCTAATCCAGATTTCACAGACTCAAAGTAGGTTGCAACACCAGATCCCACGCAAGCGTCGATGACGGCGTCGACGTATTCGCGCAAGTTGACCGCGGACACAGCAATGTCTGAACCACCCTTGATGAGGTCCAAGGAAGACCCCGGAAGCACGAACGTCAAGCAAAGATCTTCGATCGATACTCCATCAATCTTTACTTGTCGCCATACTTTCTCTGGTTCACCTTCGCGCTTCATGCGCTCAATCTCGTCGGCAGCGACTCGAAGTCGAAGCAGCGTGTTACCGAGACCCGGATCGAGTTGAATGAGATCAAAGAGCCCCAAATTTCTTCCTAAGAACATGCGGTAAAAGGCTGGTGCGAGTGGTAAATCTAACATACGTCCATCCTGAAGCACCTTGCCGATCGCCTGCCCCAGAAGTTTAAAATACTTGAGGCGAGTGGCGTGGGTTTTGCTTGCCATTCGAGGAACGGTGATGGGCGCCGGAAACAAGCCGTGAGAAGCGACGACGAGATCGTCTTCGTTAGCCACTCCTTCGTCTCTCCAAAGGTTCAACTTGCGCGATCTAAAGTCTTTCGAAAGAAGAGTAAAAAATTCAAGCGTCGGGCCGGTACCGGTGCCGACTTCTTCAAAGAACTCTACTTCGAGAACCATCTTCAACGTGTTTGGAATGGCAAAAACTTTCTTTGCACTTTCGAGGATTTTGCCTCGACTCACACGAACCTTTTGACGCTGAAGGCGACCGATACGAATCTCTCGACCACCTTCAATGGTCACCGCCCCGCTCTCGCTGCCATCGCCGTGAAGATGATGCAACATACGAGCGAGAGAAAATGAGACGCACTTGAAGAGCTTTTGCCTAGACTCAAATGGGAAGAGCCACGGGCACGCTCTCGCCAGAGTCGCGCACCACGTCGGCGTCGACGCGCTGCACAGTGTCACGGTGTCTTGCAACTGTCGCGTGAGCTTTGCAGTCAACTTGCCATGGACAAAGGCTGCCTCATCGAGCGAAACGTTTCGCGCTCGCACCGAGGGCTCCTCGCTCTTGCTGAGGAGAAGGATTCGCGACGCACACGAGCTGAGCTCATGCAAGATGGTCAATACGACTAATAAGTCATTGAACCTACTAGACGTCGTCTCATTTGATACGGCTTCCTTGACCCGCTCGGTCAGCGCTGGAACAAAGCTACCGAGCGCGGCTCGCATTTCTGCTTCACCGAGTTCTGCGACCATTTCGCTCTCCTTGGCGAGATCCTCTGCGTTTTCCTCGACGACTCCACCAAGCTGAAACTGCTTCTGAGCCACATCCGAAGGCGAAGAAAGTCGATAAGAGATCATCGTCGCCTTATCCCAGTTGAGTTGCACCGTCGAAGGATCTTGGTCGCGCGATACAACCCCAATAATCTGCAAGATGGTCGTGGACGGATGCAATTCGATGCCGTTGATTGAAAAGACAAGCCTGTTCTTCGCGTTCGCAGCCGCGGCGCGAGCCGCAAAGGAATCATTTCTGCGCCCTTCCGGTTCGGCTTCGGCTTCTTCTTGTATGTCTTCGTTTGTCAAATCCAAATCCTCAACCTCTTCTCCCAACTCTTCGTCTCCGAGTACCGCTTCGCCGTCGTCACTCATGTATTCTTCGTCAATCTCTTCGTCCTCGTCCTCGTCTTCGTCTTCGTCGTCATCATCGTGATCCATGTTGGCGGGTGGCGATAATCGCGAAGATCGACGCCGAGTCGACGGATCACCTCCCGGCTTGTGAACTCTAGAGAAGAGGAAGTCCTCAATCGAGCTCAACGTAGCGAAAGGTTCCACCAAGACGACGTTTGAGGAGTAGTCAATCAAATCAGCATCTTTGCCAGTCTTCTTGAACTGCACCTTGAACGGCCGCACCAAGCCAGCGAGATTGGCATCATCGGTCTCACTCCTGTGTCTCGTAGAGCTTTGAGATACCGACGCCACGGTGATTGACAAGTCTTCGCTCGACGCGAGGGCGTCCAGCAGACGTTGCACAAGAGTGGCAAAAGCTGTAGGATCCTTGGTTCGCCCGGCAGCTTCGATGAACGACGCATACCTGCGCACAAGAGCCTCAGAATTTTTCCAGTCTTTGGGAAGAAGATGATCCTTTAACGATGCGACGGCATCGCACTCCAGGAGCTCAAAAGTGCTCGCTCCAGACATGGATTCCAAAAACTCGACAACAGATGCAGAGTCTCCCTTCATTCTAAGCGACGTGCTTGCACTTCTCAGACGTTCGACGGTTGGATCTTCCGACAACGCCCCGTCTTTCGACGGTGCGAAATATCTTTCAAAAACCCGATTCGCGTGCGCGAGCGCCTCTTTGAACTCTGGAGTGTCCATTGACGCCGCGGCGCGAAGGGCGATGCCTCTCGCGCCGCCGCCGAGAGCTGGCACGAGAGCGCCCGGCGTCTTCGTCGAGTCTCGCGTCTCGTCCATCGCCGTGTTATCCACGCTCTCGGCTCCTCCTCGGGCGTGTTCCTCGGACAGAGCGCGCAGGGCGTGCACGGCACCCTCCTTGCGAAGAAGTTTCGCCATGTCCACCGCCTTCTTCTCCATGCCAAACTCAACTAAATCCAAACACCCCTGTATTCTCTGCGGATCTCTGCTCGCAAGCTGCCCCGCAATGAACGCAGCGACGGGCGACGATTCGAGCACACCTTTGAAGGCTTCATCGGACGAAAGCTGAGACCACTTGGTGAGAGCAGATAAGCACTTGAGCTTGACGCCTTGGGGAACGCTCGAGTCGACGGCTTGCATCAACACGTTGGCCAAGTGTCGCGCGTAATCCACTAAAAGCTGCGGCTCTTGCTCAGTGAGCAACGGAATATTGCTCGAACACGGAGTAGATTCGCTGTTTTTATCCCCTTTCTTCGAAGATCGGGGAGATGATCGCGTCTTGGCGCTCACACGTGGCAGCAATGCGTCCGCGAGCGTCGCCACCTCGAGCAGTTGCTCCGTCACGACAATGGGCGACGCCACACCGCTGCTAGCCGGCGATGCAGAGTGTGGACCGGTACTCGAAGTCGTCGTCGTCGTCAGTAACTTGCACCTCGACAGCGCCATGCCCAACACGAGCGGCAAGTCTTTGCGCAAGAGCTTTACGGCTACATCTGGTTGCGCAGACACGCAAATGTTTAACAACTTGATAAGAGAGTAATACGTCGACGGGCTCACCACACGCGCAGAGTTTGGCGAGATGATGTCAACAACCTTATCAATCAAGTCCCCTTGACAAATCTTAACCACGCGTTCCGGCTCTTTCGACGCCATCTTCGCCGCAATGTTTGTCAAGCACACGCAAGCGTAATCCGCCAGACGCGAGTCGTCGTGCGACAGCAAATTCGCCAGTATCGGCACCGCATCCGCAGCTCCATCCAACGCCGAGCTCGGAAGCGACCGGCATATATTCGTAGCCGTTTGCAAGCTCACCCGCTGCATCCCAATGGAGAAGAAATCCAAATACGACAGACACGCCGTGAGCGCTCCTTGCCGCGCGCACTCGGCGCCGTAATCCTGACTGAGTTTTTCCAACGCCTGCAGCGACTGCTCCGCCAGGTCGATGTACTCAATCGGCAACAACCGAGAGCAAAACTGTGCGAGCGCACCGTGACGAACGATCGCCCCGCGAGACGGGGGCATCACGTCCGCCATCGTCGTCAGCGCTCGAGCGGCGAGAAGCATGATATCCGGCATGTATTCGTACGTCATGCACTCGACGAGCGCCGGGACAAAGGAATCCAAACTCATTTGCATCAAGAGTTCCTCGCCGGAAATCACCAAAATCTCATTCAATTCACTCAACGCCGCCATTTGTGCCGAAGGATCGTCCGCTCGTCGCAAACCAGCTAAAATCTCGCGAAGTCGTGATGAATTTTGACGAAATGCGCCGCCACCGACTGCGGCTCCGGCGACGTTGCCAAGACGTCTCAACAGGGCGCGCAAACCCGCCTCGGGATCGTCGCGGTCCATGGCGTCTTGTAAATCATCCATCCCGTCGTCATGGTCATCCTCCTCCAAGTCATCGTCTTCATCCATCTCATCGTCGAAATCATCATCGTCTTCAATAGATTCGTCGTCTTCGTCTTCGTCTTCATCCGTCATGTCTTCATCCTCGTACAACCCGCCGTCTTCGTAGTCGTCCTCGTCCTCGTCCTCGTCTTCGTCGTCCGTGCCCCGGCGTCGACCACCACCACCACCGCGAACATCGCGACCAGACCGATGAGCACTCTCCCGTCGCCTCCCACCTCCGCTCCCACCGGTCCCACCCGCGTTCGCGCCTCCTTTACCGCTCGTGCTCGCGTCGCCGCTCGAGCCGCCGCCAGACGCAGCCGTCGCTCGTCGTCCTCCTCGTCCGTCGTCGCCGCCGCCACCGGTAGCACCCGCCGTCGGCACCGGTACGCGCGTCGTCGTCGTCATCGCCGTCATATCACTCGTTTTCTTCGTCGTACCCAACGTCGCGCGTTCGCGTCGACTCTTCTTCTTCCTCCGCTTCCTCTTCGACGACTCGGACGCCGGCGCGTCGTCGTCGTCGACATCACCCGCCTTTGTCGTCGTCGTCGTCGTCGCCGCCGTCGTCGCCGTCGCGTTCGTCCCGCTCTTCGCCCGCTCTGACGTCGGCGGCGCACCCTCCGTCGATACCCGTCGCGCGAAGCGTCGTTTCGTCAGCGTCGTCGTCGCACTCGTGGGCACCTTCTTCCTTCGCTTTTGATGATGATGTCCCGGTATCGTCGTCTCTGTCGTCGTCGGTTCACCATCCGTCCCGGGTCGGTCGATATCTCGTCGACGTCTACGCATCGTCGACGCGGTGTGAGGCGTCATCGCGTCGCGCGTCGCGCGTCGCGGTGTGCCGAAGTGGAGAGAAAGAATTCTCACAGCCGAGGGGCGAAGAAGCGCGCGAGGCGTTGACTTTGACATCGTACCCGTGAACGACGCGTCGATGGCGCGAGTTTAGTGGGAAACCGATCGTGGGATTGTGATTACATGTATTGTCTATTTTCAACGACAGTCTACGCGGGTAAAACGCCCGAGGAAACGACGCGAACTTGTTTCAACGGCTTGTCGCCCGGCCCCGTGGGATTGGCTTCGATGGCGCGGACGACATCCATACCCTCGACGACGTTCCCGAAAGCGACGTGACGGCCGTTGAGCCACGGCGTCGCCGCCGTCGTGATGAAAAATTGCGACCCGTTCGTGTTCGGCCCGGCGTTCGCCATGGATAAAACCCCCGGACCGACGTGCGGTACCGCAAAGGTTTCGTCGGCGAATTTCCCGCCGTAAATCGAGTACCCGCCTCGTCCGTCGCCTCGTTGGAAATCCCCACCCTGAATCATAAAGTTTGGAATCACCCGGTGAAAGATGGAGTTCGCGTATCCGAATCCCTTCTCCCCGGTGGCGAGTTGTTTGAAATTTTCCACCGTTTTCGGGGCGACTTCGCCAAAGAGACCTATGACGACGCGACCGGCGGCTTCGTCGCCGATTGCGACGTCGAAATAAACCTTATCCGTCACCTTGAGCACGCAGAGCAACGGCGCCGTCTCCTTGGTTTCACACGTCGTCGTCGTCGTCGTCGAAGATGCGTCGGTTTGTTCATCCGCGCGCGCGATCCGCGCCGTCGTCGTCGTCGTCGCCGCGAGCGCTGCCGCGGCGGATGCGAGCGCGAAACTGCGTCTGGATGATGACCGTTCATCATTCGTCGTGGTTTCTTCCGTCGCATCGCGCGCAGAGGCGACGACGACGCGAGACGACGACGACGACGAGTTTTGGTGTCGACGACGATGTCTCCCGCCGTCGCGTCGCGCGGCGGCGGCGTGAATCGTCGTCGGTGTCGGTGTTCGCGTCTGCGCAAACATCGTTGCGTTGGGTAATGACGTCACAGCGTGACTCGACTCGACTCGAAGACGACGCGCGGATCAATCATCGATCGATCAGTCGGGCAGGGATGATCGCCGCTCGAGCGACGACGAGAGCGCGCACCGTCGCGTCTGGGTCGTCGTCGTCGGGGTCTTCGGATGGGTTACGAAGGGCGCCGTCGACGCGACGCGGACCGCGAAGGAAGATCGTTCCGATTCCGTCCGCGAGAGACTCGGAGTCTTCGCCTGCGGCGAATAAAGGGTCCGTCGTCGGCGACGACGACGACGACGATGAACCGTTGGAGTACGCGTCGGAGTATCGCGCGTCTGGTGATGCGTCCGGTGACGCGTCGTCGTCGAACGGTGACGGTGGAAGACGACGAAGAGGCGTTTCGGCGACTGAGAGAACGAAGGAGGACGCGACGCACGCGGCGTTCATAGCGCCGAGACTTGCGATTGGAATCGCGAGCGATGCGATGGATCGGTTGAGTAAAGGCCCGGAGGAAGGGTTCGCGGATGTGATGGATTTCGTGCGCGGGTTGGGGTCGTCGACGGACGCGTTGGGAGACGTGTTAAGGAGAACGGAGGAGGAGATTGACAGGTTGGAATCGATCGGGGTGCGAGCGTCGGCACCGGTGCGAGAGGCGGTGCGTGGGGTGGTTCCGGAGGAGATTTATGGGAAGTATTTGGAACCGGCGGTGGAGTACGCGGAGAACGAAGAAGGGACGGATCGAGGGGTTTCTTCCAACGGCGGGGTGAACCACGACGGCGAGGAGTTTGACGACGACGCGGTCAACGCGGCGGCAGATGCCGTCGCGGCTGCGATGTCTGGGATTAATCTCGGTGAGTCGTCGTCGTCGTCGTCAAACACAACGACGACGACGACAAAGAATGGTGCGTCGAGCGCGAGAGCGCCGGATAGCTTTGAGGAGAGTGTGGAGAACATGGTGGCGGACGCTGTCATGTCAAGCAGCACCGTCTCTGCGTCGTACTCTGCGCCCGAGGGGATGCCGTACGGCGCCGATGCGCCCAAAGTGGACTCTTCGGCGACGACGACTGAGTCGTCTTCGGATGCACGCGAGACGAAACCGGCTTCTCCAGAGAAGTCTTCGTCCACGGCGCCCTTCGCCGCGACTGTGGGCTATTGGCGCAAAATCAACGCCGAGTGCCCGGACGAGGAGCCGCTGATGGACATCATGGACATGAACATCGTCTTCCGTCAAGCCGCTGTGCTTCTCAACTATCTGCGCATTGAGCAACCGACGTCCACGACGTGGTCCGTCGCCTCGAACGCCGGGATCATCCAAATCGCCGAGTCGTACCCAATCGATGGTTCTTCCGCCGTCGTCTCTCGCCGCGACCTTCGCTCTGGGGACCAAATCGGCTCCGTCTCTGTTACCACGGCTGATCCCGACGCAGTTCGTCTCGAGAGCTCCTGGTCCGCCCCGCTCGCAGGTTCCCAAGTGGAAACCTTTCGCGTCGATGCCTCTGGTGTCCTCGTCCGCGTAGTCGAAATTTCCCTCGAAAACGGCGAGTCTTGGTCCGGCACGTACCGCTACTCCCGCGCGTGAGCGCGCGTCGATCCATGAAACGCGGATCCGGCGCGCGCTCGGCGCGCGTTCGGCGTCGGAGTTCATCCGTTTACCTCGACGACAGCCTCGTCCTCTTGAAATG
>Ga0181587_10005041_pt1 | contig 10814 bp, 5 predicted proteins | sample 071ome_27_FD_132463 | JGI IMG/M metagenome (GOLD analysis project Ga0181587, IMG submission 132463) | Coastal salt marsh microbial communities from the Groves Creek Marsh, Skidaway Island, Georgia - 071409AT metaG (megahit assembly) | ecosystem: Environmental > Aquatic > Marine > Intertidal zone...
GGGTTAGGTTTGAAGGTATTGATGAAGGCATTGATGGCTCTGGAACCTGGGTAGAGTATCGTGAACCTGGTATTAAACGGACACTGGACATGTTTACCATGCCTCACCAGTTAGTCCGTGCTAACGATGGTAACTTCATTGTCTCCCCTGTTGGGTGGGCATCACGTGAAGTAGGTGATGCGACTAGCAACCCTGCTCCATCGTTTGTCGATGGTAAAATCCAAAACCTATCATTCTTCCGTAACCGTCTTGTGATGCTTAGCGGTGAGAATGCTGTGTGTTCTAAGGCTGGTGACTACTGGAACTACTGGGGTGGTTCATCCCTTGTGGTTGCTGATGATGACCCTATTGATATTAGTGCAGCATCTACCACACCTACTGTATTGCTACATGCTCTTGAAGTAACTAATGGTCTGCTGTGTTTTGGTAACACACAACAACACCTGTTGTCTACAGATGCTGAAGGCTTCACACCAACTACAGCTAGGTTTAATGTTGTTGGTACACACCTATTCAGTGGTGGCATCAAACCCATCTCATTAGGTTCAACCACAGGCTTCATTACCAATGCTGGTATTAGGTCTAGATTTATGGAGCTGTTAGATGTTAACCGTGACCGTGAATCTACTGTCAATGAACTGAGTAAACCAGTATCTGAATTGATGCCTAACGAGCTAAACCTGGTAGCTGATTCAAAGGATAATAATTTAATTCTATTTGGAACACAGGGTAGTGATGAGGTATGGGCATATAGATTCTTCCAAAATGATAGAGATAGGATGCAATCAGCATGGTTCCGATGGGACATGACTGGTAATGTATTACATCACTGCATCATGGAGGACACCTACTGGGCTGTGATGGAGAACTATAGCGATAGTGAGGGTCTAGGAGATAACAATAAGATTATTTCTATCCAAAGGTTTGACCTTAAGGACACCTACAACACAGCTATGGTTGCGTTTGACGGTGACTTGTCTACAGTACATCTAGACAATTACCGCATCGCTCTACCAACTGAACTACAATACTATAAACATATTAACCAGACATACTTTAGAATGCCGTTAGGTTATTTCAAAGATGAAAGGTTAGTAGCTTATATGATTTCACCCAGTGAAGCACCGTTCCTACAGCGTAGGTATGAGTACAGTGATCGCACACAGTTCAGGTTAGTTGGTGCTGCTATTTATCCCAGAATTGAAGAGGATAACTACGGTACTTGGGTTGTCTTTGATGGTAACTATGCTGACACCAGGCTGGTACTTGGTTATGAGTATGAGATGAAGGTTGTATTCCCGACTCTCTACCCAACCAAAGCACAACCAAATGGTTCTGTTAAATCAGACACAAGGGCTAACCTAAGTATCCATAGGATTAACATGAACTTCGATCAAGCTGGCACCTATAAGACTACCTTGAAACGAAGAGGTAAACCAGACTACGTCAGGCAGTATGAGTCTACACCAGCTGATGCTTATAAGGCAGACAGCGTAGCATTCCTGACTCCAAAGGAGCAGACCGTACCTGTGTATGAACGCAACACTGATGTTAAAGTAGAACTAACTTCATCCCACCCATCACCGTTGGCTCTGACTTCAATGTCTTGGGAGGGTAGTTACACTCCTAAGTTTTATAAAAATGCCTAACTATATCCATCCATGTACGTTAGAGGCTGCCTACCAGGTGGCTTCTAACCTACGCCAGGAGGACCTAGAAGAGTGCGTAGAGGGTCATGGGATAAAACCTACCATAGACATCCCTCTCGCCTCTCTGGAGGGCTTCTGCAGATACTTCACGGTGCCTAACGGCGAGACCGCCGGAATTGTCGGCATCATTAACGACAAAATATGGATGCTAACTACACCAGCAATCCATAAATATCCTATTACATTTGCACGGGAAGCAAAACGATTCATTGATTCTCGTACTGAACCATACCTGTGGAACGTTGTGGACAAACGCAACACAGTACATATAAAACTTCTTAAGTTCTTAGGGTTTAACTTCCACGAGGAACTATTGTTTGGTCCGAACAACTTACCCTTTATTAGATTCAGTAAACCATGATTGGATTAGCACTTGGTGCTTTGCAGTTTGGTACCCAAGCCCTGGGTGCCATCGGTGGATTTAACTCACAGAACGCTGCAGTTGCTGCACAGAACAGACAGGCGATGAAGATCTATCAACAGCAATTGTTGATGGACCACTATAAAAAAGTACAAGCTTACGATGCGTTTAACAAAAGGAAGACCCGATACGCTAACCAAGTTTACAATAACCAAACAGCTGCTCAACGTGCTTATTTTGCTGAACAACAACGACAGAATGAAATCCTAAAACAAGCTGGGTTTGCAGATCAAGCACGGATGATTGGTGAGCAAAAAGCACTTGGTAAATTAGCAGCTTCCGGTCAACAAGGTAGGTCTGCTGCTAGGAACATGGCTCTAACCTCTGCTGCATTTGGCAGGGCAGGTGCTGTACAGCAGGAGAAACTAAGAACTGGTGTCAGCATGATGAACGAACGTAATCGTGAGACACGTCGTAAGTTGCAGATTGCTAATGAGACGGCATACCTAAATGTTGGTGCCATTCCAACGTTTGGTCCTGGTAGGGTTGCACCTATGCAGCAAGAGGGTCCCAGTGAACTGGGATTGTATGCTCAACTTGGGGGTGCTGCCCTCAGTGGGTTTGATGCTTACAACAAATACAAAAACTATGATCCAAGCATATAATGGAACAACCTACTTACAATCCGCAAACCTTACAATACACGTTTAACCCAGATAGGGCACCTGACCTTAGTGTTGGTGACCGAGAAAATACTCAACGAATGACCGAAGCCATGCAAGCTAACATCAATCAGATGATAGCTGACAAGGAAACCATTCGTCGGAACATGAACATGCAGGCTCAAGGTGTAAAGGAACTAACTAAGTTTTCTAAGACCTTGTCTGAATTTGCTCAGAAGAGTGCATATGAAGCAGCTGATGAGGACTACGCAGAAGGTCAGCAGTATGCATTTGAGAATAACCTAGTACCTAACACAGCTGACACTACAGCAGAAGCAGCACAGGTCACAGGTTCTGCTGCTAAGGCAGTCAGTGCTAACCCTGGTAATGCTGATGTAATTCAACCAGCTGTACGTGGTTCTAGGTTCTTCCAGATGGGTGTCAACAACGCCCGTGGTGGTCAAGCTTTGGCAAGTTATTCTTCCTTTGTTGAAGACTATGTACGTCAAAGGAATCCATCCACCAGCAGTGAAGCGATTGCTTTACAAGCTGAAGCACAAAAAGAATGGTTCAAGAGTGTTAATACCAACGGGATGTCTCGTGGGTATTTGACCAGACAATTCTACCCACAACTCAGCAGACTACAACAGCAGTCTATTGCCACCGTCCGTCGTGATGCTGCAATCAATGAAGGATACACACTTCAAACTGAAGCTACAGCTGCATTTAATGCAGACCGTGACCTTGGTACATACCTTGGAACCTTAGCAGCTACTGTTGATAGTAATGGTAAACCACTTGGTTTCCGTGGTGCATGGCAGATTGCCGGTGCTCAAATCTCCGAAGGTATTAAGAACGGAACTATTACTGAGTCTGACCTCAGGTCTATGGAAGACCAGCCTATACCTGGTGACCCTAAGGGTAGGACCTATGGTGACCTCCATGCCAACAAGTTTGCTACCATGAGACAAGGTGCAGCTGCAGCACGCAGACAGCGGTGGTCTGATGAACAAGATGATAGACAGATAGCATTCCAAAAGGAAGAGCAGGCGATGGTTGATAGCTTCCTTGACCCTAATGATCCTGATGGATTTACTGATGAACAGATTGACGAAGCTCAAGCTAGGTTCCAAGCTCAGTATGGGTTCACCAGTAGAAAGCTGGATAACCTGAAGAATGGTTCAGTTGATGGTATCCGTCGTAAGAAACAAGAGGAACAAATCCAAGACCTAGAAGCTCTGGGTCTATTGACACCAGAAAGGTTACAAGAGTTTGACCCTGAGTTGCGTCGTAAGTATGCTGGTGTTGCAGCAGCACAAGGTAAACAAGCTAATAACCCTGCTGTTAAGGACGCCATTGACGTAATCAAGAAAATGGTTGAGTTCGGACCTGGTCAAACACCAATCAGCTCGACTCCTGCTGGTAGACAGCACCCATCCGTCAGTCTGATGCGTGTTAGAATGCAGCAATACTTCAGACAAAAAGCACAAGAGTTTGAAGTTGCTGGTGTACAAGACCCAGTCGGTACTGCGCTGACAGCAACTCGTGAGCACTTTGAAAGAACAGCTATTGTTAAAGCTAATGGTTACCAAGGGTTTGAAGTTAATGAAGATGCTCTAAATAACGCAAGGATTATAACTGGAGATAGATTAGATTCAATAAACGAAACATTACAAACTCACAAAAGTGGGTCACTTGATAAACCATTTGCTTTCTATGATGAAGCACAACTGACAGAGATGTCTGAAGGCTACGGTAAGCCGGGCTGGAGACCACATGCTTCCCTAACTTATATTGGAGCTAAGCTGGGCGTTGACCCTCTGACAGTATTAAACAAACAACGACTAGCAGCAGGTATGAATGAACTCCCACCTACTCCAGCAATGGAGATTGTACAACAAGAGCTTACACCACAACAACGCTCTGCACTAAGCAACATCGGAACTACAGAAGCATCAACCCGTGTCATGGGTAGTGCTGGTCAGTTCCGTCCTGAGCTGGTGCCTGGTGGTTATGGTGAAGCAATCCAAAAAGCTGCACAGAAATATGACATCCCTGTTTATGTCTTGGCAGGTATGTTCCATCATGAGAGTGATGGGTTTGCTCCTGATGTTGTGTCTGGCAGTCGGAATAGCAGTGCGGGTGCTATTGGCATTGCACAATTCATGCCCGGTACAGCAGCTGAGATGGGTGTTGACCCACGCAACCCTCAGCAAGCTATTGATGGTGGTGCCAAGTATTTAAAGCAAATGCTTGATATGTTTGGTGGTGATATGCGTCTAGCATTGACTGCTTACAATGCAGGTCCTGGTAATGTCCAACGATATGGTGGACCAATCCCTGGTAATGCAGAGAGCCAGAATTATTACAAGAGGGTGATGCGTGAAGCCTATCGTTATGGAGGCGGCTCTTCCTCTCTACAGGATGGGGCGACAATGCGCCCTACCCTCGCCTACATATCTGGTAACATCGGACCCACCTCCACTGGTCCCCATTTGGATGTTAAGCAAGCCGATCGGGGTGAGTTTTCCCCTACTGCTCTGGACAACTTTGTCGAAGTTGATGACCCAGAACATGGGAGAGTACCGCTCAGTAGGGTTGGCGTAACTGGTGACTTTGCTAGTCACACACGACGTGGTTCACACGGTATTGACTACGGTACATACAGTGGAACTAAGGTCTTTGTAAAGAATGGTGCCAAAGTAGTTGGTACTCGTCCATCCGAACACGGTGATGTAGTCACCATTGAATTACCGAATGGTAAACAATACACGTTCCTACATGGCACTGCGCCTAAGTAAATATGAGCGATCCAATTAACGATATCTTCAACGGTACGCCTGATGGTATCGACGATGAAGAACTAAAACAAATGCAAGCTGAGTCAGACATGCGTCAAGCGGATCTGGCTGCCAGTATGCAACAACAAGAAGAACAGGAAGGTGGTACTACGGCATCACCTTCACAACCTACCGAACAACAACCGCAGCAACAACCTAAAGCTGAGAAGAAGGAAGAAGAAGGTGGGACAGCAATGGGAGCAGTGCTGGATGCTACTGCTGCTACTACGATGCTACCTCTTGCAGCACAGGATGCCGGTGTTGATTTAATCAACCTCATCCCTGGTGTTAACATTCCTAAGATTCCTAAGTTTAACAGCGACACACTACAAGCTACACGTGAGATTGCTTCTGTTGTCTTACCTACTGTAGGTCTTAGTATGGTCGGTGCAGGTCCTGTAGCTGGAGCAGCACAGGCATCTAAAGTTAGGTGGTTAGCAGACCCAGCTGTTGGTGCTGTTGGTAAAGCAGCTTGGGGTCTTGGTACTGGTGCCTTGGTTGACTACAGTTCATCCACATCAGAAGGTGATAACCTAACTGGTACCTTGAAGCAGAACTACCCACGATCATTCGGTTGGATTCCTGATGACATCGCAACACTAGAAGACGATGCACCTGATGTTAAACGTCTGAAGAATACCTTGGAAGGTATGGGTCTCGGTGTTGCTGTTGATGTCATTGGTAACCTAGGAAGGATTGCTAAGGGTATTGGTGGTTCAGCAGAAACTGCACGATGGTTACCTGAAGCTGAGAAGGGTAAATCAATATTTAAAGATGCTAATAATGCTACCACTGATTCGTATAATATATCTGCTGGTCGCCGCTCTGACGCACTAGATGAACTAGGTGAGTTCAATGTAAGCCAGGCACCACAGAAGGCAGAACCTATGTCTGGTGAAGAGTTTTACATCAGTCAGAATTCCGCACGTGCTCAAAACATGGACCCTGAAGAAGCCCAACGTATCTACAAAGATGCATGGGATAACATGGATCCAGAGATGAAAGCACAGTATGAAGAACTAGCTTCACAGCGTACCGTACCTGACATCCAGGAGCCTGTGTTTGGTCTCCATGATATGTATGGATACTCTGAGTCTGGCATCCGTTCAGTCGATGACATGGGCGCTCTCAGCGGTCGTGTAGACATCGCTAGGATTACTGATAACATTGACACCATTGATGGTCGTGTGTCTAACATGGTATCTGATGCTGTCATCAAATTTGCTAACAATGGTGGTGCTGAATACTCACAACTTGTTGAAGGTTTGGGTGATCAGATTACAGCAGCTGGACGCTATGGTTATGTGACTGGTTCTGGTAAGACAATTAGCGCTGACCAGATTGACCTTGCTATGGATAACTTTGTTGAATCCATGGGTGGTATGAAGAAGGCTGACCTAGAGGCTGCTATCGCTAAGCTACCACGTCAAGAACTTAAGGGTGAGATTGGTAAAGCATTCCGTGCATTGATTGACTACGACCAGCAGCAAGCTAATACACTTCTGCAAGCATCATTGTCTGGTCAAATCTCTGACACAGCCAAGGGTATTCGTTTGACCTCTGGCAGTGGTTCTATTGATAGAGGTTTGGATCAAATCTTAGACCGCATGGAGCTGTTGATTACTGCTCACACTGATACTAGGTTGAATGAAGAAGCGTTGAAACGGTTCAACAATGAACTACTGGATGCTGATGGTGTTAGAAACATTGCAGCATCTAAAGACCAGATGTTGAAACAAGCTCAGCGTGAAGCTAAGAATACCGTTGATTCATTGCGTGAAATAAAGGCTGTAAGACCTGACCTTTTGGAACCCATGATGTTGGCTTATGACCTAACCAACGGTAATGTTAAAACAGTAGCAGCGTTGAATGATTACTGGAGTGCATCTACTGGTGTGCTCAAGAAGGCTGTTGTTGATGGTAATCCTGATGTACCTTCTGTTGTGATGAAGGGTTGGTGGGCTACAGTCTATAACAATGTATTGTCTGGATTTGGTTCACCGCTAAAAGCAGCTGCTTCTAACTCAGCATTGTTACTTGAGAAGCAGTTCTCTACCTTTGCTGGTGCCATGATTACCGGTGATAAATACACACAACGCCGTGCATTGTTCCAACTGCAGAACATGGGTACAAACCTAAGGAATGGGTTTGAACATATGCAGCAGGTATTTAAGAACTCTGGTCTTGATCCTGACTATGGTGGTCAGCTTGGACGTGAAGGTTATATGCTGAAGAACCAGCAACAGATGGATGTATTGCAATCCTATGCTGATGCTGCTGCAGCACGTGGTGACTTTGGTCCACAATACATGATGGAACAAATCCAAGCTATTAATGATGTAGCATATCACCCACTGCTACGCCTTGGTAACCGTTCTATGATGGCATTAGACGGCTTTCTGCAGGCATTCATGGCGTCACAGGAAGCACGTGGTAGGGCATTTGATGCCTTACAGAAGGGTGCTGTCACAGCAGACATGCTGGAAGCTGTACAGAAGCAGACATACGACTCTATGTTTAGACCTGATATGATGGGTCGGAAGGTATTGACGGATGACGCTGTACGTAAAGCATCTGGTGAACTTGCATTTAACTTGGATAATAAGGCTACAAATGCTGTATCTGAGTTGATTAAACGAGCACCTGCTCTTAAACCATTCCTGTTGTTTACCCGCACACCTATCAACGCATTAAAATTCGCTGCATCTCACAGCCCAATGGGTCTATTCTTCGACCAACTCAATGAGTTTGGTAGGAAGTTTGATGAAGTTCCATTGGAAAAGATGGAGCAATTGTTGGCTAATCGTGGTATTCCATTTGATGAGAATGCTGAGATTGCATACAATGCTATTCGTGCTGAACTGAAAGGACGTAAAGCTATTGGTACACTGGCTGTAACTGGTGCTGTTGGTCTCTTTATGAATGATTCTATCACTGGTGATGGTATCGCTGACCGTCGTAAGATGGCACTTCGTAGGGAAGCAGGGTGGAAACCACGTAGCATTAAACTGCCTACAGGTCAGTGGGTATCTTATGATGGTATTCCTGGTGTGTCTGATTGGCTTTCTGTTGCCGCTAACATCATGGATAACTACGACACCTTAGGTGATGGAGATACAGCACAGCTGCTTCATGCTATGGCATTTACCATTGGTGCTAGCTTCACTGATAAGACTGGTCTTACTAACATTGAACCGTTCTTTGATGTACTGCGGTTAAACCCCAAAGCAGTAAACAAATGGGCTGCTGGATTCCTGCCGTCTGCTACTATAACGGGTAGCTCACAGATTAATGAACTATCCAAGCTGTTGTCTCCTAACCTTAAGGTAGTTGATGATAACTTGGCTGCTATGATGGCTAACAGGACACCACTTAAAGCTGGTCTACCTGATGAGTATGACTGGATTGATGGTGGTAAGGTTGGAGAACCTGGTAACTTCTTCGCTCGTTTGATGAACGTTTACAGCCCATTTAAAATCAATGGTAAAGTATCTGAAGCCAAACAATTCCTACAAGATGTTGAATTCGATGCTCGTCCGTCGTTGACCATGGCTGATGGTGTTCAACTGAGCCCTGCAGAGCAATCACGTGTGGCTAGTTTGATTGGTGAACAAGGTTACTTTAAGTCTGAATTGAAGCGTATCATGAATTCCAAAAATGGTAAACGATTTAGAGCTGAATACCAAGCAGCTCAACGTCGTGGTGCTGATATTAACTTGAAGGATTTCCAGAACCTACATTCCAACATTCAATCAGCAATGGATGCTGCTGTTGAACTAGCTAAAGCTAGACTGGATCAGGAACTGGGTGGTGCCATTTCACAACGACAATATGAGCACAACCTGTCACGCTACCATTCACGTACAGGTGATGTCGATGCTATTCTCTCTATCCCTAAATAACAATGGATGAATGCACAACTGTAAAAATTGAATATAAAGGGGATGGTGTACAGACAGTATTTACAGTACCCTTCACCTACATGAATTGGGATGATATTAAAGTTTATTTGTACGATGAAACGGCTAAAGCATGGGAACAAACAAATAGTTTTGTTAGACAAACCAATGCTTCTGCAGTAGAGTTCTTCACAGCACCACCTGCTCCTACTGATGTTAATTATAACGTCCGTATTGTACGTAACACTGAACTACAACTATCAGCTGGTCAAACTCTTAAAGAATATTTCGCTGCTGCTACCTTTCAGGTAGGTTCATCCATTAGAGCAGAAGATTTAAATAATAACTTTGACCAACTGCGACTTGCTATTCAAGAAGGTCGCTGTGCTATTCAGTCTGGTCTTGAAGTACTTGATGAAAATACTTGGAACACTGACGAGGCTTACACCTATGATGACCAAGTAAACCAACGGTGGGTTGAAGCTGACGACAAAAAGCTGGCTACATCTGATGCTATCCGTGCTCGTCATGATGCTTATGTACAATCTAATGTACCACCTACTGTTGTCTATGAGCAAACAGGTAAGACATGGCAAAACACAGATGATTGTTGGTCTAGCTACTGGCAGAATTCTGTAGACCCAGACGGTAATGACAGCAAAACATGGGTTGCTTATGTCAACACAGGTCCACGTGGTGAGCAAGGTCCTCAGGGTCCGCCAGGTCAATCCATTGTGGGACCGCCTGGTCCTGAGGGTCCTGCTGGTCCTAATGGTGGAACCTTTCCTGATGCACCGTCTGATGGCAAAACCTATGGTCGTAAAGACGCTGCATGGGTAGAGGTTACTGGTGGTGGTGTTCAAGCCCCACTGACTTTCATCAAACCTCTCGTTAATAATAACAACACTGTTTCAATTGATCTCCTTACTATTCCTAACGCTTAATCATGGCTGTTTCTGATACCGATCTTCTGCTTGTACAACGTGGTACTGTTCCTTATAAGACCACTGCTGCTGACCTTGCAAGCTACACTATTAATAATATCGATGTAGATACTGATCTACCTATTGCTTCTGCTTCCCAACTTGGTGTGATCAAAGTTGGCGCTAACCTTGACATCACGGGTGATGGTACGCTGAGTGCTGTCATTCCTGCTGGTTTGACCTATAAAGGTACTTGGAATGATGCTAATAATCCCCCCGCACCTGCTGTTAATGGTGACTTCTACATCTGGAATGGTGCCGATGGTACCACTTTGAACAACGCTCTGTGGGGTACTGCTAACGGTCAAACTGTTAATGAAGGGGACCGTCTTTTCTATGATGGTACCTCCTGGTCAATTA
>Ga0181587_10005046_pt1 | contig 10807 bp, 13 predicted proteins | sample 071ome_27_FD_132463 | JGI IMG/M metagenome (GOLD analysis project Ga0181587, IMG submission 132463) | Coastal salt marsh microbial communities from the Groves Creek Marsh, Skidaway Island, Georgia - 071409AT metaG (megahit assembly) | ecosystem: Environmental > Aquatic > Marine > Intertidal...
ATTAACACTATTCCAAGAGTTGCAGGATTTATTGCACAATGCGGACACGAATCAGGCGGTTTTAGGGTACTAAGTGAAAACTTAAACTATAGTGCTAAGGCACTCAACACAATCTTTCCAAAATATTTTAAACGTGCAGGAAGAGATGCAAATGAATATCATAGACAACCTGAAAAAATTGCTAACGTCATTTATGCAAACCGTATGGACAACGGAGATACAGAAAGCGGTGATGGGTGGCGTTTCCGCGGAGGCGGCCTTATTCAGCTTACTGGACGATACAACTACACAGAGTTCGCAGAAGATGTAGATATGAGTGTAGAAGAAGCAGTAGACTATGTGCGTACCAAAAAAGGTGCGTTAGATAGTGCTTGCTGGTTCTGGGACGAAAACAATCTAAATAAACTATGTGATGCACTTGACATTGTTAGAATGACAAAGCGTATTAACGGCGGTACCATTGGACTAGAAGATCGTAAAAAGCATTGGGAACATGCATTAGACGTTCTCGGCGGTGACATGGAAATCGAACCAGAAGAAGAAAAAGAGTTAAACACAAATCAAACAATTCGTCAAGGTTCACGTGGTCCGCTTGTGCAAGAAGTACAAGAAATACTTGGTATTGAACCAGCAGACGGTATTTTTGGACCGGGTACTGCACGTCAAGTTAAGGAATGGCAAGCAGCAAACGGCCTAGTGGCAGATGGTATTGTTGGACCAAATACACTGGGAAAGTTATTAGGGTAGGTGGTTTAGGTATGGGCATGAAACTTGCAGGAGTAATGTTTTTAATAATGTGTGCTATGGGCGGCATAGGTTATTGGTATTACAATGACACACAAGAACGCATGGCCATACTACAAGAAAACAATGCTAAATTAGAAATAGCAGTAGCAACAAACGAACAAGCACTAGAAAGTTTGCAAGCAGATTATGCAAGTGCGCAAAATGAAATAGCTAGTTTAAATGATGCGTATACTGCTATTCGTAGACAAAATCAACAACTTGCAGACAAACTACAACAAATAGATTTAACAGCAGCAGCAATAGCAAACGCAGAAGGTATCGAACGTGCAGTAAATCGTGGTACAGAAAATGCTGGTAGATGTTTTGAACTTCTATCGGGGGCAGAACTAACTGAAAAAGAAAGGACAGCACAAAATGACATCGCTTTTAACAAAGAGTGTCCTTGGTTGTATGATGATTATAAGTCTCGCGGCCTGCTCGACGAAACCCCAGCAAATTGAAATCAGCGCTAAACCAATAGAAAAACCAACATTAACACTTCCACCTGTTGACGAACTCAACATGCGCAAAGTAGAGTGGATAGTTATAAATGAAGCAAACGTAGAATCTGTAATTGCAAAATTACAAGCAGAGGGCAAAGCATTCGCATTATACGCATTAACCGGAGACGGTTATGGAAACTTAGGACTAAATTTTTCAGATATTAGAGCATTAGTTCAACAACAACAAGCAATCATTGCCGCCTATGAAGGTTACTACCAACAAGCAGAGGAAGCAATGGATAATGCAGTGGTTCAAGAATAACTTAATTGTTATTTCAGCTATAATGTTGATCGGCTGTACAACAGCAATAGATGATAGTGTGGTAACAGCACAGCCTTATATTGGCTTACAAGAACGCCAAGATAGAAAAGAAATACGAGAGCTAGTTGGCGTTGATCCTGTTCGCACAGAATGGTGTGCAGCTTTTGTAAATGCAATACTTGAAAAAGACGGTATTCCTAATTTAAACAATCAATCACGATATCCGCCACTTATGGCACGTAGTTTTCTTTATTGGGGAGAACGTGTAGAACGTGCTGATATACAACGTGGAGATGTTGTAGTATTTCCAAGAGGACTTGAAGGCTGGAAAGGACATGTTGGATTTTATGTAGAAACACGTATTCAAAATGGCAAGGAATATTGGGTAATACTCGGCGGCAATCAAGAAAATCAAGTACGTTATGATCTATATTCTGCAAGCAGAGCTATAGGAATTAGAAGATATATAAATACACATATAATGGAAGAGGGCTAATATGTGGGAAATGATTAACAGAATGTTCGGTGACACATTGTGGATTTACACAGCAATTGCCGGATCACTTTTAGGTGCAGCTTTTTTAGCATGGTTTAGAAATACACATGCAGCACTATACTTAATGTCAAAGTTTGACGCTTTTTTAGATTATCTTGTAGATCGGTTTGGGTGGGACTGGTTACAGGATGATCCAGAGGCATGGCGTAAGCGGTATCCTAAAGTAACCAAAAAGATTGACGACCTTGAAAGTCGTTTACAAAAAATTGAGGGCAAATTACATGATAACGGAGATGAACTTTAAGGAGCGTAGTCTCCTTTTTGCTAACTTAGCAAGTATAGCATACAACGATGACGTAGAACAAGTCAAAAAAGACGTTCGCAAACTTGGTTTTACTACCGTAGAATTTTACAACAGAGATGGCGCACAAGCGTATCGTTTTATGAATAAAACTGATCTAGTTATTGCGTGTAGAGGTACACAACCAAGCGAATTTAATGATATCAAAGCAGACTTGAATGCTGTTCCTGTTATAGCAGAAACGGTTAGTAGAGTTCACAAAGGTTTCAAAGCAGAAGTTGACGAACTTTGGCCAATGGTATTAGAAGATATTAATCGCAAAGCAAACGCAGGCAAAAAACTTTGGTTCTGTGGACACAGCCTAGGTGCTGCAATGGCAACTATCATGGCCAGCAGATGTCACTTGTATGAAGATATTGATCCTGTAGAAGAACTTTATACATTCGGTTCTCCTAGGGTAGGATGGAAAGGCTATTGTAATAGTTTAGGTGTAAAACATCATCGTTGGGTAAACAACAACGATATTGTAACACGGGTACCTTTAGCATTTATGGGCTATAAACACCATGGCACTGAACATTATATGAATGCTTATGGTAAATATCGTAAGTTAACAACATGGCAACGTATTAAAGATCGTTGGCGTGGAATGTGGATGGGCATTAAACAGGGCAAGATCGACAACTTTGGAGATCATTCTATGACAGAATATATTGCCAACTTGGAAAAAATGGAGGGTTAATATGCCAAGGAAATCACCAGATCAATTAAAAAGTGGAGGCGGTGCTCCAGCACCTGCACCTAAAGCAGAACCAGAGGTAACATCAACTCCTGCTACTACACCAGCAGCAGAGCCTGTTAGAGCAGCAGCGCCAGCACCAGCACCGCAACCTGTAAGTGGATATCATCCTGCAGACTTAAATGGTGACGGATTAGTTGATGCAGAAGAAAAAGCAATGGAACTAGAGTTTAGACGCAAAGCACTAGAAGACCAAGATGCTATGCGTGACGCACAGCGTAAAATGGCTTGGTTTGCACTAGGTGGAATGTTATTGTATCCATTTGCTGTTGTACTTGCTGTATTCTTAGCATTAGACCAAGCAGCAGATGTATTAGGTTCAATGGCTGCTACATACTTTGTTTCGGTTGCTGCTATTGTTGCTGCATTCTTTGGTGGACAAGCATACACGCAATCAAGTTCAAGTAAAAAACGATAACCCCTAAATAAGTAATAGTATGGACTATTACAAGATTTTAGGTGTATCAAAAACAGCATCGCCGGATGAAATTAAATCAGCATACAAAAAACTGGCGATGCAACATCACCCTGATCGCGGTGGCGATACTAATAAATTTAGTCAAATAAATGCTGCGTATGATACGTTAAAAGATAATAACAAACGTAACATATACGACAATCAGCAAAATGCACCAAAATCTAACTTTAATTTTAGAACAAATAATATGCATAACTTTTTTACTGAAGGTATGCGTAGGCGACAAAGAAACAATGACATTGTGCTTAGAGTAACGATAGAATTAGCCGATGTTATTACAGGAAAAGATGTACTTACTTCATATAAACTTACAAATGGGTTAGAACAAGCTGCAAATATAAAAATTCCTCCAGGATTAGAAACAGGCGATACCATAAGATTTCCTGGTTTAGGAGACAATTTAAATCCTAGTTTACAACGAGGAGATTTGTATATTAAAGTAAAAGTTTTACCACACAAAAAGTTTATTAGAGAAAATAATCACTTGAAATTTTCGCTAAAGTGTAGTATATTTGAATTAATGTTAGGAAAAGAAGTAGAGATCGAAGGAGTATTAGGCAATCGTATTAAACTTAAAATACCACCAGGTACTAATCCAGGACAAGTTTTAAGTTTGCCTGGTTATGGATTGCCCTTAGCAAACCAAAACAAAATAGGTAATTTGTATGTTACAATACAAGGAACCACTCCTAAAATAGATGATCCTAAAATATTAAAAAAGGTACAATTATTAAATGATGAAATTAATTTACGCTCCTAACCACATGTTAGAAACGCAAGTTGAAAAATTTGATTTTGAAAACTTGAATCCTTACGCCATTGCAGAAGAAATGGTAGAAGTAATGGAAAAACATAAAGGATTAGGATTAGCAGCCAACCAAGTTGGTTTAAATGCACAGGTTTTTGTAATGAAACCACAGCTAAACATGATGAAACCTTTTGCATTGTTTAACCCTGTTATTAGAGGATTGAGCAAAGAAATCGAAGCAGGCGAAGAAAGCTGTTTAAGTTATCCTGATTTGGTTTTAAAAATACGCAGACCAAAAAGTGTAATGATAGAGTACACAAATGCTGAACAACAACAAAAACAACTGAAATTGGATGACATAGATGCTAGAATTTTCTTGCATGAATATGATCATTTATATGGTATTAATTTTGTAGACAGAGTAAGCAAATTAAAAATAGATATGGCTAAGAAAAAAGCAAAAAAGAGGAATAAAATTTATGGTAGAACCTAGTTCAACTTTACAAGTTGTATTTGATAAAGCAATAACAGATGCAAGAAAACTAAATCACGAATATGTTACATTAGAACATCTTTTGTATGCTATGCTCTGTGAAGAAAATTTTGAAAATATTTTAACAGGCTTTGGATCTGATGTTGTTGGTATGAAAAAAGCAATTGAACATTTTTTGAAAACAAAACTAGATGATATCAAAGTTGCAGACGATGTAAAAAAATACAAGCCTAAAAAAACAAGTACGGTTGAAAGAGTTTTAAATAGAGCATTTACACAAGTATTGTTTAGTGGAAGAAATAACATAGAAGTTGTTGATGTATTCATTAGTATTTTGAGTGAAAAGAAAACTTGGGCATGTTTTATTGCCACAGATAACGGTATTACTAAAGAAAAGTTTTCACAATATCTAAGTGCAGAAGGTGATTTAGAAAGCACATACGGTGATAACGAAGAAAACACTGGTATTGCAAATAAAGCATTGAAAGAATTTACAACTGACTTAAACGAAGAAGTAAAGTCAGGCAAAATTGATCCAGTTATTGGACGTAGTGAAGAAATTGAACAGGTTGCTCTTGCACTAGGACGTAGAACAAAATCAAATGTTCTTATGGTAGGCGATCCTGGTGTTGGTAAAACTGCTATTGCTGAAGGTTTGGCATTTAAAATTGTTAATAATGATGTGCCTGATTTCTTAAAAGAGTACCATGTTTATAATCTAGACATTGGTGCAATGCTTGCTGGTTCAAAATACCGCGGTGACTTTGAAGAACGCTTTAAATTAGTATTAGCAGCATTAAAGAAAAAAGGCAAAACCATTATGTTCATTGATGAAGCGCACATGATCAGTGGTGCTGGAGCAGCAGGAGGTAATAGTGCCAATGACATGGCAAATATGCTTAAACCTGCACTAGCAAAAGGCAACATAAAAGTGATTGCAAGTACAACTTGGGAAGAATACCGCAAGTATTTTGAAAAAGATCGTGCGCTAATGCGCAGATTCCAACGTGTTGGTATTGACGAACCTAATAGAGAAAACACTATTAAGATTCTTGAAGGTTTAAAAAAGTATTACGAAGAATATCACGGAACAGAAATTACAAGTGAAGCAATTGAATCAGCAGTTGATTTAAGTATCAAGTACCAAACTGATAAAAAACTGCCTGATAAAGCAATTGACTTAATTGATGTTGCATGTTCAAGATTTAAAGTTCGTAATCAAACTGAAAACAAAATTGTAAACAAAGATAGTATTCAGTTTGAACTAGCAAAAATGATTAAATTGCCTGAAGAGCAAGTTAAAGAACGTGAAAGCGATAATCTAGTAAACTTGCCTAAAAACTTAAAAGCGAAAGTTTACGGACAAGACGATGCAATTGACACTATTGTAGATAAAATCTTAGTTGCACAAGCAGGGTTGAAAGACGAGAACAAACCTATCGGTAGTTATGTGTTTATGGGGCCAACAGGCGTTGGTAAAACAGAACTAAGTAAACAACTTGCAGAAAATCTTGGAGTTAAACTTGTAAGATTTGATATGAGTGAATATCAAGAAAAACACAGCGTAAGCAAATTAATCGGTTCTCCTCCAGGTTATGTAGGACATGAAGAAACAGATGGCTTGCTAATTGAAAAATTACAAGAAAATCCTAATTGTGTTCTTTTGTTAGACGAAATTGAAAAAGCTCATCCTGATGTAAGTAGTATTTTGCTACAAATTATGGATAATGGCAAAATTACAGGTAGTCATGGTAAAGAGGCAGATGCACGTAATTGTATCCTTATTTTAACCACTAACTTAGGTGCTAAAGAATCAGAAAAAAATGCAATAGGATTCAACGATAGCTTTGAAGTCGATTACGAAGATAAAGAATTAAAAAAGTATTTTGCTCCAGAGTTTAGAAACAGATTAGACGGAGTAGTAACATTTGGCAAGTTGAGTAAGCCTGTTATGTTTAAAATTGTAGGTAAGTTTTTAGTTGAATTGAAAGAAAAAACAAAACAGAAAAACATAGATATTACAATTACAGACGAAGGTTTGGATTATCTTGTAGATAAAGGTTTTGATCCTAAAATGGGTGCAAGACCATTGCAGCGTGTTATAGACAACGACATTAAGAAACCGTTAAGTAAACTTATGTTATTTGGTGATTTAAAAAACGGTGGCAAAGTGCAAGTCGATGTTAAAGATGACGCTATAGTGTTGGAAGTTCTTAACGATGTCGTTGAAACTGCGTGAAACTACCAAGTTACATTATAACAAGTATTTTTATAAAGTAGTGTTTTATAATCAAATGACGCACTACTTTAGAACAGAAATGCAAAAAAATGGTAAACTTACATGGTTAAAAGAGACACTTGATCAAATAAATCAAAATTACAAGTATGGTCAAACATATGTAGAAGCACCAAACAGATGGGTAGACAAAATCAATATACAACATTACTTTGATGCTATCGACCTTTATAGACTACTAATGAAAAACGACGATTATAAAGTACGTTGTGAGCGTAATTTCCTTCATATCTATACAAACGACAGAGATTTTTGCAAGGATTTGATTAACAAAACAAAAAACGCTGTTGAGTTTTGGGAACCCAATATTGAAAACATTTCAGTACTAACATCTCAAGAAAATATCGTAATTGTAAACAAAGAACCAAAGTACAAATACAAATTGTATTTAGGAAAAAATAAAGGCATACCTGCATTAGCATCTTGGATTAACAAAAATCCTGAACTAGGACGTATGGGAGAAATTGCAAAAGAAGGATGTTTAAATCAAGGATGGGTTAAAGGTTTTTACTTTTTTGTAAAAGACGAAAAAGCCATGCTTATAGCCCAAATGATGGTTGGTGACAACATTACAAGAGTCGAGAAACTTGTCTATAATAATACTTAGATAAATACAATATGGCAAGCAGTAGTGAAATAATAATTAGTGATCAAACACATCCTGGGGATAGTAGCACAGAAACTATTACAGGTGACAAATTCAAAGGCGACGGATACTATAGTAGATCCGACGGACTTCATAGTGTTCAATATAGTGTCAATGGATTTATAGGTAATATTGTTATGCAAGCAACATTAGCTACAAATCCTGGTGCAGATGATTGGTTTACATTATCTGACACAGAACACGAAAGCACAGCAACTGAAACTGATAATAGTGACGGTAGTTTTATTAAAAATTTTACTGGCAACTATGTCTGGGTTAGAGCATATGTTAGTGCATGGACAGACGGAACCGTTTCGAGTGTAACATTAAATCATTAAGGAGTTGATATGAGTAATTTTGTAACAATTATTTTTGACAAAAAAGAAACAATTGACCCTTATGATATTTTAGAATCAGTAAACAACTACTCGCCAATTTTAACAGAAAATGAATTTGAAGCAAGTATGTACGAATTAGACGAAAACGTATGTATTGAAATTGCTATAAACGAAATTACAGAAAACACTGCTCAGGACATTGCTATGAAAATATTTGATTTAGGATTTGAAAACTTTGATTTAGAACTTACCGAAAGTGTATTAACTGAACGTACTCTACGCAGAGGAGACAAAGGAGAAGATGTTAAGGTTCTACAACAACAATTGTTAGACTTAGGCTTTGACCCTAATGGAGTTGACGGTATTTTTGGACCAGGCACAGAACGTGCGTTAAAAGCCTTTCAACAACGTGCAGGAATAACGGTAGATGGACTAGCCGGTGGGCAAACACAAGCTGCTATTAGTGCAGAAGCTGCTCCAAGAAATGCAGGTAAAGAACGTAAAGGCGGTGAATGGGAAAATGTAGAAGGTACACCAGGTAATCCTAAGGAAGTAAGCAGATTAAGAGTAGGACGCTTAAGAGATTATGTTTTTGATTATACTCCTGAAAATTGGAAAAGATTACGTCGAACTCATGAAGCAGTTACTATAAGTAATTTTGGAAATAGAAACAATCCGGTTATATTAATGCCACGATTACCGATGAATGGACAACCTCCTACTAATCCAGATGGTCCTTTGTATACAAATCAAGGTATTAGATTAGATACTCCTGCACAACAATCAGATGAACCAGACTTTATAAGAACAGCACGAGCGGCAATTGATAATGCAGATGATCCAGTTGTGTCAACTGGTACAGGTCAAGTAACAATGGATCCAGAAACAGGCGAAGTTATACCATATGGACAAGCGCCTGGCCCAAACAGCAGACCTTTTTGGCCTACAAACTATGACGGAAACGACCTTATTACAATTGGAGGCGAAGAAGCAAGAGCTATAGCGGCAAAAATTAGAGAAGCATATGATAATGCAAATTACATAGAAATGTGGCGTTTAATACATCATTACACCAGATTTTACGCTGCATTTACCGCAATGCCAGATACTTATAGGGGGATTAGAACGGGCGCTGAACGTCAAATTAGTAGTATGACTGCTGATCAAAAGCGTGAGTATGGTGTATCTCCATTAGCCACCACACTTAATGATTTATTACCACCCACAGGAGAGTCAACAATGAAAATAGATGATGTAGTTCATGAAGAAACATACAATGGTGATGAATTCCATGAAGCGTATGGCGAACTATGGTATAACGAAGATGAAGAACTTGATGAAGCAGAATACCAAGGACGCAAAGTTAAACTAGGCAAGCCAATGCGTGGCGATGTCAAAAAGTTTAAAGTATATGTGAAGAATCCTAAAGGTAATGTAGTTAAAGTTAATTTTGGTGATCCTAATATGAAGATTAAAAAATCAAACCCTGCAAGACGCAGAAGTTTCCGTGCTAGACACAACTGCGATAATCCTGGACCAAGACATAAGGCACGTTATTGGAGTTGTAGAAAATGGTAAAAATCAATGAATTTCACGATTTGCAAATAGATAAAGACAAGCCATTGTTTGCACCATTACCTTTTAATGTTGCAGAAGACTTGATGATATATATGCGCAATGATCCAATGTTTTATAGAAAAAAGTATTGGCCAGTAGTTGACCATATTGTAGCAAATAGAGAATCTAAAGAAGCTATTAATAGAAAACGTATTGAAAAACTTATAACTGATGGATTAGTAAGTTATTGTAATCAATACAAAATTCCTAATGATCCGAGAACATTATTAGATGCAAACGACAAATACGAAATGATTGCAAAAATAATTGAGGAAGAATTAGAAGAATGAGATATCAAGACTTTCGCATTGTAGAAGCAAAACAACTAGGTCGAGCATTTAATCATTTAGAAGACCTAGTTTTTTTCTATGGCAGCGAAGGCACATTAGAAGCTCTTGAGCATTTAAGAGATATAGCATCAGAAGCAGGTGCTCAAAGTATTCGTATGAAATGGGATGGTAACCCACAAATATATTGGGGCAGAGCCGAAAAAGGTGGCCCACTTGTACTAGCAGGACACAATGCTTGGGCAAAAGGTGTTGCTGCAACAAGTCAAGAAGAAGTAGCTGATTTTATTATAAACAAATCAGGAAATCCTCGTACTCCCGAAGAAATTGAAGCACGTAAAGAGTTTGGTAATAAATTTGCTAGTCTGTATGACGATTTTGATCGTGCAACACCTAATGACTTTGTTGGTTATGTATATGCAGACGGATTATTTTTAGATCCGCCACAACAAGAAAACGGTGTATACACATTTTGTCCAAACCCTAAGTCACAAACTTGCTATCATGTAAGAAGTGATAGCGATTTAGGTAAAAAAATATCTCAAGCAAAAATTATGGTAGTAGGACATGCATACTTTCCAGAGTTTGGTATGCCTGATGCACAACAAGAACCTATGCAAGACTTTAGTGCATTTGATAATAACCCTGATGTTATTGTACTAGGACCTATATACAATCAAAAACCAGTTGATGTCAACACAGGTGCAATTGAAAAAGTAGAAACTTTTGTAAGAAACAACGGTAGAGTAATTGATTC
>Ga0181587_10005055_pt1 | contig 10802 bp, 8 predicted proteins | sample 071ome_27_FD_132463 | JGI IMG/M metagenome (GOLD analysis project Ga0181587, IMG submission 132463) | Coastal salt marsh microbial communities from the Groves Creek Marsh, Skidaway Island, Georgia - 071409AT metaG (megahit assembly) | ecosystem: Environmental > Aquatic > Marine > Intertidal zone...
CCCGTTTTTCTTTCCAAAACCGCCACCACCGGGTGTTTCGATGATAATCCTATCGCCGGCAACAAGTGCGGCTTCGTCGGTTGCACCCAATTCTGTCGTCTCACCGTTTTTGCGCTTGATATATGTCCGTCCCGGTTGTGCCTTGCCGCCGCCCTCAATGCCAAACGGTCTCACGCGCCGGTTGTTGGATAATATCGCTGCGGTCATCGCTTCGCGGAATTGAATTCGGCGGATGATTCCATTGCCGCCCCGGTATTTTCCGTTGCCGCCGCTGTCCGGGCGGATCGCAAACGACTCGACCAAAACCGGATGACGCCATTCAAGCACTTCCGGGTCGGTCAGGCGGGAATTCGTCATATGCGCCTGTACCGCATCGGTGCCGTCATAACCGTCACCGGCGCCAGTGCCGCCACAAATGGTTTCGTAATATTGGTGTTCGTCGTTGCCCAAGGTAAAGTTGTTCATGGTTCCTTGCGCCGCGGCCATGATGCCGAGTGCGCCGTAAAGCGTATTCACGATCACTTGGCTGGTTTCCACATTACCGGCGACGACGGCGGCCGGATATTGCGGATTGAGCACGCAATCCTCGGGCATGACGATCTTCAGCGGTTTCAAGCAGCCGGCGTTCAAAGGAATATCGTCATCGACAAGCGTTCGAAAGACATACAAAACGGCGGCACGGGTAACGGCAAACGGCGCGTTGAAATTATTGCTTAACTGTGCGCTCGTGCCGGTGAAGTCTATGATCGCTTCGCGCCGGTCTCGGTCGATACTTATATTCACCTTAATGATGGCGCCGTTATCAAGCTCACATGTATGTGTCCCGTTATTCAAGGTTTCGATCGCCCGGCGCACGCACTCTTCGGCATTATCCTGAACGTGCTTCATGTAGGCCGTGACGGCATCGCGGCCAAAATGTTCGACCATACGCAGCAATTCTTGAACGCCTTTTTCATTGGCGGCGATTTGTGCCTTGAGGTCGGCGATATTTTGATCGGGATTACGTGCGGGCCATTTGCCGGAATTCAACAATTCGCGCAAGGCTTGTTCGCGAAACTGTCCTTGTTCCACGAGCAGAAAGTTATCGATCAAAACACCTTCATCGTCGAGGGTTCGGCTGTCCGGCGGCATCGAGCCCGGTGTCATGCCGCCGATGTCGGCGTGGTGCCCGCGCGAGGCCGTATAAAAAAGGATATCGGATTGCGACTCATCAAAGACCGGTGTCACCACGGTAATATCGGGCAGATGCGTGCCGCCGTTATAAGGCGCGTTCAGGACCCAAACATCGCCAGGCTTCATGCTTTCTTTTTGATCGCGAATGACGGCTTGCACGCTTTCGCCCATGGAACCGAGATGAACTGGGATATGTGGCGCGTTCGCAATCAATTGTCCGTCACCGTCGAAGAGTGCGCAGGAATAATCCAGCCGCTCCTTGATGTTGACCGAGTATGACGTATTTCCGAGAACCGCACCCATTTGTTCGGCAATCGACATAAAGAGGTTATTGAAAATTTCCAAAGTAACTGGATCGACATCGGTGCCAACGGCAGCTGTGCTCGCGCGGGCCTCGAAGCGGCTGAGAACGAGATTGCCAATGCCGGTTTTTTCGGCCTGCCAGCCGGGTTCAATCACGATTGTTGCGTTTGTTTCGGCGATGAGTGCCGGGCCTTTTACCGTGTTCCCGGCGTGTAGTTTGTCGCGTATGTAAACCGGCGCGTCGGTCCAACGATCAAATATATAGAGTGGGGCTATTGCTTCGGGTTTGGTTGGTTTAACTTGCGACGTTTTGCCGTTTTTAGACGGTATTTCGTTGAGCGTATTCGCCGCCCCGATGGCCTCCACGGATATCGCTTCAACAATCATCTCACGGCCGGTCATGACAAATCCGAATTGCCGGCGATGAGCGTTTTCAAATTGCTCTTGCATGGCGGCAGGGTCGCCGAAGGCAACAGGCAGGGCGGTATCGGTCCCTGCATATTTTAAGTAAACGGTGCATTGCTCGCCGATTTTGTTTTCTTCGATGCCTTGTCTTCGAATTTCCTTTACTGCATCGGTTTCGAGTTCGGTTCGGGCCATCTTCAGGGATGGCATCAATTGCGGGCCCAAGGGTGCTTCGACGGTTTTTTCCCGCAAGGCACGAATATCGGCGAGCCCCATACCGAATGCGGATAGAACGCCAGAATGTTCATGAATCAGCACTGTATTGATTCCGAGCGTGTCGGCAACCCGGCAGGCGTGTTGTCCGGCGGCACCGCCGAAACAGTTGAGGGCGTACTCGCTGATATCATAACCCCGCTGAACCGAGATGTGCTTAATGGCGTTGGCCATGTTCTCGATGGCGATGGTGAGAAACCCTTCGGCGATTTCTTCCGGGGTATGGTTCGAATTTGTTTCGCGGTTGACGTCTTTTGTGATGTCCGTGAACTTTGTTTTTGTCGCTTCGGCATCGAGCCGTTCATCGGCGCCGGGTCCGAAAACGCTTGGAAAAAAATCGGGTTGAATGCGCCCGAGCATGACATTGCAATCGGTAACGCAAAGCGGGCCGCCGCGCCGGTAACAGGCGGGTCCCGGATCGGCGCCTGCCGAGTCCGGTCCGGCCCGAAGCCGCCCGCCGTCGAAATGCAAAATAGAACCGCCGCCCGCGGCGACGGTATGAATGCGCATCATCGGTGCTTGTAAGCGTACGCCCGCGACCGTGGTATCGAAAGTGCGCTCGAAGGAACCATCGTAGTGAGATACGTCTGTCGATGTGCCGCCCATGTCGAAGCCGATGACTTTTTGAAATCCGGCTTGTTCGGCGGTGCGCGCCATGCCGACGACCCCGCCGGCGGGACCCGATAAAATACTGTCCTTGCCTTGAAACAAGTCGGCGTCCGTTAAGCCGCCGTTCGATTGCATGAACATCAACCGCGTTTCCCCCAACGCGGCGGCGACGGAATCCACATACCGGCGCAGGATCGGTGAAAGATAAGCGTCGGCCACGGTGGTATCGCCGCGCGCCACCAGTTTCATGAGCGGGCTGACGCGGTGCGAGACCGAAATTTGCGTGAAGCCGATGTCGCGGGCGAGGTCGGCAACTTGTCGTTCGTGATCGGGGTATCTGTAGCCGTGTATGAAGACGACGGCGATAGCGCGAATGCCGCTCGCATAGATTTTTTCAAGTGACTGTTTTGTGGCATCGACGTTTAGCGCGCAAATGATTTCACCCTTAGCGCTGACTCGCTCTTCGACTTCAATAACATTTGTGTAGAGCATCTCGGGAAGTTCAATGTGGCGCGCGAAAATTTTCGGGCGGTTTTGATAACCGATGCGTAATTGATCTTTGAGGCCCTGGGTGATCGCCAGGACAACCGGCTCGCCGCGGCGCTCGAGAAGTGCGTTGGTCGCGACCGTAGTGCCCATTTTGATGGCGTCAATCATATCCGCCGAGTTTTTGCAATTATCACCCAACACATCTTTAATGCCTTGCACGGCGGCATCGGCGTATTGATCCGGGTTTTCAGATAATAATTTATGCGCACTCACAGTGCCGTCCGGTGCGCGCGCGATGACATCGGTAAACGTGCCACCGCGGTCGATCCAAAACTGCCATTTTGGATTCAATTTTAGATTAATTTTATCTAATTGAGGCATAACGAACATTATACATTTTCTTTGCGCTCAACGTTAGCCTGTAACGAGCTGCAATTAATTTACAGCATTTTGTTCATCCGCTAGACTGTCTGAAAAGTTGGATATTAAACAAGGTTATTAATGTTGAATAAGGGGGCGTGATGAAATTCATAGCCAAATTTCTTTCTGTTTTAGCGATGATGCCGATAGGCATCTTTATTTTCACCTCGCCGGTGAGTGCAGCCGATACCGTTACCGTTACCTATGCGCCGGCGACAAAAGCCGGGACAGGAACATGCCCGACCCTTTACCGGGCGATAAAAGCAAAATATTCAAAACCCCAAGGTTTGAAAATGAAGCGGCGGCGCCTCAGTCCCGCATTGAGTGCGTCCTTTCAACATGGCTTAACCGGGTAATGTTACTCCTGCCCGGTTTCTTATAAGCGATCGCTAAATCCAAACATCAAGGCAACGGATGCCTGTGTCCGGCACATCAAGGGCAGAACAATCAATAGCAAAGCGACCTATCGAGGAAAGGTTAAAGCCGCGAAACCAAAGGGTACCTTTTTTGATCCGCGAAAAGGCGGTGAATACTGGTCCTGCCCCAAAGGGACGCACCGGACCGTTTTTCCTGTGACCGGTTCTAAAGCCTGCGAGCGGCGGGCCCGTGAAGCATTTAAGCGCGCCGAGAAAGGCAAGAAAACATTGGCGGCCTGGGATTGTAAAAACAAATGGTTTTGGGACGGCTATAAAGGCGGTCGCTGTTGGTCTTGTAATGGATGGCGTCGGACGGCGCACCACGTCAATAGCGGCAAGGCCTGTGTCCGAAATATATCGGCAAAGATGTACAGGGCTAAAAGACACGGTAGCGTAAATAATCCAAAACCGAAGGGCGCATTTTCTGATCCGCGTAAGGGTGGCGAATACTGGAGCTGCCCCGCGGGTTACAAGCGAACCGTTGTGCCGGTTACTTCGGGTAAGGCATGCGTGAAAGTGATCGCGCCAACGGTTCGAAAAGCGAAAGCAACCTACCGAGGCAAAATGGGCTGCGCCAAGGGTGCTTTTAAGAACGGCCTCTATCCGGAATGTTATCGGTGTCCAAAAGGATATGGCCGAAGTCTTGAAATCGGAAGGGACCTGTCAAAACTTCGCAAGGCTTGTGTGAAGGTGGTTGTGAAGCTCCCGAAACCTAATGCGAAGTTTCTAAAGTGGGCAAAAAAAGAAGCCAAAAAGATCAATCAAAAATATTTGCCGGTAATGAAGCAAATTGCCGCGATGGCTCCTCGGATTGCCTCGAAAAAAAATATCGATGCCTATATGAATGCGAAGTCCGAGGCCGAACGAAAACGGATTCGATACCACATGATCAAGCCTTTCCTGGCTTGGGTGAAGAAACGGTCGCGGCGCAAGGCATCACTTGATTTTAATTGGGCGCAACATGACTATCCCGGTGTGCTTGATGACGGGACTGTCGGTGTCAAGGTCGCCTCAGCAGATGCAGCGCAAACGATCCAATTAGCCGCCGGTGGCGACAAAGTGCGAAAAAGTCCATCGCGCATCGATGCGTTTCCGACGGTTTCGCTGGGTATGGCGATTGATGTTTCAATTGGTTTTGGCGGAACGTTTGGTGCGTTGGAAGCTTCGGATACCACCGCGAGCGGCAACGGTCGCAACAGAGGTATCACTTACACATCGGCGGCCTGGACCGTCGGCGCTTCTGCGGGTGGCGATATCGCACCGGAGATCGGCATCTGGACTCCATTGAACCATGGCTTAGGCGGAGACGCCCACGGTTTTGTTGTCGCGGCAGCGTTTAAGGGTGGCCTTGGTATCACCTATTGGTGGGATTACAAAGGCAAGTATCTTGGCTTTGCGTTGGTTCCCCAGGTTGGCCTTAGCGCTGAAGCGGAGTACATACGCGGCAACACGAAGATTGGCGACAAACAAGATTTGTATTCCAAAGACGAGAACTAATCAGCGTTTGCGGTGTGTCGTAAATTGTAATTGCTGAGTTATCTCGCGCGGTCGATCATCCAGTCGTTCTTGATTTCCTTCATGCCAATCTTCTCGTAAACGCCATTGCATCGGAAACCGATGTCAGTAGAAGTTTGGTATGATGGCCCGCAGTCTCATGAGTGCGTTTGACGAGTTCTTGGCCGATGCCCGATTTCTGATAGGCCACATCGACGGCAAGATCCGAGAGATAGCAGCAATAACTGAAATCCGTCACGGCTCGGGAAATGCCGATTAGTTTTGCGCCGTCTCGAGCGCACATCATGATGTCTGCATTATCGAGCATTGTTTGTATTCGTGTCCGGTCTGAGACAGGGCGCCTTTGGCCCAGCGTTGTACGCTGGAGCACACCGATAAACTCCTCGGGCGAAAGATTTTTCTCGACTTTATATGTAATCACCATGAAAAGCCTCCGGGCTCGACATCAAATGTTGTTGAGGCCGGAAGATTACGTGTTCGGCGGTTATAAAAAAAAGCGGGCCAAGACAATTGTCATGGCCCGCTAAGACACCAAAGGAGAAGAGCGGGTTTAATGGAGCCCGCTTATAGTTTGGTTCAAATCCGAGGGGGAGGGGAGAGCGGAACCCCAGGGGTTTGAATCCTTCTTGTTATGCGATGGGCGAACTCTCGGTTCAGTCGTCTGATCAAAGCAAATCGCCAATCTGCATCCTGCCGTCTTTCTAGTCCTGACCGTCTTTCGGCACCGGCTCTTAAGGCCTTGCTTTGACGGCGCTCGTTCTTGCAACGCCGCTCAATTGCACCACAGTGATATGGTGGTTTGGCGTGCGAAAGCACTGATAAATTCGGTTGGTCCATCGTCCTCTAATTCCCAGGAATTATTAAGTTTTATGTCTCTACGCTATGATTGACTTGGATCTTTTTCGTTATCCCGTGTAGAGCCGCAGCTTTATTTACCCGTAATTTTCTTCATAGTACTTCACTCGGAGTTGCAGGGGCCATTACACTCAAGTATAGGTGGTGACCCAGTTGAAAATCGGACCAAACCCTAAGAAAACCAATAAAAATTGAGGGTTTTGACCGGAACGGAGTAGTATTCGTAGATCATGTCGGACGAGCCTCAATCCATTGATGTTGCCTTGCAGCCGAAGCCTTCGGATGTTGTCTACGATCTCGACCGGGCACTGGCCTCGGTGGTTGGCCTTCGGGCGCAAACGCCGCCGAATGCTTTCACCGCCCAGCGTCTGGGGACGGACCGGAGCGGCCACGGCGTTTTGATCCGCGATAACGGCTTGGTATTGACCATCGGCTATCTCATCAATGAAGCGGAATCGATTTGGCTGGTGGATTGCAATGGCCAGGCAACACCGGCCCACGTCATCGGTTCGGACACAGAAACCGGGTTTGGCCTGGTGCAGGCGATGGGAGATATGTCGATTCCGGCGATCCCGCTCGGCAGTTCCGCGGAGCTCAAAGTCGACGACCCCGTGATCATGGCCGGTTTCGGTGGACGGCAGGGGTCCGTTATGGGGTCTGTCCTCGCAAAACGCGAGTTTGCCGGTTATTGGGAATATGTTTTGGACGAAGCCATTTTTACCGCCCCGCCGCATCCGTTTTGGGGCGGGTCCGGTTTAATCGGACCCGACGGAACCTTACGCGGGATCGGCTCGCTTTTCGTTCAACAAGCCTTGGGCGACGATGACTCGGTCGACGGCAATATGGTCGTGCCCATCGATCTTTTAAAACCCATTCTCGATGACTTGATGTCATACGGGCGGCGCAACAAACCGCCGCGGCCGTGGGTCGGTATGCTGACGGCTGAATCGGAAGGTCATCTGATTGTTGGTGGGTTATTTGACGGCGGCCCGGCCGACCAGACCGGCGTTCAGGTCGGTGATTTGGTCGCCGAAGTGGCGAGCCAGCCGGTTCACGATCTCGCGCAGCTATTTCGCAGTATCTGGCGGCTTGGCGATGCCGGTGTCGGTATTCCGCTGACCCTGATCCGTGACGGTCAGGAAATGCACGTGGAAATACCTTCGGCCTGCCGCAGCGATTTTTACTTAAAACCGAAGGTTCATTAGGAGTTATGGGGGTATAATTCGGGCTGGTTTATTCACCCCTTTGTGATCTTTGCCATCTTGGCGCCATAATCCCGGGACACTATCTATTCTCAATGCGCAAATGTTTACGAATTTCCTGTGCCGCCATTTTGCTTGTACTCATCGCCGCCGCTATCGGCTCGTGGGGGCGGGTTAGCGTGGCAGATTGGCGGACTGCGAGCCGTGAACCGGCCGGCATTGCACCGGATCCGGCCATCACACAAGAAGCCATCGTGCAGGTTTATGGCGCGCGGGCTTATTCCTGGCGGGGGACCTTCGGCGTGCACACATGGATCGCCGTAAAGCCGACCGGCGCACCGGCCTATACAGTTTATGAAGTGATCGGCTGGCGGGCATATTACGATGAACCCGTTTTGGCGATCTCCGAACGCGCGCCCGATGCGCGTTGGTTCGGCAATGTGCCCGAAGTTTTTGCCGATCTTCGCGGCGACGGTGTCGATGATGTGATTAAGCGTATCGATAAAATCGCGCGCAGCTATCCGTATGTAAACAGCTATAGCGTTTGGCCGGGCCCGAATTCGAATACCTTTACCGCATTCGTGGCCCGGGATATTCCGGAATTAAAACTCGACCTGCCGCCGACGGCAATCGGCAAGGATTACCTGACCAACGGGAGCGTCGTCAGTAAATCGCCGAGCGGCACAGGCTTTCAATTCTCGTTGTTTGGTTTGTTAGGCGTGTTGGCGGGCGTCGAAGAAGGGGTTGAACTTAATTTTTTAGGTTTAACGTTCGGTCTTGATCCGCTCGATTTGTCGTTAAAGTTGCCGATTGTCGGCCGTGTCGGTCCTAAGACATCGTCACCCCCGGCACGTTTACCGGAACAGATATAAAATTTTACCAATGTTTCAACAGGGATGCCCGGCGTGAGTGTTTGGGGCAAAGTTATTGGCGGCGTCACCGGATTTGCCATGGGCGGGCCGCTTGGCGCATTTTTAGGCGTCATCGCGGGGCACGCGGTTGACCGCTCGCGTGGCAGGACGGCCGAACGAATTGTGTCTTGGGCGCAAAATCAATCCCAAAAAAACGGTGGGGGACACAGAGGGCATGCCGGATACAGTCAAGAAGAGCGCCAAATTGCATTTTCCGTCGCCGTCATCGTGCTTGGCGCAAAGTTAGCGAAAGTTGATGGTGTGGTTTCCCGCGCCGAAGTCGATGCCTTCAAAGAGATCTTTCAAATCCCCGCCGCAGATGTTCCCGAGGTGGCGAAAGTTTTTGACGAAGCCCGCCAGGAGGCAACCGGGTTTGAGTCTTATGCCGAGCAAATCGCCGATATGATCGGCCATGAAACACGCGTCCTGGAAGAATTGTTGGGCGGATTGTTTCATATTGCCAAGGCCGACGGCGCGCTGTCGCCGGCGGAACGTTCTTATTTAAGGGCGGTTGCACGCATTTTCGGTTTTAACGAACGCGATTTTTAACCGCATTCTGGTAAGCCATATCGGCAATCTCGGTGGCTCAGACCGCATCGATCCTTATGCCGTGCTCGGCGTGAACCGTAATAATAACAATACTGAGATCAAATCGGCTTATCGCAAGCTCATCCGTGAAAATCATCCCGATACCTTGATCGCCCAGGGCATGCCACCGGAATTTGTCGCCGTGGCCAATGAAAAAATGGCTGCGATTAACGCGGCTTATGACGTGATTGAGAAGGAGCGGGGCTTGCGTTAACGGCTTGTTTGAGGGCTATTGTGCAACTTCCCCATTCGGCGTTATTCTTATATTCATAATAAATAATCTTCATTTCAGATTTAAGGGAGTTGATCATGCCTGATGAAGCCATGCTGCCGGAAAAAGAAGAACCGCTTGATCCCGATGTGCAGCGGATTCGCAAGTCGACTTATTTCCGTTACGAGAAGCCGGATGTCACGTCGCCGAAGGGGACGGTGAAACTTGCGCAAACCGATATTCTGAAAACCGCCGTGCAAATTGTCCGTGACGGGGGCGGCAACAATCTTCACTCGCACGCGGTGACCGATACCTGCTGGATGGTTTTGAAGGGGCGCGCGCGGTTCTATGGTGAGGATAATGAAATTATCGGTGAGTTTGGTCCGTACGAAGGTTTAACGACCCCGAGGGGCATGGCGTATTGGTTCGAAAGTGCCATCGAAGGAGAGGATCTGGAATTGCTGCAAATGGCGGCAAAACTGCGCGGTGAAAAAGATATCCGCACCAATCACAATCCCCGCCCCGTGAAAATGAAAAAAGAACTTCAGCGGTTCAGCGCCAAAATCGACGAACCGCCGAAATAAAAGCTTCGACACATGAAACGGCGTCCTTCGCCAAATTTCGATGATCGGCCGGCCAGTGTGCCGGTCGATATGCTTGTGCTGCATTACACTGGTATGCAATCCGCAGAAGCAGCCCTTGAACGGTTATGTGATGCGAGCGCCAAAGTGAGCGCACATTATGTGATTGAACAAAACGGTGAATTAACCGGCCTGGTCGGTGAAGACAAGCGTGCCTGGCACGCTGGAGTTTCTTATTGGCGCGGCTATACCGATATCAACGCGCGCTCAATCGGCATTGAGCTCGTCAACCCGGGTCACGAATTCGGTTATGAATCGTTTTCCGAAAAACAAATTACAGCCTTAACCGAGCTGGCCCATGATATATTGTCGCGCCATCCGATCGAGCCGCGAAACGTTGTCGGCCATTCGGATGTCGCCCCGCAACGCAAAACCGATCCGGGCGAATTGTTTCCCTGGAAACGTCTGGCCGAGAACGGTATCGGTGTTTGGCCAGAAACGGTTTCGCCGGACAATCAAAAAGGCGATATTGCCGAATTGCTTGCGGGCTATGGTTACGAGACCGAAGATATGCCGGCCTCGATCACGGCGTTTCAGCGTCATTTCCGCCAAGACCGTATTGATGGTGAAGCGGATAACGAGACGAAAAGCTTGCTCCAGAGCCTCCTTGATCGGATGACTTGATGCCCAAAACCCTTGACGGTGAGTCCCGAAAGATTACTTATTATAAGTGCCAGATGGCCGGATGGCCGCCTTTCGAAGTTTCGGCTTTGGGGGGAGGAAAGTCCGGGCTCCATGGAAACACGGTGCCGGGTAACGCCCGGCGGGGGCGACCCTCGAGAAAGTGCCAC
>Ga0181587_10005056_pt1 | contig 10801 bp, 9 predicted proteins | sample 071ome_27_FD_132463 | JGI IMG/M metagenome (GOLD analysis project Ga0181587, IMG submission 132463) | Coastal salt marsh microbial communities from the Groves Creek Marsh, Skidaway Island, Georgia - 071409AT metaG (megahit assembly) | ecosystem: Environmental > Aquatic > Marine > Intertidal zone...
CGCCACTTACTCCTCTGCTGTAGTACAGAGTCCGACAGATTGACCCCGGGATTGGTAACGAAGATTCCGAGCGGCCGACGTCGCCTTTTGTGCACCATACCCGCACCACTGAATTACTGTAAAGATATGAGATCGGCAGTCGTTATAAGTGAGGCTGCTGCTTTTAAAAAAATGTAAAAACAGCCTCTTGAAAGCCAATAACTGACTGGTCAATAAGACTAACCAAAATGGCACATGGTAGTGGATAAGTTCAGCTCGCGATCAGATAACAACAAGGCCTCCAGCCAAACTGAAAAGCCCGGTTCGGTCTCGACCATGGCCAGAGTGCCAGAGCCGCGCAAGAGCCCCACAATAGATCAAGATGCACTGCAAGAGGACCTGGAATTGCTAGCCAAATTGAGACAACAGATCGAGCAATTGCCGGATATGGATGCGTCAAAGATCGTGCGCCTCCACGAAAGGATCATGCGGGGTGAATATCACGTGGACAGCGAGCGCCTGGCAAGCAAATTAAGTGATTTTGAATCCGAACTGTAAATAGCCGGCTGCGATAATTGCGGGTCAACTTCCTTTAAGTCTAGCAACATTAATATCCAACGGTGGTTCAAGGCCCGCTAGCTTCTCAAGGTCTTCGGGGCGGTCAACATCCCAGCGCTCCGGCAGCAAGTCCACGTCCAGATCAAGTTGGCGGGTTCGCTCCAGCGTCATTGCATACACTCTGTCGGTACCCCACGGCATATGCTGAAATAATTCCTGCCACACCCCACTCAATCCAAGCAGCACGTAACCACCGTCTTCGGCAGGCCCAATTAACACTTGACGACCAGCGTCCAGGCTGGCCAATGCCAATTCCAGATAGTCTCGATCTATGGATGGACTATCGACCCCTAGGAGCAGCACGGCCCGGGACCTCTCCATCGCCGCACTGACCGCGAAGTGCATGCGCTCGCCTAGATCCGCACCAGATTGCTCAAAAGTACAATCCTCCAGACCCAGAGAAGTCAGCTCCGGATTATCGGGATTGCCGCTGACCCATAGCTCCAGTGGCGCCAGGCGGCTGCTCCGAATAGTGTTGATCTGATAGCGCAACATACCGCAATACAGGTCGTAAGCGGCATCCGGTCCGATTTCCTCATGCAGTCGTGTTTTGACCCTTCCGCGGACTGGCTCCCTGGCAAACAGCAGGATGCGCATATCTGGAAATCTGTACTCCATGCCCGATCTCAAATTAACTATTGATAGTAGATCTTGACCAGCTCTTCGGGGCTGGCTCCAAAAAAATATCGCAGCCTCAGCCACCACATTAAAAGTATTGTTTTGAGAATTCCCCGCTCCTCCCAGCGCCGACTGGAAGTGACAGCGGGTTCTTTAATGCGCAGCGGCCAGCTTATTCGCCGCAGACGTTTACTAATAGCGACGTCTTCCATGAGCGGAATGGCTGAATACCCTCCCAACTGCTGAAAAACACTGCGCCGTACGAATAACCCCTGGTCGCCGGTGACGATGCCGGTAACGTGGGATCTGATACTAATAGCGCGTTCGATAATACGAAACATCAGTCGGCTTCCGCTAAGCCTCACATCAAATCTACCCCAGACAGTATGATCGGTAAGCAAAGCCGCGCAAATCAGCTGGTCGGCCCGTTCTGGCACTCGAGTATCGACATGCAGGAACAACAGAATATCGCCGCTCGCAAGCCCCGCGCCGTGATTCATCTGCAGTGCCCTGCCTGAACCTGTCCTGGCGAAATGATCCATAAGTTCCCGCAACGATGCCGATATTGGCTGCTGGCTGCCCCCATCAACGACGATAATTTCATGCCCTGCCTGACGCCAGCCTGCCAACGCCCGCAGTTGCTCTTCAAGCAAAAGTGGCTCATTTAGTATTGGAATAATTACACTTATTTTCAATTATTTATGTTTTTATTTTACGAATTTACATTAATTTAATAAGAATCTAAAAAGACTCCATGGCAAGTATATTCTGTCTCAGGATCATGAGTGTTATCGGCGGTACCTGCATCACTGACGGTTGCTCCTTCAGACTTTCAAATCATCTGTCGTTTCCGACTCATCCGCAGTCTGGATTCTGACGTATTCATCAACATAGACCTGGCGATTAAGCGCTCACAAAAATCAGAGGTACTTGTGACCCGGGTCGCTTTGAAAACTACTAGTTACAATTAAGCTTGGATTCATGCATTGGGCAGTAAATTGCAACTACGGTCGTTTCCACGTGGCAATAACATGCGACTGGTCTTGTATTGCTCTGACTGATGGTTTTAAATACGCGGCCGATAATAGCCATAGAGCGGACCGTGCAGCATTCAATACTGGCCACACAGAGAAAGTGTTTTACGCAGGACCAGTTGGCTATTGTAACTGACAATGAACGCTAAGAACTTTTATATCATAGCGACCTCGCCAGATGAACCAAGTCTGCAGGTTAATATCTCTGGACCCTACCTGACTGAAAAAGCAGCCCAGGCCGATCTTTCTGCGGCCATAGACGAGGCAATTACCATCGATCCAAGCGCCGGAAATTATGTGTACCGGATTTCGAAGATCGAATGCCGGAAGCCTGGCGTGATTCAGCATATGGGCAGCCACGCCTGACCCGCAGCAACCCACTACGCCCAATTTTCGGCAAGCAAAAATTCGACAATGCCTTAAACAAGATTGCGTAGCTTTACCTGCGAAAGCCGATATAATCCAGTCCGTCGCATGCGGGGAAGCTTGGGTTCGACTACCAGTCCGAAACTACCGTCTCATTTCTGCTGCGTTATACCCTGCGTTAAAGAAAGGAGTACTACTTGATGAAAAAAAAGCTGGTTATTTTGAATGGCTTGCTGTTGTGCACCTATTGCGCCCACAGCATGGCTCAGGAATATCAAACGCCCATCACGTCCTGGGGCGCGCCAGACCTGCAGGGATACTGGCGTCACAATACTGTGATGCCCTTTGAGAGACCTCGCGATCTTGGCACTACGCGGGCATACAGTGAGGAAGAGGCTCTGGTTCTGGAACAGGCTGCCCAACAGCGAGTCGAAGAAGACAATGAGCCGCTCGATCCAAATCGTCCCGCCCCGGACGCGGCACCTCTGCCGCCGGTTGGCAACTACGATTTATTCTGGACCGACCGCGGAATGTTCCTCCCCACAATTGGCGGTGAATTCAGAACCTCGGCCATAATTGATCCGCCAGATGGGCGTGTACCACCCCGAGTAGAAGGATTCGCGGAGCGCATGCGTGAGCTGCGCGCCAGCATGCCAGAACGCAATGACGGTCCCGAAGGACGAAGTTTGGGCGAGCGCTGCATTCTTTCGTTTGGCAACAATTCTGGCCCGGTAATGACTCCGGTAATGTATAACAGCCATATGCAGATTGTGCAGTCGCCAGGCTATGTCACGATCGTGGTAGAAATGGTCAATGATGCGCGCATTATCAAGATTGCTGACCAACATAATGCATCGGCCGAAACTCACAGCAAGTGGATGGGCGACTCAATCGGCCGCTGGGAGGGAGACACTCTGGTGGTAGAGACCAAATACTACAACCCCGGGCAGGACTATCGGGGAGCGCCGGTCGATAACCTGACGGTCATCGAGACCTTTCGCCGCGAATCTCCCTACAAGATAATTTACGGATTCACTGTGGATGATCCAAGCGTTTACTCGGCGCAGTTTTCGGGGGAGTACGCGCTTTCTGCCATGGACGAGCCCGTTTATGAATATGCTTGCCACGAAGGCAACTATGGCTTGATGGGAATACTGGCAGGAGCCCGACGCCTCGAAGTTCTGGGTGAGGCGAACAACGAAAGAACAGACGGGTCGGACATCCAGTAGCTACCAGGCAAAGCCCGGGGAATTAGATAATTTGGGGGCAATTGCGAGGCAATTGTCCCCTTTTTTATGGGTGGCGTCTCATCGGTGAATCGAATAATGTTGGCGTTGAATCCAGCATTCAGAATCGGCTATGCTCCCTTCTCATGCTTGACTATCGTACAGGATTTTAAGAATGACTATGCAAAACACTCCGCTCCTGATGTCCCGAATTCTGGGCCGGGGCGCGATGCTCGATCCCGAAGTTGAAGTCGTCACCCGGGTGAAAGACGGCACCCATCGGCAAACCCTGAAGCAAACCTGGGAGCGGGCGAATCAACTCGCCCACGCGCTCAATGATATCGGCGTTAAAGTGGGTGACCGAGTGGGTAGCTTTATGTGGAATAATTACCGCCACCTGGAGCTCTATCAGGCGGTTCCCTCGATGGGTGCGGTACTCCATACGTTGAACATTCGCCTGTCTCCGACTGACCTGGAATACATCATCAATCATGCCGCAGACAAGGTCATCTTTGTTGATGAAGACCTGCTGCCCCTGCTGGAGCCCTTGAAAGGCAAACTGCCAACGGTGGAAAAAATCATCATCTGCCGCTATGGGGACGGGGGCGAGAGCAGTTACGATAATCAACTGGATTACGAGGAGTTCATAGCAGGAAAACAATCTGTCTACCCGTGGCCTGAGATTGACGAGACTTCTCCCATGGGCTTGTGTTACACCAGCGGCACCACGGGCAAACCCAAAGGTGTCATGTACACAAACCGTTCGACTTACCTGCATACCCTTACGGAGTCTCTGACCGATTCTATCGGCCTGTCTTCGCTGGATTCTCTCTGCGGTATCGTTCCGATGTTTCACGCCATGGGCTGGGGATTGCCATTTTGTGCATCGATGCTGGGTTGCAAGCAGGTCATGCCGCATCGATTCATGACCCCTGACTCTTTCCTTTCGCTTATGCACGAGGAAGAAGTGACCATTTCCGCGGGAGTCCCAACCATCTGGCAGGGGGTCAAGGCAGCATTGGAAGCAGCTCCCGACAAGTACGACCTGTCAAAGCTGACTCGACTCACCTGCGGAGGTTCCGCGCCTCCGGTTTCGATGATGCGCTGGTACTGGGACACCCACGGAATCGAGATGATTCAGGGCTGGGGCATGACTGAAACCAACCCGCTTGGAACTCTATCCCGTAAGGTTGCCAAACGTTCGCATGTCAGCATTTCCGAAAACCAGCAGTTTCAAAATATTGCCAAAGCAGGCCTTCCCATGCCTGGTCTGGAAATTGAAATATTCGACGAAGACTGGAATCCGCTTCCTCACGATGGAGAAGCTGTCGGAGAGCTGTGTATTCGTGGACCATGGATCGCCGCCTCTTACTTCAATGATCCACAGCCTGATAAGTTTCATGATGGCTGGCTGGTGACCGGTGACGTGGCGAAAATAGATTCCGAGCAGTACATCATTATTTCAGACCGCTCTAAGGACCTCATCAAGTCGGGCGGTGAATGGATTTCATCAGTCGACCTGGAGAATCACATCGTCGCTCTTCAGGGTGTTGGTCAGGCTGCAGTGGTAGCACAGCCGCATCCAAAATGGGACGAGCGACCCGTTGCCCTCGTAGTGCTGGAGGAAGGCGCTGCAGTCAGCAAAGAAGACGTTCTAAATCACTGCAGCAGCATCTTTGCCAAGTGGCAACTTCCCGATGACGTGCTCTATGTGGAGAGCATTCCACTCACCTCGACCGGCAAGATCGACAAAAAGGTTATTCGCGCCCAACTGGACAGCGACGGTTACCAATTGCCCGATCTGCGGGCCTAAGAGACGATGTGCGCCATGCGGGGGCCCCATGACCCCGCATGGTGGCGGCGTCTTGAGACCCGCCGGACAAGCAAGGGACTAATTTGTGGGAGCGTACTCTGAACCCTCGACCTCAGCGCGACGGGCACCGGCCAGGATACCCGGTAACGCATAGTTACCCTCGTGGCAGGCGTATTCAAACAGCTTTTCATCAGTACGATTCATCGGCAATTCGCCGCTCCAGCTTTGCGTGTAGTTCTCGTCATCCGTCACGGTAAACTGATACAGAATTACATCGTCACCGGTGCGGGTAAAACGCTCCTCCACGTGCATATCGACCGAACCGTAAAAGCGATGCTCCAGGGACGATCTGAGACTCTGCTGCGGATGAAAATTTGTAGTCTCAACGACCAGGGTTTCACCTTCCCAGCGGCCAATGGAATCACCCATCCAGGTGTGGATTGAGAAAGCCGGGAAATCGGTGTTCAGACGCACGATACGCGCGTCGTGATTCATCTCGGCGAGTAACACAACATAGTCCCGAGTTTGTACGATCTCAGTCACGTTGTTGTAGAGCACCGGCAGTTTTGGAGGCCCGCCCGTTGAGCCAAAACCTACCACGCAGCGCTCACCCAGCGGCCTCACCTCAGGGCCGTCATACATTTCCCGGCGCGTCATGGCGGCAGCAAAATTGGCCAGTCCCTGCTCGCTATACGGGAGCTGACCGTCAGGCGGATCAACCAGGATGGAGGTTCGTATTTCGCCATTGATTTCCGCCAGGCGTTCGCCCGGGTCCATCCAGAACGTGTTGTACCCTCCGACATTTCGCCCTGCCGTCGGGGCCTCACGATTTGGATCACTGGGGGCGTAGCTGGCCTCGTTACGGGCAGCGACCATGGCTTCTATCTGCGCTGCATCTTCGGAAGAAATGACCAGCTTTCCCTCATACCGCGCGGCCCGCTCGAGATTTGTCTGGGTCGCCAATGACCATGTACCCTGCAGGTCCGGAACCCCCCACTCGGTTCGGGGCGCAATGTATTCCTCCGCCGCGAGAATACCGACGGCAAATCCCACGCTGCCCAGCGCCAGTGCTCCTGATAAACAACACGCAATTTTTCGATTGTGCATTTTCCACTCCCTATGTAGCCTTCGGTCCGAAATGAGACCGTCTACCGGTGTCAGATTTCCCGGGCTATCAGCAGCTTCATGATTTCGTTGCTGCCTCCATAAATCTTCTGAATACGACTGTCCGCATACATTCGAGCGATCGGGTATTCCAGCATGTAGCCATACCCGCCGAAGAATTGCAGGCACTCATCGATAATCTCCACTTCTTTCTGGGTAGTCCACCATTTTGCCATCGCCGCTGTTGTCGGATCGAGTTTGCCCTCAGCCAGCTTCATCGCGCAGTCATCGACAAACGTACGAGCAATTCGAGCCTCGGTGAATCGTTCCGCCAGACGAAACTGGGTATTCTGGAAATCCATGATCCGTTTTCCAAACGCCTTCCTTTCCTTGACATACGCGCTGGTCACCTCAAGGGCCCGCTCCATCATCACGCAGGCAGCAGAGGCTATAATCAGCCTTTCCTGAGGCAACTGCTCCATAAGCTGGATAAATCCCTTTCCTTCCTCGACCCCCAGAAGATGGTTCTGTGGAACACGCACCTGATCAAAGAACACTTCCGAGGTGTCTGCGGCCTTCATGCCTATCTTTTCCAGATTGCGCCCTCGGGAAAATCCACCTTCCCCTTCCACTGAATCTGTTTCTACCATGACCAGGGACGTTCCCCTGGCACCGGCTTCCGGGTCAGTCTTTACCACCACACAAATGAGGTTGGCAGTCTGCCCGTTGGTCAGAAACGTTTTCTGGCCGCTGATCACATAGTCAGTCCCATCTTTACGGGCGCCTGTAGCGATTCCCTGCAAATCTGAACCCGTGCCGGGTTCGGTCATCGCTATTGCTGCCACCAGTTCACCACTGGCCATTTTCGGCAGCCATTTCTGTTTTTGCTCTTCAGTTCCATAATGCAAAATGTAAGGGGCAACGATGCCCGAGTGCACCGAATTTCCAAAACCTACCACGCCGGCCCGGCCAAGCTCTTCTGAGATCACCATCTCGTGACGAAAGTCGCCACCGCCACCGCCGTACTGCTCCGGAATAGAGGCACAAAGGATGCCCGCCTCCCCTGCCTTGAACCAGGCATCACGATCAACAATTCCCTGCTCTTCCCACTTGGGCATAAGGGGTACGAATTCTTTCTGATAAAACCTGGATACTGCTTCTCTAAGGATTTGCAGTTCTTCGTTCATCCAGGGGGATTTGTAATTTTCAAATATGCTCATTTCTGTATTCGATTAGTGGTTGAAAAAGTTATCCCGAATTACGCGGCCAGAGAATCCGTTCTCTCTATCAACATGGCATTCGCTGTTCCGCCACCCTCGCAAATAGCGACCAGCCCATAGCGCGCACTTCGCCGCTCCAGTTCATGCACCAGAGTGGTCATCAACTTCGCCCCCGTGCCACCCAGCGGGTGCCCCAGAGCCTGCGCACCACCATTTACATTGAGTTTATCGAGGTTCGCACCCAGCGCCTTTGCCCAGGCCAGAGGAACTGAACCAAACGCCTCATTGATCTCAAACAGATCGATATCATCGATGGATAATCCCGACTTTTCCAGCACCTTTCTGGTAGCAGGGATAGGACCCTCGAGCATGATGACCGGGTCTGAGCCAACCACCGACATGGTGTGTATCCTGGCCCGAACCGGCAGGCCAAATTCTCTGACTGCCCGCGCGCTGGCTACCATGACAGCCGCCGCTCCGTCGCTGATCTGACTTGCCGAACCCGCCGTGATCAGCCCACCTTCACGCAACGGATTCAGCCCCTGCAGAGCTTCAAGCGATGCATCAAAGCGAATGCCCTCGTCGATTGTGTGCACATCTGCGCGGCCATCTTCCAGCACAATATTAATCGGGACGACTTCCTTCTGAAAATATCCGCCTCTGGTTGCACTGCCGGCTTTTTGATGACTCTGGTAAGCGAATTCATCCAGTTCCTCACGGCTAATTCCATATTTTGCCGCCAGTAATTCGGCACCGTCGAACTGGCTAAACTGAATACCGGGATATTGCGCCTCCAGCCTCTCGCCCTTGGGAATTCCCCGACCATGGGCCAGGCCATCCCTGATGTTTGAGCCAATTTCCACGGTACTCATTGCTTCCACGCCGCCACATATGATCAGGTCCTGAGTACCTGACATCACTGCCTGGGCGCCGAACTGGATAGCCTGCAGAGAGGAGCCGCACTGGCGATCTATTGTTGTTCCAGGAACTTCCAGTGCCAGCCGCGATGCCATCGCAGTATTACGTCCGCAGTTCCCCGCCTGAGCCCCTATCTGCGAAACCACACCCCAGATAACGTCATCAACCTGGTCCGGTTGTGCCCCGGTTTGATCCAGCAGTCCGTCAACCACCATAGCGCCAAGGTCGATGGGGTGTATCTGGCTTAACCGCCCTTTTTTACGTCCCGTTGCCGAACGGGCCGCTCCAACAATATATGCTTCGTTCATGGGTACTCCGATAATTTATATGGCAGGCATACGAATACCTGCATCCAGCCTGATCACTTCAGCATTCAGATATTCACAGCGCACTATGTGAGATGCCATCTGGGCAAACTGCTCCGGTTTGCCGAGGGCCTTGGGAAACAGGGTAATTGCTTCGAGTGACTCGCGTATTTCATCGGGCAATTGACCCAGCATCGGCGTTTCGAAGATACCGGGCGCTATGGTCATGACCCGGATGCATTGCTTGCTAAGGTCCCTCGCTACCGGCAAAGTCATTGCGATTATTCCGCCTTTGGAAGCCGAGTAAGCGGCCTGTCCGGTTTGACCATCGTAGCCGGCCACGGACGCGACGTTGATTATTACACCACGCTCACCTGCCTCGGTCTGAGGTTCGTTGTGCTGCATGACCCCTGCGCACAATCTGAGTACATTGAACGTACCGACCAGATTGACGCGCACTATGCCGGCAAACCGATCAAGCGCCATCGGCCCGTCTCGTCCCACGGTGCGACCGGCTCCGCCAATACCTGCACAGTTGACATTGATATGGATGGTGCCAAAAAGTTCTTTTGCTCGGGAAACAGCAGCAGCCACTGCTTGCTCATCTGCAACGTCACCTGCGGCCCAGCCCGCTTGACTACCAAGTTCTTCCGCGGCCTGTTGAACCCTCGACTCATCAAGATCAAACAGCAAGACGTTAGCACCTTCGCTGACAAATTGCCGGGCGGTAGCCATACCGAGGCCTGATCCTCCACCGCTTATAAATGCCGTTTTTTTATTCAGTTCCATGCAACCGCCTCCAACTGTCAACGGATATAAAATTCTGTGGTTATTGCCGTCAGGAAAGCTGCTGAGATTAACACACATGCAGACTGGAATCAGAGGCTTTTGAACAACGCGGACATTTACCCTATCATCCGCCCGATATGACTAATTCTCGGACTCGGGAGAGACAAGCTTATGGGACCGCTCGAAGGAATCAAGGTACTGGAAATCGCCAGCATTGGGCCGGGGCCGTTCTGTTCAATGATGCTCTCTGACCTGGGCGCACAGGTCATACGAATCGATCGCAAGGAACTGGTCGGCACCGGTGACAGCCGAATCAGTCTGAACCGGGGACGCAAATCTCTCGCACTGGACCTGAAGCAACCTGAAGCGATCGAGACGGTGCTGAGAATGGTTGAAACCGCAGACATGCTGGTGGAAGGATTCCGCCCGGGTGTCATGGAGAGACTAGGACTCGGGCCGGAAACCTGCCTGAGCCGAAATCCCAGGCTGATATTCGGTCGCATGACAGGCTGGGGACAAACCGGCCCCATGGCCCAGGCTGCCGGCCACGACATCAACTACATCTCCCTGGCAGGAGCACTCCACGCGATGGGGCATGAAGATCGGGCCCCCACCCCGCCGCTCAATCTGGTCGGCGACTTCGGCGGCGGCGCTATGTATCTGCTGGCCGGCTTGCTGGCTGCCTATATCGAAGCGCAAAAATCGGGACAGGGACAGGTCGTAGATGCGGCGATGACCGATGGCACAGCCAGCCTGTTAACGGCCTTCTTCGGACTGCGGGCGCTGGGGCGATGGACTGACCAGCGAGCCA
>Ga0181587_10005057_pt1 | contig 10801 bp, 8 predicted proteins | sample 071ome_27_FD_132463 | JGI IMG/M metagenome (GOLD analysis project Ga0181587, IMG submission 132463) | Coastal salt marsh microbial communities from the Groves Creek Marsh, Skidaway Island, Georgia - 071409AT metaG (megahit assembly) | ecosystem: Environmental > Aquatic > Marine > Intertidal zone...
CCCACTCCGGCAACCTGCGCCAGCATGGCTCGGGCTACCGCCCCCAACGCCACCCGCGCGGCCGTCTCGCGGGCACTGGCCCGCTCGAGGATGGGTCGTGCGTCGTCGAAGCCGTACTTCTGCATGCCCACCAGATCGGCGTGTCCCGGTCGTGGACGCGTCAGGGGTGCGTTGCGGGCCAGGCCGGCGATTTCCTCGTCTGAGACCGGATCGGCCGACATGACCGTGTCCCACTTGGGCCACTCGGAGTTTCCGACTTCTATGGCAATGGGGCCGCCCAGGGTGGACCCGTGACGGACGCCGCCGAGGACTCGTACTGCGTCGGCTTCGAATTTCATCCGGGCACCTCGGCCGGCACCAAGGCGCCGACGGGCGAGATCGCGCCCGATGTCGTCGCTGCTGATCTGAACATGCGCGGGAATGCCCTCCACGATCGCCGTTAGGGCCTGTCCGTGGGATTCACCTGCCGTCAGCCAACGCACCATGCCGCGAATCATCGCAGGTGGGTCCGGACCTCGGCTCCGCCATCCCCCGAGCGTGCTCTCCCGATACCGGCAAACCCGCGGCTAGGCAAACATCCCCGCGGTAGACAGGGCTCCGACCGCCAGGGTCCCGGCCCCCATGAAAGGTCCGAAGGCGATGGCGGTCGAGCGATGCATACGCCGAGTGAGCCAACCAAGGACGACGACGAAACCGGCCGCCACGAATCCCGCGAAGTGACCCCACCACAGGGCTTGCCAACCGAGCGTTCCAAGAACCCAACCGGTCACGGCGGCGTATTTGACATCGCCCATGCCCAGGCCGCCGACAAAGTGCGCCACAGCAAATATTGCGATCGCAGCGAGACTGCCGAGGGCAGCACTCACCACCAGTGCAGGGTCGGCCACCATGACCGACCGTGCAGCCGTGACGACAACTCCCCCAGCGAAAGCGATGGCAACCATGGCGTTGGGCAATCGGTGTTCGCGGAGATCAACCCTGGTCAAAGCGACGGCCCAGGCCGCGAACCACACCCACTGGGCCACCACGAGGGATCCGTCCATGGTTCGACGGTAAGGAGATTCGAGGTAGCCCGGCTAGCCCGTTGGTCACCCTGTGGACAAGGCCTGCCGCATCGCAGTGACAACGGCATTTTCGTTCACACCCGTCACCGCTCCGGTCATGAGTCGAACCTGTTCCACCGCCTGCCACAAGAGCATGTCCCGCCCGCTTGCCACCGGCGCGGTGGGCGCGTGAGACCACCAGGCAGCCGCCAAGGGAGTGGGCCACGGGTGATAGCTCGCATCGAGCAGCGCGGTTTGGGCGATGTCTACTGCTGGCACCGCGGCAGCCCACAGTGAGCCCACATCCGAGGGCAGCGTGCTGATGATCAGATCCTGCTCACCGAACGCGGGCTCCAGGTCGACCGACTCCGCGGCGCAGTCGAGCCGATGGGCCAGTTCAACGACCTCGTTCGCGGGCTCCGGTCGGCGCGCATGGACGACGATGGACGTCGCACCCATGTCGACAGCGGCAGCCACCGCACTTCGGGCAGTCGCTCCCGCACCAAGAATCCGCACGCGGTGAACCTCCTCCACACCCGCCTCGGCGAGAGCTAATCGAATGCCGGCGATGTCGGTGTTGGTCGCCCGCCAAGAAGGCGATGAATCCTGCCGCCAGAGCGTGTTGGCCGAGCGCACCATGCGCGCGACTTCCTCGACTTCCTCGACGACCTCGAGGGCGACTTCTTTCAATGGCATGGTGAGACTCAACCCACGCCACTGCTCGTCCAGACTTGCGAGGAATTCCGGGAATTGCTCCTTCGTGCACTCGATGGCGTTGTACTGCCAGTCGAGGCCAAGTGCGGCGTATGCCGCGCGGTGAAGGTCCGGAGAACGACTGTGCGAAATCGGTGAACCCAAGACCGCAGCCCGCAGCATCAGCCGTTCTCCGCCAGGTACTCCTGCAGTTGGGCCTTGAGTTTCAAGAAGCGGTCGTAGTCCTTCGCGAACTTGGTTTCTTTCGTGTCGGGGTTGATCGTGACGAAGTAGAGCCACTTGGCTTTTGCCGGATCCAGCGCGGCTTCGATCGCTGCTTCTCCCGGTGAATTGATCGGCGTCGGTGGCAGCCCTTCGACCTGGTAGGTGTTGTAAGGCGAGTCGGTCTCCAACTGTTCGGCGGACAACTGAAGTTCGGCGATTCCCAACGCGTACGAAACTGTGGAATCGAACTGCAGCGGCATGCCTTCGTCGAGGCGGTTGTAGACCACTGCCGCGGCCTTGCGCATATCTTCCGGCAACACCTCCGCCTGGACGAGTGATGCGACCGTCAACACCTCATACGGGGTGCGACCAATCTCCTCGGCGCGGGCAACGAGGTCAAGGGAAATAGCGGATTGGTCGAAGCGGGTAACGAGCGTCGAGAGGATCTGCTCGGCAGTCTCGTCACCGACGAGATCATAGGTAGCCGGGAACATGAAGCCCTCGGGTCGCTGCTCCGCCCAGGCTGGCAAGGGAAGGACGCCCGGGTTCTCCAGCACTTGCTCGAACTCCGCCAACGGCAAGTTGGACGCTTCTGCGGCCAGCTCAATCGTCTGGTTCAGACGAAGGCCCTCGGGGAGGACCAGGCGACTATCCGCCCGGGAAATCGGATCGAGCATCAAGGCAACGGCGCTGGCGCCGCTCATCTGCTGACGAAGCGTGTAGGTGCCGGGTCCGATGGATGCGGCGGCTTCATCGGCCTGCGCGGCGTCGACGAACGCCTTGACGGTGCGGACCACCCCGGCATCAGCCAGCGTTTGTCCGATCGCTGTCAGGGTGTCACCGCGGCCAACCACAATCTGGACTTCGCCGATGCCCTCCCCGGCGTAATCGGTCTCGGCTGTTGAACCACCACCCATCCCCGATATGAACGACCACGTACCCCACGCCAGGGCCGCGATGGCGAGAAGCACAGCGATTCCCGTGATGCGCCGCGCCCAGCTCGGTGCGTTCCGCGAGGGAGGGAGATCATCCTCGTCGTCGAAGAACTCGTCCATGTGTGTCATGAGCAGACCTCGCCGGGGGCGTGTCCGTTGGCTCGTTCAGCGTCAAGCGCATGCTGAAGCACCACTGCGGCGGCCGCGCTATCGATCATGCTCCGACTCTGACGCATCGATCGGCCCTGAGCGTGTAGGCCACGCTGGGCTTGCACAGTTGATAGGCGCTCATCCACGAGACGCACGGGGATCGACAGCCTGCCGGCGAGTTCCGCGGCAAACTCCCGTGCCTTCTGTGCGGCGGCGCCGTCGCTTCCATCCATGCTTCGTGGCAGCCCGACGATGATCTCGATGGGTTGTACTTCCGCGATGACGTCGTCAAGGGCAGCCATGGCCTCGATTCGATCCGATCCGGGAAGGGATTCTTGAGGGCTCGCCAAGATTCCATCCCGGTCGCTGACCGCAACTCCGATCCGGGCGGTGCCGGGATCGAGGGCAAGGCGACGACCGATGCGCATGAACTGCAATGACCTCTATCGCTGGGCGAGTGATGCCGTGACGTCGGCGAACGCTGCTTCTATCTGTGCGGGATCTCCCCCACCACCTTGCGCCATGTCGTCCTTGCCGCCGCCGCGTCCACCCATGCGGGCCGTCACGGTTCCCATAACGTCATTGGAAGTCACTCCGGCGGCGATGGCAGCAGGAGTGCACGCGACGATCACCGAGGCAGTGCCGTCGGCAACTGCGGTGCCGACGTAAACGCACGGGGCATCTTTGCCGGCCCGGGACTTGGCGTGCTGAGCGATCTCTCGGAGCTCCTTCCCACCAACTCCCTCGGGTGCCTGGAAGGTGAAGAGCCGCACACCGCCTACCTCGACGCCGTCTTCAAGCAGTGATTCGGTGTTGGACAGCAGATCGGCGGTCTTGAACCGCGCTAGCTCTCGTTCCGCATCCTTGAGCGAGGAGATGGTGCGTTCGATTCGACTCAGGACCTCTTCGCGGGGCGCCTTGACCATGTCGGACAGTTGCTGCACGAGAAGGTGCTCGGCGGCGAGGTGGCGGTAAGCATCCACTCCGACAAGAGCTTCGACTCGGCGGATACCTGCGCCGATGGACCCTTCGGAGAGGAAAGAAATCACACCAAGTTGACCGGATCGTTGAGCGTGCGTTCCGCCGCACAACTCGTGCGCCCAGTCCCCTACCGACACCACTCGAACTTCCGAACCGTACTTCTCGCCGAACAGCGCCATCGCACCCATCGACCGCGCCTCGTCTTGCGTCATGACTTGGGCGTGAACATCGAGGTCCTCGATCAAGATCTCATTGACCCGGGCCTCTACATCGCGCAGCACCGCGCCGGAGACCGGTTCCGGACTCGGGAAGTCGAATCGCAGCCGACCGGGCGCGTTCTCCGAACCCATCTGAGTGGCGGTCTCCCCCAGTTGCTCGCGAAAGGCCCGATGAATCATGTGGGTAGCCGTGTGAGCGCGGGAAATAGCCTTGCGGCGCGCAACATCGACGCTGGCGATAGCGCTCGAGCCGGTCGTGAGTTCGCCGTCGCGCACTTCACCGCGGTGGACGAACAATCCGGGAACGGGTGATTGGACGTCGTAGACCTCGAACACAGCGCCATCGCTCGTCGTGATCGAGCCGTGGTCGCCCAGTTGGCCGCCTGCTTCGGCGTAGAACGGGGTGCGATCCAAGATGACTTCGGCATGCTGTCCGACCGTGGCGACGGGTTGCGATGCGCCATCGGCGACGATCCCCAAAATTGTGGCCTCGGTTGTCACGTACTCGTATCCGACGAACGAGGTCGATCCACCACTTTCCAGGACATCTCGGTACGCGGTGGTCGCGGCGAAGCCACTCTTGCGGGCAACGGCATCGGCCTTGGCGCGCTCGCGTTGTTGGGTCATCAGCGAGCGAAAACCTTCTTCGTCTACCGCAAGACCCTGCTCCGACGCCATTTCCAGTGTGAGATCAATCGGGAAGCCGTAAGTGTCGTGCAGCGAGAACGCTTGGTCCCCCGGCAGGGTGGTGGAGCCAGACTGCTTGGCTTCGGCGACGGCCGTTTCGAATAGCAGGGTTCCGGTGCGCAAGGTGGCTTCGAACGACGACTCCTCACCGACAGCAATGCTGCGAATGCGATCGACTTCATCGTTGAGCTCGGGGTACTGAGGTGCCATCGCCAGGACCGTGGCGTTGACGAGTTCGGCCATTGTCGGTTCCTGCGCACCCAGGATTCGCATATTGCGGATAACTCGACGCATCAGGCGCCGGAGGACGTAGCCGCGTCCTTCGTTTCCTGGAACAACGCCGTCACCGATGAGGAAAGTGCAGGTCCTCGCATGGTCGGCAACCACCCGAAGCGCTACGTCGTCTTTCTCCGAAACGCCGTATCGAGCACCGGTCAATTCGCTTGCCGTATCGAGGATCGAGCGCGTTGTGTCGATTTCGTAGATGTTGTCGACGCCCTGCAGGAGCGCCGCCATCCGCTCAAGCCCCATTCCGGTGTCGATGTTCTTGTTCGGCAGTTCGCCCAGGATCGGGTAATCCTCCTTGGCTGGTCCCGCGCCGCGTTCGAATTGCATGAACACCAGGTTCCAAACCTCGAGGTACCGACTCTCGTCGGCGATAGGACCGCCCTCGATTCCGTAGTCAGGCCCGCGGTCGTAGTAGATCTCCGAGCACGGTCCACACGGGCCTGGAACACCCATAGACCAGTAGTTGTCGGCTTGTCCACGACGCTGGATGCGGTCCAACGGGAGTCCAACGGACTTGTGCCAGATGTCGATGGCTTCGTCGTCGTCGAGGTACACCGTGACCCACAACCGGGACTCGTCGAAGCCGTAGCCGCCGTCCGATGTTGATTTCGTCAGCAGTTCCCAGGCGAAGGGAATTGCCTGCTCCTTGAAGTAGTCGCCAAAGGAGAAGTTTCCAGCCATCTGGAAGAACGACGCATGACGGGTGGTCTTTCCGACCTCTTCGATATCGAGGGTGCGGACCACCTTTTGGACGCTAGTGGCCCGGGGATACGGCGGCGGGGCCTCACCGAGGAAGTAGGGCTTGAAGGGCACCATGCCAGCGTTGACGAACAGCAGCGTTGGGTCGTCAAGAAGCAGCGACGCCGATGGGACGATCTCGTGGCCCTTCTCGGCGAAATACCGAAGAAACCGCGTTCGGATCTCAGCGGAGTCCATCGGTGCCGCCTTCCTGCGTCGGGTCACTGAGCTCGGTTCGACCACCGGACTGACCGGGATTGGTGGGCCGTGCGCGACCAGGGCCCCGTTCTGCGAGTGTCGCGGAGATCTGATGGACGGTCTGCGTGGCATTCAAGGCCACCTGCTGCACGGTGAGCGCTACACCCTGCTCACGAGCCTGATCGACCCACTCGCTGCCTTTGCGATAGGCCCAGATGCCCCCGGCGGCCCCGATCGCCGTCCACACCAGTCGTCGCACGGGGCACAGCCTATGCGTCGGTCGACTCACCTCGTCGACGCTCCTGGAGCCGACGAGCGATATCTGCCCACCTCGCTTCCGCTCCGTGCTCGGTGGGTTGGTAGTAGGCAACGCCACGAAGCACCTCGGGAAGGTATTCGGCTTCAGCGACACCCCCGGGAACATCGTGCGGATAGACGTAGTCCTGACCGTGGCCTAGTGCCGCGGCCCCGGGGTAGTGGGCGTCGCGCAGGTGAGCCGGAACGGTGCCTATCCGGCCAGCGCGGACATCGGCGATCGCGGCATCGATGCCGCGGTAGACGGAGTTGGACTTCGGAGCCAGCGCCGCGTGCACCGTGGCTTGCGCGAGCACGATTCGGGCTTCGGGCATACCGATCATCGCAACCGAGTGAGCGGCGGCAGTAGCTGTTTGCAGCACGGAAGGATCGGCCATGCCAATGTCTTCGCTGGCCAGGATCATCAGCCGTCGAGCTACGAACCGGGGGTCCTCCCCCGCTTCAAGCATCCGAGCCAGGTAGTGCAATGCAGCATCGGGATCACTGCCGCGCACACTCTTGATGAAGGCGCTAATGACGTCGTAGTGCTGGTCGCCGTCGCGGTCGTATCGAACTGCGGCGTGCTGCACAGCGGACTCGACCGTATTCAGATCGATGAGTGCTGCACCCGTCGAGCTAGCAGCATCCAGTGCGGTGAGCCCTCGACGAGCATCGCCGCCGCTGGTTCGAACGAGGAATGCGATCGCCTCGTCGGTCACCTCGACGGTGCCGGCCAAACCACGTTCGTGGTCAACCGCGCGACGAAGGACGTGCTCCACCTCAGCGTCGGTGAGCGGCTGGAGGGTGACGACGATGCTGCGCGACAGCAAGGGCGCGATGACGGAGAAACTCGGGTTCTCGGTGGTTGCGGCGATCAGCGTGACCCAGCCGTTCTCCACCGCAGGCAGTAACGCATCCTGCTGGCTCTTGCTGAACCGATGGACTTCATCGACGAACAAGACGGTGCCGGTCTCCTGGAGTCGGAGTCGCTCACGAGCCTCGTCGATCACGCGACGGACATCCTTGACTCCGGCCGTGACAGCCGACAGTTCGGTGAACACTCGGCCGGACTCCCTGGATACCAAGGTCGCCAACGTGGTCTTTCCGGTGCCGGGTGGTCCCCACAGCACCACCGACACCGCTCCCCTGACTCCCCCGGTTAGCAGGGATCGCAGTGGTGAGCCGTCGGCCAGCGCGGCACTCTGCCCCACCACTTCGGCAATCGTGGTCGGTCGCATCCGGACCGCGAGTGGCGCATTCGCTCGATCGGCCTGCTCCCGATCGTCGAAGAGCGTGTCGCCGTCCGAAGTCATCGCGTTACTCGGTGCCTGCCTCGGCTGCCGATTGCTCCAGCGGATCGACGTCGATGCCGGCCTCCGCCCGCTGTTCAGCCGTAATGGGGGTGGGTGCCCCGGTGAGTGGATCGTGCCCGCCACCGGTCTTGGGGAATGCGATGACATCGCGGAGTGAGTCGGCATCGGCGAGCAGCATGCAGATGCGGTCCCACCCGAAGGCGATACCACCGTGCGGGGGTGGCCCGTACTTGAAGGCCTCGAGCAAGAAGCCGAACTTCTCTTGAGCTTCGGCCTCCCCGAGCCCGAGCACCTCGAATACGCGCCGCTGAACATCGCCGTCATGAATACGAATGCTGCCGCCGCCGATTTCGTTGCCGTTGCAGACGAGGTCGTAGGCCCAAGCGAGCGCTTCTCCCGGAGACGATTCGAAAGAGTCGAGCCATTCGGTGTTCGGCGAGGTGAAGGGGTGGTGGACCGCGGTCCACACCATGGAGCCGTCGTCGGCCTCAACCTCCTCGAACATCGGAGCATCGACCACCCACACGAAGGACCACTCCGTTTCGTCGACGAGGTCAAGTCGATCGGCGATCTCGACTCGAGCAGCGCCGAGGAGGGCCCGTGCGTCCGAGGCGCGGCCGGCAGCGAAGAAGACCGCATCACCGGGCCCGGCGCCAACAGCATCGACGAGCCCGTCGCGTTCGGCGTCGCTGAGGTTCTTGGCCACGGGACCACCGAGGGTGCCGTCTTCTGCGATGGTCACGTATGCCAGACCCTTCGCGCCTCGCTGCTTGGCCCACTCCTGCCAGGCATCGAACTGACGCCGCGGCTGGTCGGCCCCACCGGGCATCACCACCGCACCCACGTAGTCCGCTTGGAACACGCGGAACGGTGTGTGCGCGAAGTACTCGGTCAGTTCCACGAGCTCGAGCCCGAAGCGCAGATCGGGCTTGTCGGTCCCGTATCGACTCATGGCTTCGGCGTACGTCATCCGCGAGATGTCCCCGATCTCATATCCACCGACCTGGGACCACAGGGCACGGACGACTGCCTCACCGACGTCGATGACGTCCTGCTGCTCGACGAAGCTCATCTCGATATCGAGTTGGGTGAACTCCGGCTGCCGATCGGCCCGGAAATCTTCGTCGCGGTAACAGCGAGCGATCTGGAAATAGCGCTCGATGCCACCGACCATAAGCAGCTGCTTGAACAGTTGAGGGGATTGCGGAAGCGCGTACCAATGACCCGGCTGCAGCCGAACGGGAACCAAGAAATCGCGAGCACCTTCGGGTGTAGATCGGGTGAGCGTTGGGGTTTCCACCTCGACGAAGTCACGGGCGAGAAGCACATCTCGCGCAACCTGATTCACCCGTGAACGCATCCGCAGGGCGTCACCGGGCTTGGTGCGCCGAAGGTCGAGGTAACGATGACGCAGACGGACCTCATCGCCCACATTCACTCGGTCGTCGATCGGGAACGGTAACGGAGCCGCTGTCGATAGAACGGTGAGTTCGTCGGCGATAACTTCGATGGCACCCGTCGCGAGCTCGGGATTCTCATTGCCCTCCGGACGGATGGAAACTTCACCGGTGACCTTGATGCAGAACTCATCACGCAACGGGTGTGCGACCTCGGGCTCGCGCACCACAACCTGGACTCGACCGGAGGCGTCGCGCAGATCCAAGAAGGCCACGCCGCCGTGATCTCGCCTCGATGCGATCCACCCCGCGAGAGTGACCGTCTGACCGGCGTTGGCCTCCCGCAGGCTGCCGGCTTGATGCGTTCTGATCACGAAGTTCCCTCCTGTGGTGCACGATGCCGTACTTCATCAAGCAGTGAATCGACGACGACGGCCTTCTGGGTGCCGTCGATCATGTTCTTGACCTGAGCGGTTCCGGAAGCCACTTCATCTTCTCCGATGATCACCACGGTCGGCGCTCCGGAACGATCGGCCGCCTTCATAGAACCCTTCACACCCCGACCCCCGTAGGCCATGTCCGCCCTGACTCCAGCCTGCCTGAAGCGAGTGAGAAGCCGAACGGCTTCGTGCCGGGGTGCGTCACCGATCGGAACGATAAACACATCAACTCGCGAACCGGCCCCCACGTCGAGCCCTTCGGCCTCACAGGCCAACAGAGTTCGGTCGGTTCCCAGCCCGAAACCGATGCCGGAGAGATCCGAGCCTCCGACCGATGCCATCAGTCCGTCGTAGCGGCCACCACCACCAATTCCGGACTGTGCACCGAGCAACTCGTGGGTGAATTCGAAAGTGGTCCGGGTGTAGTAGTCGAGCCCGCGCACCAGCCGAGGCGCCTCCACCCACTCGACGCCGGCGTCCGACAGGTAGCCACGGACGGCGTCGTAGTGCTCCTGGCAGGACTGACACAGGTGATCCACCATGAGCGGAGCGTCGACTAGTTGGCGCTGCACCTCGTCACGCTTGTCGTCCAACACGCGAAGCGGATTGAGGCGGGCCCGCTGACGGGTTGCCTCGTCCAGGTCGCAGGTATCCAGGTATGCCGTGAGGACATCGCGGTAGCCAGGGCGGCACTGTGCGCAACCCAGACTCGTGAGGTCAAGTCGGTATTGACGAAGCCCGAGTCGCTTGAAGCCCTCATCGGCGAGCGCGATGACCTCGGCATCGAGCGCCGGATCGTCACTTCCGACAGCTTCCAATCCCACCTGCTGCAGCTGTCGGTATCGGCCGTGTTGCGGGCGCTCGGCTCGGAAAAAGGGTCCGGCGTACCACAGCTTGACCGGCAGCACTCCCTTATCGAGGCGGTTCTCCACAATGGCGCGCATCACGCCTGCCGTTCCTTCAGGTCGCAGCGACAGCGAGCGATCCCCTCGGTCAAGAAACGTGTACATCTCCTTGCTCACCACATCCGTGCTTTCGCCCACGCCGCGCACGAATAGAGCCGTGTCTTCGAATACCGGTAACTCGATGTACCCGTACCCCGCATGCTCCGCCGGGTACGCCAGTGCCTCCCGTACGGCAAGGAAAGCCGTGGACCGCGGAGGGAAGTATTCGGGCACCCCCTTCGGGGCTTGGAACTCCA
>Ga0181587_10005074_pt1 | contig 10786 bp, 7 predicted proteins | sample 071ome_27_FD_132463 | JGI IMG/M metagenome (GOLD analysis project Ga0181587, IMG submission 132463) | Coastal salt marsh microbial communities from the Groves Creek Marsh, Skidaway Island, Georgia - 071409AT metaG (megahit assembly) | ecosystem: Environmental > Aquatic > Marine > Intertidal zone...
CTTGCAGAGCGCATCAAAGGTAGTGAAAGGCAACTGACCGTTTCTCAGTTGCTCGACTTGCACCTCAAATACGCGGTTCATCTTCGACCTAAGACCCTCAAGATGATTGGGCAATTCGTCAGAATGTATCTCAACGAACTCGGAGTGGAAGCGAGTGTCCCGATCCAAGAGGCCTTCTGCCCCGATTCAGCTCGTGAGTTTCTTTATTCAAGGATCAAGAGGGCTCCGCGGGTTAGGCACGCTCAAGCCTCCATCACTGCCAACACAACGTTACGGATGGTCAAAAGCCTCTTCTCGGCGCGAATGCTCGAGTGCTATGGAAACCTTCCAGAGGAGATACTACTGTTCAAAAAGGTGAGGCCTCTTCCAGTGCGTCACCCACAATACTCGGTCTCGGACAAGAAAGAAGCCATGGCTCGCGTCATAGCTGAGTGTGAGGCCCTCAAAGATGCCGATCCTGATGCCTACTTGGCCTATTGGCTCATGCTCCACTGCGGCTTGCGTCGAGGTGAGGTAGCGGCTGCTAAGTGGGACTGGGTGACTGAACGAGGACTTCACGTAAGAAGCGACGATAACTTCCAGACCAAGAGCGGGCAGTCCCGGCTGGTGCCTCTCTCAGAAGCTCAGATAACTCATCTGAGAGGATTTCAGGGGTCCACTGATTTCATCCTAGGTGGAGCCTACACCAGTCGTTACCGACCCCATCCAGATAGGGTGGCGCGGATCATCAGACGAGCTGGTATTTCCGGCAGCAAATCGGTTCACGAGCTGAGAAAGTATTACGGAGCCAATGTAGCCACACAGCTTGGGCTGTTCGCAGCCCAGAAGTATTTGGGGCACCATTCCCCAGAGATAACGAGCCGATACTACGCAGATCTAATCGATGCAAAACCGGTTGAGGTGAAAATACTGCATTAGGCCAGCTTAGCTTCAGAAGTGATCATCACGCGCGCGAGTCCTTGTCCTTCCGTCCTAGGATTTAAATTTATCTGCATACTTTAACCTTATCATATAGGCTCAAACGTAAGTCTGCCACAGCGGTTTGGGACTAAAGATTGCGAGCTGTTCTGATGGGTGAAATCGACGGGTTCCCTCGATTTGGAGTGACTATTTTTTACAGCTCGTGAGCAATTCAAAAAGGGCTCTAATTTAATCCGGGTCCTTACCCTCTAGAGGGTAGTATTCGTCGGGGAGATCAAAATGTGGAACGCGAACAAAAAAGAGTTTATGTTCGTCCGCTTGAATCGCTTCGACGATATGGTCTGAGGTCAGTGGACTGCTCAACCTCAGCAGCCCAAGCTCGCGCTTCAAGCAGTGGAAAATTTGTTCAGAAATTCCTACTTCAAGGCATAAATCGGCAGCTCGCAATACGCGGAGCTTCTGTTCAGTGCTGTATTTCTTGCTTTAAATTTTGTTTGTGTTCTCTGCGAATGCCCAGACTAATTTGTTATGTGATTCAATTTAAGTGTACGGGGTCACTTTTTTATAATTTATCACTTAGTCTTCCTTGTCGTAAGTCCAATATACTTTTGGATCAGTAGCCGTCCATACGCCATTAAATTTAGCCCGATGTTGTTCAAACCATTGCCCATTTATTAGGTTAACGGCGGCATTCCAAGTTGAACCATTAGGAGAATAAACCGTAAACCTTGGTTGCCCATGAATTACTTCTACTCTGTAAGGCCATGGGTCACGTTTTTCTACAATCGCATTGTTTTTATCAAAAAAAGTTGTTTGTTCTGTGTTTCTAGTCATTACCTTTTTTCTATAACTGCCATCTTTGTTTCGATGAACCCAAGTGCCTGTAATTTCATTTAAAAATTTGTTTTTCATGCTTTTTGAACCATCCGTAACAAGAACAAGATCATATTTGACTTGTTTAAATTCTCTTAACTCGTTGAGGTTTTTAACTGGAAGTTGGTCAAAATAGCCATTTGGAATCTTAGGCAGTGATGAATTTATTTCGTTTAATTGTAATTCTGTAGGCAACCGATCGGTTCGCTGAACCATTGTCGTAATGAGATTAGCATTCGCAAATGCCTTCTCATTTCCTTCTACTTTTAGTGCATTCCAACCAATAAGTGATCCGTCTAATTCAAAGCGCTTCTGATATCTTTCGCACCAAAAATCTTCGATCATCTTAATCATATGCATCTCGTTTTCTTCTGCCGTAGTTATGTAGCCAACAGTCAGTAAAATTTTCTTCATGTCTACAGGCCACCTAGGTTCATCGAGATCGTTGAGAATGTAATCATTAAGTGAAACTACGAACGAACCTTGAAACTTTACAATATCAAGGATACTTGACCAAGTTTGTACCCATTCCTCCCTTGTAATGATGTTATCTCGCCATAATTTTTGAAACGGCTCACTGTTGTTAATGTAAATAGAATCAGACCCCACTGAGACTAAATAATTCGCTCCTAGTTCGTTTTCATGTGCTTTAAACATTGCCCACCAATGATATTGCCCCAGCTCCACTTCCTTTTGGAAAACTGGCATCAACTTTTCGAACAAATTTATGAAATCACCTTCATTTTCAGGAGCTACCGACAATTGCCAATACCTTGCCGTGTTGTATGGCTTTTTTGCTGTTTTGGCTCTTAAATCTAAGGGCACATGCTCAGTTACACCCGTTGTGCTCTCCGCTGCCTTGGTCCAATGAATTGGTAACGCGGCAAGGACCGTTAAAACGTAAAATAGTTGTTTCATGGTGTATTTTTCCTATCCATCAACACACGTTCTTATCCTCTTAAATACGCCAAAAATATTTTCCTTTTATATTAAAGTGCTTAGAGAAGTATTGAATGCAATTTTCTTTTCTAAAGAACTAATACTGGGCTATTTATGTTTAAATTCATTGCTTTGGTCCAAAAATAGCAGACATGCATTAAAAATTTCATACGCAAAATGGCATGGAACAGCTTGAATGATCCGTTTGTTACGCGGGTCACCCATCAGCGATCGTTCAAAGCCTTTAACGTTATTCTATTTGCTCAATTGGAAGATTGCCTTGGGGGTTTGCTGAAAAAGCTTGCGAGCTCCTCTTATGGATGAAACCGATGGGTTTCCGCGATTCATAGGGACTATTTTCATAGCCCGTGTGGAATTTTGATTTGCCGTGCAAATGAGTCTTGACGCTAAAAGTCTGTAATTCGGAGTGTGAAACGATCAGCGACCGATCTGATCCAAATTTTTACGGTTCGAGAAAATTTTTGGCGGTTAAACAATGCGACTAACGTGTTCATGGTGTATCATCAAAATTTATGAAACCTGGAAATTTACCACTAATCGTGGCCATATCTTTGTTATTTGGCCAGTTTTCAACAGCACAGGCCCAAATTGAAAAATTTGCACCATTTATCGGCAATTGGAAGGGAACTGCTGACGCTATACTAGGATTTGAAGGTATGCAAGAAAGCGGTCAAGTCCGCTGGGAGACCAAATGGCGATGGTTATCGAACAAAACAGCCGTGGAGCACACATGGAACTCTAGCTATATTGAAAGCGGTAAAAACCAATCGACCGGTACTCAAGTGTTCTACTTGGACGCTGAAACTAAAAAAGTGGTGACAACAGGTTTTGGGGTTGATGGGGAAAATACTCAATGGTCAAACACCGGAAAAGTGGATTTTGTGAACAAGGGATTTACGGTCACCATCAGCGAGAAGACCCTTACCGGTGTGAAATCTACATACATATTCAAAAATACGAAGACTAGTCGGCAAGAACTCCAAAGCGAGCTTTTGAGTATGGTTGTTGGCGGCAAAAAGGTCTCATCCGGCTTCAAGCATACCATGAAACGTACAAAGAGGGGCAACCGGGGTATGCCAAGAGCAATACCAGCCAAGTGTCCATGGGAGTGGATGCTGGGGGACTGGACCATTGAACGCAGTGATGGAACTAGTGCTAGAATCAATTGGGTCAAGCCCAGAGAGGATGCTGATTACCTTCATGGTACTTGGATCGAATCCGATGGTTCGGTTCAAAATGAGTTGATTAGCTGGCAGTCTGACCGGGGGCATTTAGTCGCCAATAGTCACGGTCCAAGTGGTAGTTTTGTGGCTATTGATATGCCCCACGTTGAACGCCACTTGATGCGTGGCACTTTGAGCAAACGTGATTCTGACGGTAATGTTTTAAATGGTGTTGTGGTCATAGAACGAGTTTCCCCGACGGAGGCCCGCACCAGAATCCTCACTACTGATGGGAAGACACTAACGGAGGTCTTGAGAGCTGTTGAATAATTCTAGCTTTGTTGAGTCGGCGGATCTCTTGAGTAACTAAATCCTATTGGCAACATGCTGCCCACCTGTGGTTTAAGTTGTTTTTGCCGGCTTTTTAGGCTGCCAATTTGTTGTCATAATGTTAGTATTTGGTGTGGATCAAATGAACAAAGTGTCGAAACACTCGTGCTCGGTGGAAGATGCTATGAGAGCTCTTGGGTTGAAGCCAAAAGACGACCTTGTTTGATATTTTATTTTTCGGTACAGGTCTTGCATGGACAACTCGAAACGCAATCGTCGCCATTTCCTGTCCGTTTGCGGCTTATTAGGTTCTTCAATGGCTCTTACAGGGCGAGATTTTTCTGGCGAAGTACCCACACGGTATCCAGATCCCTCCATAGTTTCTTTGGATCCCCGATTCGACAAATACAAGCTCGGTAACACACCACTTCAAAGGCTGTATACTGATCCTAATAGATTGTGGAACGAAGGTTGCGCATGGAATGCCGTAGGCAAGTATCTTGTTTTTAGTGATGTTCCCGGAGACTTGCAGCTACGGTGGATTGAGGACAACAACAAGGTAACGGTTTTTCGGCAACCTAGCGGCAATAGCAATGGCAATACTTTTGATTATCAGGGTAGGCAAATCTCTTGCCAGCATGGAAATCGAAGGGTTGTAAGATACGAACACGATGGTTCAGAGACTGTGCTGGCCTCTGGATTTGATGGAAAAAGACTGAATTCGCCAAACGATGTAGTTGTTAACCGAAACGACGACTCCATTTGGTTTACCGACCCCACGTACGGCATTACCAGAAATTATACGGGCACAAAATCCGAACCGGAATTACCTGAATCAGTATACAGAATTGATGCTGCTACGGGCAAAATCACCAAGATTACTGATGATATCAAAAAGCCAAACGGTATTTGTTTTTCTCCAGATTTAAAAAAGCTGTATGTGTCAGACACAGCCGAAGGCCAGAATGATATTAAATTTTGGAGTATCGATGGCGAAAAGGTCAGTGGCGGAAAACAATTCACATCCATGCAAATGGACGGTTTTGACTCCGTTGGCCATTCAGATGGCATTCGAGCTGACATAGATGGAAATATTTGGTCTAGCGCCGGATGGGTTGGTGAAGGATATGACGGGGTTCACGTCTTCGCACCTAATGGCGATAGAATCGGTCAAATAAAGCTGCCTGAAAACTGCGCAAATTTGTGTTTTGGGGGGCGCAAGAAAAACCGATTATTCATGACAGCTAGCCAAAGCTTGTACGCCATTTACACCGATGCTGTGGGTGCACATATGACCTGATTGACTTAGGGAATCCTCACGACAAAACTAATAAAACAGATGTTAAAGGAACAAATCCAACCTCAAAGAAAACCTCTCAAGCTATTCGGTGGAAACAAGTTGCCCAAGAACTGAACCGCAGAAAAAGCAGCAGCTCAGATGAGGAAAGTGTCGAAGCACTCGTCTTCGATGGAAGAAACTATGAGAGCCCTTGAGTTGAAGCCTTGAAAAACTACTTTGGAGGGTATAAAAGAATAAATGAGTTATTCAGTAATCCTTTTCCATGTCCTTTGAGCATATTTTTTATCCGGCCCCCATTCATGGTCGGTATAAACCATTTTGTCCTTGTGAATTTCCCATGTTTGAGTGGCTTCAAATGATTTCATGAGGATCCCGTAAGACGTGAAAGTGATTTTGTATTTCCGTTCCCCTTCAAAAGGTGAGCTTTGATCTATGATAGAGGCTTCTTTGGAACCCTTAGTGGTAATGAATTCCGGATAGGCATATGTAAAGATACCATCTGATATTGAACCGTAGCCCCATCCTATTGCTGACTTCGATTCGTCAGGATTTACACGATTGTGTATTATGCACATCACCTTGCCTTCAATAAACGACCACCGGCCGACCACAGTTGGTGGAACGTGCAATGTGGTTCCGTCGTGCAAAGAAACAACTTCATAGATACCAGACAAGAGTTGGGTAGCTTTTCGGTCGGAATCTGAGTGCTGAGCTTGGCAAATGCTCAATCCCGTGTAGGCCAATAATACAAACAATAGATTTTTCATATTTATATTAATTTAATGGGTTTTTGTAATGAAGATGAACCCGTTCAATTGTCTATTTAGATTCTGAACAGTATGGATGATTACCGTGGAATCCAACCCTCGATTTAATAACAAATTGATATTAGCCCATATTTCATGTGAAATAGAGTTTAAAAAACCCTACCGAGGTTCTTCGGTAGGGTTTGTGTTTCCAAATCGTTTGATTTCTCAGTGAAAAGCAGCTTTTAAACTAAAAGACGTCATCCTTAGCACTGACAATTTGCCTTACGACAAGAGCTTTTAGGGTCATTCTTTTTTGTTGTAGGGCGATTTAGAAGGCATTAACCCGGTATCGTAAAAGGCCCATTCATACCAAAATTTCGAATCATCATTGATGCCTAAGGCGACAAAACCGGGTAGGATCACCTCTTCACCGGTCTTATATGTGTGTTTAAAATTAACCCACGCATGTCCATGTTTACTCCCGTTTTTCAGTGTTACTACTTCATAAATAGAATTAGTAATTTCGATGGGTTTGGATAACTGTTGATGGTGTGCTTTGTGATTTTCTACCAATTTGTCAATGGTGATTTTCGCCTCTCCCCCCCATGAGTTGTGACTAATATTAGGTTCGTCAACAAAGAGAGAACGGTATACCTCAAAATCTCCAGCTGCATAGGATTGAATGAGCTTTTTCAATAACTCAACATCCGGTCCGCTTTGGGTGTATAATTCTTCATAAACAGGCTTGTCGGTTTTCTCATACCTAAAGGTGGGCCAATTCGGATTTGCAAGACCAGCATACTCAATCCAATTTCCGTTTTTGAGTTCGAAAGGTATGGAAAAAGCTTTTTGTCCATTATTCCGATAAACCGTGAAGGTAGGTATCTTGTTCGCGAATTCAACTGAAATTGGCTTATTACCAGTACCTTGTAGTTCACCTTGTCGATTAAAGTATTGAATTTTTTCGTTGTATGGTGTGATGGTCTTTGTTCTGTAACCATTTCCATTTGGGTTTGGTGCTGTCCAAGTACCTTCCAGGCTCTTCCACAATTTAGCTACTCCATTCTTCGATTGATCAGTTTTATAAACCACATCAAAAGTGACCCTTTCCATTTTTCGCATTCCGGGAACGTCTAAATTTTCAGGCCAGATATTTAAATCATTGATCTTTTTATTGATTTCCTCAATTTGCTTGCCCGATAGAGGAACATCCTTCCTGAACAAATCAACAGTTCTCACTTTTGACGAATGGGTATTTCCATTGCTCGAAACCACTTCCTGAAGATCCCAACCAATAAAACGAGGATTGTGTTGAACCTTTGCTTGTGCCCACGGTTGAGCATATTTGTGCTCAACCTCCATGTAATCATTGTATTTTCCTTCACTTGGGGTCATGAAGTTCCAGTGAAAAGCCAAATTTTCAGCCTTTAGCTCTCCGAAACTAGAACCCTGTTCTCTAAGGGTATAATCGGAAAGTTTGAGTATTTCACTGCCAACAATTGATCTTGAAGGACCGGTTAAACTAGAAATCGTCTCAAAATCGGCTGTCCCTAAAATTCTCTCAATCGCTTCCATATCGTAGAGGCCTACGACATCTTCTCTCGAGTGTGCAATTTTCCATGTGATATATTCTATGCCCAGTGTGTTTTTCCGTGCTTTGGCTAATCCCCAAGCTAGTATTCTTCCTTCCTGAGCCCATGATTCATGAACTTTCAGCCACAGTCCTTCAGCCTTCACGTAATCCTCTTCTTTTCCGTCAGCTACGTCCATGTAATCAACAAACAAATAGTTCCATGGCTTTTGGGCCGATTTAGCTCCAGCGGTATTGTCACTAGAAGAATTTTCCTCGTGATGATCCGCTTTTGTCACAAGGGCAACCGTTAAAGCTAATAATAAATATAGTTTTTTCATATGGTCTTTTTCATTCTTAATTTAATATTTAAAGGGAGATATGGCTTGTGGCAGTATTCATGCCATACATAAGATTCCGATATTTTGCATAATAACTAAAAAGAATGTTAGGCTATAATATACATACTGTTTATTTTTTTTCGTATCGCGCAGAAAACAACAGTTCATCTGACTTCCATATCCGTTAAATGCCACATCCTCATCTTTTATTAATACGAATCATCAAAACAAATCCCGCCAAAAAGTTTTCTACGTATGAAATAAATTTTGACCATCGCTTCTTCCTGGTACAACCAAATTTAGCGTCGGACAACGCTCCTTGCCTTTGTCAGCAGTGATCAACCCCGCATTTTCCAGCCGCACGACCTGTCTCGGAAGGGCTCGGTAAGCGAGGCCTCTTCCAGTTCGTCAACCACAATATTCCGCCTCAGACAAGAAAAGGGCACATACCCATACTCTGACAGTTATGCCCGGGCGACAGGGCAAGAAGATTCGGTTGCTGTATCAGGATAGAGTTGAGCTAACTTATGATTCTGACCGTATGGGCTGCGCCAGAATTACCTATTCATCGAAGGGAATCTTGATCAGCAACTCCAACCTTGAATGCAGGTTTTGACGATACAAATCCGATGGGAAAGTTGTTTTTTTCGATTTTGCACTAAAGTTAAATTGGTCTTAACCGAAATGCCCATAATACGGTTTAATTCCATAGGCACCTGGCAATGGCTCGTTGTGTTGGGTTATCTCCTTCTCTCTGGCCTCCAACCTCACGATCGATTCACCTGGCTGCTGGAAGTGTCATGGGTCGCTGTCGGCCTTGTCATTGTGATTCGGCTTTCCTTACGGGGTACCACCATCACTCCCTTGCTTGCCTGGCTCCTTACCCTTCATGCCCTGATTTTGATTTATGGTGGTTGGCATACTTATGAACGGGTACCGCTGGGAGAATGGATGCAATCCACCTTTGGCTGGGAGCGGAATCACTATGATCGCATTGGGCATTTTGCTCAGGGTTTCATCCCTGCGGTTCTGATTCGCGAGGTCTTGATTCGGCATGAAGTCGTTCATGGACGCGGGTGGTTGGAGTGGATTGTATTTGCCGGGTGCATGGCCTTTACCGGTCTCTTCGAAATCCTCGAGTTTGCTGCAGCGCTTTCTTTTGGTGGCGCCTCGGATGCCTATCTCGGTTCGCAGGGGGACATATGGGACGCGCAGTGAGACATGGTTTACTGCGGCATGGGCACCCTCTTCTCCATCATGATTTTTCGCAAAATACATCGCAAGCAGCTGGCATCCATGAAACCAGTCGATGCTGCCGTGTGATCCATCTTCTGAAATCCACATGGCGTTCTCACGTTGGAGGGCTCGGGCCTGTGGCTTGAATTACATTACCCCTTCTACAGAGCTAGCGCCCGTTTGCTCAGCGTTTCCTTTAATGTATCAACGGATTGAGGGCAGCTGCCAGCACAGCAGGTTTTCCCGGTCCTTGATCAGAATACGATCCTGCCAAAAGAGAGGCGGAGCCCAGGTGGGGTTGGATGAGACTTCATAAGATGCCAGGGTTTCCAGCCCGCGGGCGGTGGGCCGATAAATGCTGAGTTCCCCGCGATCGGAGAGCACCATGAGTCTCCCCTCCAGAGCCAGGAAATGCGCGTGTTCACCTTGGCGCGGAGCACCCAGCCAGGAAACGGATCCATCCTTGGCCTGGAGGCCAAAGAGTTGTCCTGAGTCGCGATGCGAGAGCCCATAGAGGCTGGAGCCCATCAAGACGGCACTGCTCATGTCCAGGGAAACGCGTCGCTGATGCCAGCGCACTTGAGTGCTCCATTTTCCCTGCTCGAGGATGGGTTGAATGCTCTGGATGCCTCGGTTTTCTCCTCCGACCAAAATCGATTGATGTGCCGCGTCCAAAACCGGTGTGGGCATGTTTTGATTGGACCCGCGATGGGGCAAGGGGTAACGCCAGAGCATGGCACCTGTCTGCAGATCCACCCCAATCAAGGCTTCGTGATTCCATTCAACGAGTTGTTCCTTGCCCTGCAATGAAACGACGATGGGAGAAGCGTAGCATGGCGCATCTGGGCCCAGGCTCCATCGCACTCGACCCGTGTCCGCATCAAAGCACTTGAGGATTCCCTCATCATCGTTACCAAAACGAACGATGACGGTGTTTTCAGAGGTCACCAATGGAGACTGCGTTGCACCCCAGAAGGGATGCGACTTGCCTTCAAATGCCGGATGCGCGTGGTGCCACAAAAGCTTTCCTGTCTTCCGATCCCAGCTGCTGAGCGTGCCGTGAATGCTGAAGGTGTGAAGCGTGCGATCGGCAAGCACAGGTGTGGATTTCGGGCCCTTGCCATGCCACTCGCCTCCATCACCCATCTTGAAGGGCACTGAGGCCGCACTCCGCCACAGGATTTTTCCAGACGCCAGATCCAGTTTGAGCAACACCTCTTCATCCTGCATCCGAGCGAACTGAAACACGGCATCCTGATCGGCAATCGGTGCGCTGTAGCCGGCACCAACCTCAAGCTCCCATGCCAGCTGGAGCTTGGAGGGCCATTGCTCTGGACGCTGAA
>Ga0181587_10005085_pt1 | contig 10774 bp, 5 predicted proteins | sample 071ome_27_FD_132463 | JGI IMG/M metagenome (GOLD analysis project Ga0181587, IMG submission 132463) | Coastal salt marsh microbial communities from the Groves Creek Marsh, Skidaway Island, Georgia - 071409AT metaG (megahit assembly) | ecosystem: Environmental > Aquatic > Marine > Intertidal zone...
GGCCGTCGAACTGAGAAGGGCACCCCTTGAAGTTCTTGATTTGCTCGATGGGCACAAGGCACTTTTGGAAATTACCTATGTCACGAACCCCGGGGCCGCATGGAGTATGTTTTCAGATTATCCTGAGGCATTAACCCTCCTGGCCTCTTTTGCCTTGATCGCAATTTTTGCCTTCCGTAAAAATCTCGAACTGGAAAAAGCTCCCCAGCAGTTTATTTTTGGATGCATTGCCGGCGGTACGGCAGGAAATTTGGGGGACCGCTTATTCCGCGAACCTGCCGAGGTGGTGGATTTTATTGATGTTTACCTGCCATTTTTGGAATATGACTACCCGGTCTTCAATGTGGCGGATTCGGCGATCTTTATCGGAGGTTTTTTCTGTATCTTTCTCGCAGTTAAGGATGCTAGGAAAGAGAGAAAAGGTGCGGTAAAATTGGCCAATTAGCCTTGCATGTAAGTCTGCCTGATCACTCCGATAGGGGGAAGGAGAGGGCGGGCGGGCCTAAGGGAACCGCAGACAGTTATTCGACATTCAATACCTGTTCTCGAATTTTTTCGAGTTCGACCTTTGCTTCTATTGCCAATTCAGAACAGGTGGGCCTTACAGATTTCGATGTCAGGGTATTAAATTCACGGCCCAGTTCCTGGACCATAAATTCAAGCCTTCTGCCCATGGGTGCATGAGTGGAGATGACTGTTTTAAATTGTTCGATGTGACTGCGGATACGGGTCATTTCCTCCGAGAAATCGCACTTTTCGGCATAAAGGGCAAATTCGCGGAGTACACGATTATCGTTAGGGTCGATTGGGAGACCACTTTCTTCCAGCCTCTTGATCAGCTTGTCTCTCCACTCCTCTGCCGTACCGACACCCGAATTTTCAATCCCCTGAAGAAGAAGTTGTAATTTGGCTAGGCGGGCAGACAAGTCTAGTTTTAATAACTCTCCCTCCTGTTGGCGCATGGATACCAAATTTTCCGTCGCCACGGTGAGGGCCTTAGTCAATTCTTCCTCTACGGCGGACAATGTGGGGAGTTGGGTATCGGTGCGGCAGGAGTCGGCTAAGTTGAGTACGAGATCGGCCGAGCGGGCAAAGGGGATGCTCCGGGAGTTGCAGTAATTTTCCAGAGCGGAAAGCTCGGCATCCATTAATTCCTCGTCCCACCCCCTATCACGGCCATTTCTTAATGTGGGGTCGACGGAAAGGGAAAGTCTTATCCGCCCTCTTTCCAAAAAACTGCGCAGGATCTTTTGGGCCTGTTTCTCGAATCCCTGCCATTCCCTTGGGCAATGTAAGATTAGCTCGAAGCCCTTTTTGTTTAGCGAGGATAATTCGATGAATAAGGGGCGTTCGGCAAGCTCGATGGTTGCCTGCCCATAGCCCGTCATGCTCTTCATGAAAAGGTCATTTTCGGAAGTCCCTCGACTCCCATCAAGCGGGCTGCCTCCATCGCATCCTTGTCTCCGCGTCCGCTCAAGTTTACGCAAAGAATCTGTTCTTTGCTCATCTCCGCAGCCCTCTTGAGGGCGTGTGCAATTCCATGAGAAGTTTCTAGGGCAGGCAGGATGCCTTCAATGCAGGCCAACTTGCGAAAAGCTTCGAGGGCATCTTCATCTCCGGCATGGGCAAACTCGATTCTGCCTTGGTCACGGTAGTACGCATGCTCGGGGCCGATCGCGGCATAGTCCAGACCTGCAGATACCGAGTGAGTTGGATTGATCTGGCCATCCACATTCTGCAAAATCCATGTCTTGCATCCTTGGAGCACGCCCAGTTTGCCACCCTCAAAGCGAACGGCATGCTCTCCTTCCGCCAGGGATCTGCCCCCTGCTTCCACCCCGACTAACCGCACTGAGGGATCGTCGAGAAACTCAAAGAAGAATCCAATCGCGTTGCTCCCTCCGCCGACACAGGCAATCAATTCGTCGGGCAGCCTTCCCGCGACTTCGAGGAATTGTTTTTTGGTTTCCTCGCTGATGATTTTGTGAAAGTCACGAACCATGGCCGGGTAGGGGTGGGCACCCAGAGCCGAGCCCAGAATGTAGTGGGTGGAGCGCACATGGGTGACCCAGTCGCGCATCGCCTCATTAATCGCTTCTTTGAGGGTCTTGCTCCCCGCTTCCACGCCATGAACCTCTGCTCCGCTAAGGCGCATTCTGAAAACATTGAGTGCCTGCCGTCGCATATCTTCCGCACCCATGTAGATCTTGCACTCAAGTCCGAACTTTGCACAAACCGCGGCGGTGGCAATCCCGTGTTGCCCAGCACCGGTTTCCGCAATAATTCTTTTTTTGCCCATCCTTCTGGCCAGAAGGGCCTGCCCAAGGGCGTTGTTTATCTTGTGGGCACCCGTGTGCAGCAAGTCTTCTCTCTTAAGAAAAATTTGGGCTCCGCCTATCTCCTCCGTCAGCCTCTCGGCAAAATAAAGCTCGGTCGGTCGACCGGCGAAGGATTTGAGCAGGGCATTCAGTTCCTGCCGAAAATTGGGATCCGCCTGAGCTTCCTTGTAGGCTTCATTGAGTTCGCTGAGCGGATGGTAGAGAGTTTCAGGAACGAAGCTCCCGCCATAAGGTCCAAAATGACCGGATTCATCAGGTATTGAACACCTGTTTTGGGGAAGAGGAGAAGGATTGGTTAGGTCAGATAACATGGGAAAAACATTAACCATATATTCAGATTTGCTTGCGACAACACAAGAAGTTGCTGAAAACGGGACATCCCTTAGCCTTGATTCATGTCATCCCTGCCTACCATTGTTGTTCCTGCTCGTCTTGCCTCCTCAAGGTTTCCGCGAAAGTTACTTGCCGATGCAGGTGGAATGCCGCTGATCTTACGAACTGCCCAAAGGTTAGACAAGGAGGCTCCGGAGTTCGAAAAATTCTTTGCGGTGGATGGAGATGAACTGGGAGATGTTCTTTCGGGTGCAGGATATAAGGTGGTATCCACCAATCCCGATCTTCCCTCGGGGACGGACCGAATCGCACAAGCCAATGAGCAACTAAATCGAGCCGAGGTCATCAATGTACAGGCGGATGAACCCTTGGTGAAAAGAGAGCATATCCTTGCCCTGGCTCAATCTTTGCAAGTATCCGATGCGGATTTGGCCACCCTGGCGGTTCCATTTGCCAAGGTGGAGGAATTTTTGGACCCTAATCAGGTGAAAGTCGTCCTCGATGAACGGGGCTTTGCTATTTATTTTTCGCGTTCTCCCATCCCTTTCTGCCGGGATGGGGAAGCGGAGCATTACTTCCTCGAGACTGAAAGTTATAAGCCATTCAAACACATGGGCTTATATGCATATACCGCCCCTTTTCTTGCCGCCTTTGCCCAGAGCAAGCAGGGCATGCTGGAAAAATTTGAGTGCTTAGAGCAACTCCGTGCGATTGAGCAGGGATTTAAAATCTCCGTCTCGGTGGTGAGTAGCGGATCAATTGGGGTGGACCATCCTGACGATCTCAAACGAATTCAATTCTAAGTTATCCCATGTCCACCTATTCTGGTTCCAGGACTATTCGCAGATATATCTACAATGAGTTGTGGATGGTTGGTGGGTTGGCAACCCTCGTTCTTACGCTTTTGCTCCTTTATGGAAACATGTCGCGCTACCATGAGGAATTGGTGCAGGCATTAAAGATAAACCCAGTCCTTTTTGCCGAATTGGTCTATCTTCTTTTACCCTACGCATTTTCACTTGCCTTGCCATTTGGGTTTTCTCTGTCGATTCTTTTCTGTGTGGGGAAGTGGTCTGCCGACCACGAGATTATGGCCCTGAACTCGTTGGGTTTCTCCCTGCTGAATTGGGCGAGACCCATTCTGTTTAGCTCTGTTCTGGCCAGTTTGGTCGCATCCTTTTGCACGCTTTTCTGGGCTCCACAGGCTCGTTTTCAATTTGAGGGTAAAAAATCTGAAATGATTTGGGGTAACTTTGACCGCTTGATCAAAAATGGGGAGGCATTTAATTTTCATCTTAACGAAGATAAAAATTCTTCATCCTTGAAGAGTATTATGTCATTTTCCGGTGATAAAATTCGCAAAATTTCCCTCATCGTAGGATCAGGTAATGAAGACGAATGGCTAAATTTGAGAATTCTGCTTTGGGGGCAAGATCATCAACTTGTTTGTGTTATGCATGCCAAAAGAGCGGAGGTTCGCAAAAATATAAGCGAAGGAATGGTTCAACTGATATTGATGGATGTGGATCTGGAACGGCTTGATCAAGAAAAGGGCGAGCGAGCGGGCAGTTCTCACTTTATCGCATTTAAAAAATGGAATTCGCCTTTGGAACTTGCCATTGCTCAGGAATCCTCGAATTCAGATAATCCTAAAACCCTTCATTTCGGAAGCTTGCTTAGTGAGATCCGCTCTTCCTCCAATCCGCAATGGATCGATTCGGCTTGGTTTATTTTAAACAAAAATTCTGCCCTAGCATTTTCTCCCTTCTTTTTATGCTTTGTTCTTGTGCCGCTGGGTATGAGCAAGGGGAGAAAGGAGTCCAGTGCCAACCTTCTATGGGGTGTTTTTATTTGCGTAACCTACTACACACTTGGTATTGGTTTGGCCGAATTGATGGGTAGGGCAGGAATGGGTTGGTGGGTAAATGGTGCAGCCTTTCTAATTTTTGGCATTATGTTAATTAGGAGATTCTGCTACAGCGGATAAAAATCAAAAATAATAGGAAATTTTTAAAACATGTTAACTTTCTTGTAAGAAAACAAGAATTACTGCTAATGTTATTTATGCCCAACATGTTTTCCCTAAATTAAATCTATGAAAAAGTACTCTCGCCCTTTTTTCTCTCTCGTCTTAATTGCTACCTTTTCCCCTTTTTTAGTTTCCGCAAATGTGGGAGGAATTGCCGGGTCCAACATCATGACCATTAACGGAGGAACGGCATCAGCACCCACTTACAAGATTGTCAGTGCATCCACGGCAGGTGATGCTGTTTTTACTGGCGTTGTTGATGCAGTGACTGATTCGGACACCCTTTCATTTGCCACCACCACCGACGAAAGCAACGCCACCGTCTATCCTTTCTTTGCTTCTGGTGCATTCAACAAAGATGCTCAGGTGCCCACCTTATCTGTCACTGTTTCTAGTGGTGCGGTGAGCGGTGTGTCCGCTAGCTACGGTACGGATGGATTCCAGAGTTCCAGAACCGGGTTTTCGAATGCCCCCCAAATAATTATCTCCAGTTCGGAAGGAGGGGGGACACAAGCCACCGCCACCGCCACCCTAACGAGTGGTGAAATTACCGGCTTTTCCATCTCTGAGGGTGGATCTGGATATACTGCGGCGGAAGCTTCTGTGGTGGGAGGTCCTCATTTGTTGAGAATCATTGATACCAGCAGTGCTTACTATGGCAGGGTATTTCTCATTACCGATAATACTCAAACCACTTTGGATCTCGATTTTTCGGTTCTTGCGGATGGTGAATCTGCGAATACATCGACCTTTTTTGCCGCAGGCACCCTTATTGAGGTAGTTCGGGCACCCACTTTGGGGAACATTTTTGGTATTGAAGCGAGTGCTCTGCCTTCAAACTGGTCAACTGGAAGTTCGCTTTACGATGTTAGTTCATCGGATTGGATTTATATTTGGGATGCGTCTCTCGGTGGTTATTCCTCGTATCATTTTGTCAACGGTACCTCCTGGCTGGCAGATGGGTGGTATGGAACCACGACAGGAGCACTTCCCAAGAACAACTTGGTTGTATATCCGGACGAATCTTTCATTGTTGCGAAAAGAACTTCCGGATCTGTTGAGTTGACGATTGAAGGTTCGCTTTCTTCTGATAATCAGAAACTTTTCCTTCCTGCGACGCAGGATAATATGCTCTGCAACAATCCTTACGGCATGGATCTCCTTCTTGCCGAACTTATTCCCTCCACAGCAATCGGGAGCGGGACTGGAAAGTTCCGCCCTGGGACGAGTGATGATGGTACGATCGACTATATTACGCTACTCGTTTCAGGTACTTGGAAGAAATATTGGTACACATCCAGCAGTACGAATAGTGCAGTTACCTCGATGATGGTGGCAGGTGCTCGTGCGGGCACGGGTGGAAGCAATGCCATGCAATCCAGTGATTTGAAAATCGGCTCTGGGACGGTAACCAACCTTCAGAGTTGCTCCGATGCCGCTGGGTCTGGTGCGACCACCAACGGAAATGATGGAAACTACACCAAAGTTACTCTCTCTGGCAGTGCACCAGGAACTGGATTTACAATTACCCTTTCAGACTTACAAGGCTACATGCTTAACGATGATGGTAATTACGAGGTCAATGCCACTACTGGCGAAAATGTTGAAACCAATGGCACAGGTTCTGTGATTTACTCAAACCTCAGCGGCACTCATGAGGTTGTTGGTAGTGGGGCTGGATATGTGGTGATTCAGAAGCAAAGAGATGTGAATTTTAAGTCCGATGAGGGTTCCCCTGCTTGGAATGTTGGAAGTGCAGGTACAGGATATACCACAACTGCTCGTTGGTGGGCAATAGGGGGCGGAGGAAGTGGAGCCGAAGGTACAGTCAATAGCACTGGGACAAGTTTTACCGTAACTTCACCAGGATCTGGTTATACATCAGCTCCCCAGATAGTAATTTCGGGAGGTGGTTGGAGATTGTCAGGTGGGGATTCATCTCCCCGTGGGAATGTAACTGTTGGTTCTTCCGATGGAATCATCATCTCTCGCCGATCCTCTGGTGGAGTTCAAGCATTCATCGAACCAATTAACCCCCTCAACAACTAGCAAGCTCTCTATACTTTTATCAGTCTTATAGATTTGTATTGATGGAACGGTCTTTTAAGAATTTAATTTAGTAATAACTCCTAGGTTATTCTAATGCTAGTTTCTAGTAAGTAAGCCACCCTTCTGGGCTTTGGAAGCGGTATAGGAGTAAATTATTGTTTGCTTTGGATCGATCAAGGTTGATCCAGTGCCAACCTTCGCTTTCAGACTTGATGTAGGGAAAGGTTGTTTCCGATGTCCAGAACCAACTATTGGGTTCCTCCTTCCAAAACCAAATTGAGGAATCCTCAAGGACTGAAATGTAACACCAACCTATTTTCTGATGAAATATCCAGTTATTATTTCTTTTTTTCCAAAAGTTTCCGAACCATGGGTTACTCCACCAAGCATCGATTAAACTTGTTGAATTCGTAAAAATCCCACTTCTAATAAAGTGGGCAATGATTTGTTTACTTTTATCGGTGTAAGTGCGGGTAGATGAGGCAAACATATTCTCAACATTTTCACCTTCCCAATGACTGAAGTCATACCCTGGAGATGGAACTGCATTTATTGGGGTCCAATCAGTTAGGTAAATTCCTGATCCAGAAACTTCTCCTCTCTCCGAGTCTTGGCTGGTTACAAGTAAAACATTAAGGGTGGGATCAATATTATTTCCAGTATCAGGGTTTTCTTTAAACTGAGCGATGATAGTTTTATCTTCATTCAGATTTAGAGTAGTAGAACGGAGCAATTTGTTTTCTATGCCATTTCCAATCCAGCGATCAAAAATCCAACCATTTTTAGGGGATGCTGAAATAGTGTGTTTTGAATTGTAAGCAAAAGTACCTTCTCCGCTCACCCAACCCGAATTACTTGGTTCGATCAAAATTTTTAATTCAACATCTTCCAAGGGTATAAAATATGCGGCGATATGACTGTCTTCTTTAACAGTGTAGGTTAAGGATCTGTTATTAGGAAAAGGTAATAGTCCGCTGAAAGATACCCACTTCTGAAAAACATAACCTTCATATGGGGTGGCAAATAATTGCAGTACTTCGTTATGATTAACACTAAAATTGGTAGTGTCGTTGAAATCAGTATTGTTGAGGGATATTTTTCCTCTTTGAGAGGGCACATTAGAGAGTAAGACTTGGTGTGACTTCTTTTGTACAAAAATTTCGAGGTTTAAGTTTCGATCTATTTCTAGGTTAAATGATGATGCATGTGAAAGAGTTTCGTTGTTATCAGCATCTTTCCAGGAGATGAAATCATAGCCTTGATTTAAAATGAAATTAAAGTTTGCGAGTTCCTCGTCTAAATAAGTGTGATCCGCGACTACAAAACCTCCAAATTCATCAGGTACAATTCCTGAGTCTTGATCTAGTACAACAACATTGTAAGACATGTTAAACTCAATGTTATCAAAGTGAGCTGTAAGTACAGTATCTTCTTCAAGTTGGAAAAATGTTTCGGACTGCGATTGACGATTATTTGGGACGGGTGAAGACCAGTGTGAGAAAACTTTTCCATCTCTGGCAGTCGCCTTAATGTTCACAATGTCTCCGTGGTTGTAATTGTAGATATTATTCGTGGAGAACGAACTTCCAAAATCTGAAGGAGAAGAAAGAATTTCTAACTTATAGATCTTTCTCTTAAAGTTGGCGATAACTTCGGTGTCCTTCAATAGCTCAATTTCTATGTTCGGATTTTGGGGTTCCATGAGATTCAAATTTCCTTCCCAGTGCGAGAAAACCCAATGCTCAGAAGGTGAAGCGGTTAATGAGATTTGATCACCGTAAAATACATTGTCTGCTTGCGTAGCTATGTGCCCTTCTCCAATCTGTGAAACTTGAAGATCGAGTTCGACTGGGGCAAATTCCGCTTTTAATTCTAAATCTGCTGGAAGTTGAATATTTATTGAGGGATTTTTTGGGTATGGGATAAGCTCACTCTCTTCGAGGGAAAGAATTTTGACTTTATTTCCAGAATGGGAAAAGAGACTTCCATTGTAGAAAAGAAACTCCGGGCATTCCTCAGGAACATTGAAGGTAACGGTGCCTTGCGAAGATCGGTTATTTGATACACCAAGAAGATACGATTGATCTAGGGATTCAGAAGAACTTTCAGTAAAAAAGAAGTTGTCCTCAGGTTCAAGGTTTAGTTCGAATGTGTAAGAAAAACCCCGAATTAAAGTCAATTCAGGACTTTCTTTTCCGTTGATAAAGAGTCGTGATTCCCCAAGTTTGATCTCCGAGTATCCTCGATCAACAGTGAAATGAAACTTTTTAGTTAGCTCCCAGGACTTAAATTCATAATTATCGCGGGGGATTGCCTTTAGAGAATCGTGATGAGTTGAAGAAAGAGATTGATTCCAATCAATCATGCCCCGTTGACTATCGTATTCCAACAAAAGTTCTAAGTCATCTTTTCTGTAGTTTGCTGTGATGTTAGTGCCATTTGAAATGTTGACATCTATGAGGTGCGATGACCAAAAAGGCGATAGTTGAACCGATTGATCTGTAGTCCAACCCAAGAAAGAATAGCCAGTAAAGGATTTGGCAGAAAAGGTTCTTTGGGCAAGTGTGGCAAGAGGGAAGATTTCCTCAGTTACTCCTGCCTCTGGTAAATTACTTCGCAGAGAATAATCCAGATTGGAAGGTGCGGGTGCAAAATTTGGTGAAATCGAATAATTTGAATCCATAAAATTGATGATGAATGGATTTGAGTAAGAAGTCCCCGTTGTTCCATCTGATTTTTCCCATACCCAAGAACTAAGTACATATCCTTCGTCCGGGGTAGCAGTTACTGTCACTTTGCTAGTCCCGCTAATTTCTACATTAGAATGGTTATTTTCGTTGTAAGTAGCTATATGAGAAACATTTCCGTGATTGTGGGGTCCAACGCTCAAGGAGTAGGGTATGGGCTCAAAAACTGCAGTTAACTCTGTATCACCGCGGGGTATATAGAGGGCATTGTGAGTGGAGGTCGTGGGGAGTTCCAGATATTCGATTCCAGAACCAGTCCAACCATTAAATGTAAAATGAGGCTTTGGAGTAGCATTAATTTCTACAAATTCCTCGTACGGATAGACCCCACTGCCCGTCGATTCTCCACCTTGGGAGGAATTGGTTATGGTTAAAGCAAATTCACTGCGGATAAAGTTTGCACTAACATTGATGTCAACAGCCGAAGAGAAAGATGCCACTTCAAGGTAGGTTTCAATAAAATCAAAACTAATTAGATCATCGGCCCGAGGAAGCCCGGTCCAATTTTTAAATTCCCACCCAGGACTTGGTATGCCTTCAATAATAAGATGATCTTCCGCAAATAATTCAGTACTTATAAATGTCGCAGAGTCGGACGATTGAGTCACCTCATCATTATTTGAAATGGAATAACGAATACTGCCTTGTCCGTTAGTAGAGGCATCAAGACTGATCGTTTGCTTGGAGAAATGCGCGGTCAAGTTTAAATCCCTAGGGGATGAACCATCGGGCCATTGTATGATTGAGTTACTTGATTCTGTGGAAACAAGAAATTCAGTGTCTCCAGACCAGGATTCAAAGTTCCAAAATGGGCTAGGTTGGGCCTCGACGGCTAGGGAATCCAATATGGAAAATCCGCCACCACCACTGACAAAGCCGGCCTCAGCTGGTTCGCTGGATGTGGAAAGTTGATAAAGCGAGGGTACAAAAGAGGCCACGAGTGTGATTGGCCCATCGATAATTATTTCGTTCGTACCCGCACTGGGCCCATATACAAGATTGCTCAAATTGCCATCGCCCATCCACCTGTCGAATTGATAACCAGGGAAAGAGGTTGCATCCAGGGAGTATCGGGAGAAGTGCTTGTACTTTCCAGATGCAACACTCTCAAGGGTATATCTGCCTCCATCCGTTGCGGTAATATTAATGTCGGTGAGGTTGTAATCCAGAAGTTCAAAATTCGCAGTAATTTCAGCTGATATATCGATTTTACTAATGTTTGCTTCAGTGCTGCTTGAATTTAATTCGCTGAGAATTCCGAAAGGGTCGGACCAATA
>Ga0181587_10005086_pt1 | contig 10774 bp, 9 predicted proteins | sample 071ome_27_FD_132463 | JGI IMG/M metagenome (GOLD analysis project Ga0181587, IMG submission 132463) | Coastal salt marsh microbial communities from the Groves Creek Marsh, Skidaway Island, Georgia - 071409AT metaG (megahit assembly) | ecosystem: Environmental > Aquatic > Marine > Intertidal zone...
ACTTCAGGAGTTTCTCAAGTTTCCCCAAACATGCCGTTTGTGCCGACATTCGAGTCGCCAATTCTCCTGCATCCTTTTTCGCTAACGCCGAATCCCTATTGGGAAGATCGTTCAATAGATCTGAAGACAACAAAGGCATTGCCTTTTCCACAAATTCAACAATCGCCTGAAGGTGTTCTGTATCACTTTCAAGATTCCGCCAATTGCTACCAAAAACAGATTTCAGAACATCTTCACTCTTCTTCATCCTGCCATCCAATTCCTTCGCTCTCTGGATGGCATCGAGTCGCTCCACCATTTCATCGGGTGACAATTTTCGGCCTTCGCGACTGAGTTCGAGCACTTTCTTGACCGCCCTTTTGTATTCCCCGGAAAGAAACTTCCAGAAGCTCTTTCCTTTTTCCCGAATCACCTGTAATTCACCTAGTAAATCCCCTTCCCAAACTTTATCATAAAACTGCCCTTCCAGTTTTTTGCGAAGCCCCTTGGCTTCCTTGAGAATTCCCAAAGTCTGGCTAATGGTCTCCAGAGAAGATTCGGAAAGTACAGAATCCAGAACAACGCCCTCGAGAGAAGGCATCTCTGCGATTAAGCTCAAACGAGATCCTCTTGAAGAAGCTCCATCCAAATTCCGGGGAAATTCAAAACCCCATTGTTGATCCACTTGCTCAATTGCCTCACCCAGTTCTTTGGCAGATTGAATGATGCCCAGCAAGGCTTCCTTGATCTGGATTTTGTCGTTCGGAAGACAGATCTCAATATTGCACCCAAAGAAGGGATGATCCATAGGCAATCCCATCGCAGTAAGTTGGCTTTGTAATGCTTCCACCTTCACTTTCAGAGACTCGAAATCACTTCGGGTTGTCTTTAGGACTTTATCATTGAAAAGCGATTCTTCGGGAAGCAAACCCCTGGGAAGTTCGTTTGCAATTTCGGGGTCAATCTCCAGTTTTGCCCGTAGCCCAAAGAGCATGTATGGAGAAAAGCCAGATTCCCCGAGTTCGTTATTCAAATCGGAGCCATATTGATTCAGTTCATCAATCAAACTCTGGAGTGTTGCCGAGGAACTTTCCCTGGATTTTAGATCCTGCAGTCCGAGAGTCCGGCCCAGCTCTTTCAGGACCTCCTTCTTGTTCGTTTTGTGACTGTGCAACTCCAAACACGCATCCCCCAAACCCAATTGATCCAGGCGTCTCTTCACCACTTCCAGAGCTGCCATCTTCTCAGCTACAAACAACACACTTGTCCCGCGATGCAAAGCATCCGCTACGAGATTGGTAATAGTCTGGGATTTACCTGTCCCCGGCGGCCCTTGAATGACCAGATTACGACCATTCTGCACATCCAGAATGGCCAGCAATTGCGTGCTGTCCGCATCTGTGACTTGACTGGCATTCTCGACCTTCAGGACTTCATCAATCTTTTGATCATCGGCATATCCAGTATCCGCACCTGGGAACTCCCCTTTGGCCAATGAGCTGAAGATGGGATGCCTATCGGGTTGAAACTCCTCGGGCCAGTTATCCAGGTTCAAATCCTGATACATGAGAAGTTTCATGAAGGAGAAGAATCCAAGATGCACTGTGTCTCTCTGCACACTCCATCGTTCGTCTCCGGAAATGGCTTCTTCGCATTGAGCAAAGTATTGCTCTACATCCAGATCTTCCAGAGTCTCGGGTAAGTAGGGCAATTGAATACCAAACTCCGCCTTCAACTTATTCTGCAGGGACAAATTGGTCTCTACGTCTTCATCATTGTAAACAAGTCGGTATTGCTGACGCACACTGGTTCGAATAAGAGAAACCGGAATCAGCACAAGAGGAGCCAAACGTTCCTTTTCACTGCTTTCGGATTCATACCACTTCAAAAAACCAAGGGCTAAAAACAGGTTATTAAAACCACGTTCTTCCATGTGCAAACGAGCCGTATGATAACTGTTCAGCAATCGCTTCAGAAGCTTCTCCCGGGTCTCCAGGGTTTGCAAATTACTGTCCTGTAATTCCTCATCTGAAAGCTCATGCACTTCCGACTCCCCAGAAGCATTTCCCTCAGGATTCGGAAGAAATGACATCTTCCGCCGCCCTTTCACCAGAATTTGGAAAAGTGCAGTGGAAGACTCCCCCACTACCTCGACCCCACGGGCCGAAGAAGGCCGATAGTTGATCAGGCTGTTTCGCAACCCTGTGTCTAGAAGTTCCTTTCGATGTGTTTCCCAGTCAATCACGATGAATTCTCTATTTGTAGATGCTCAGTTAATCCATCCACTTAAATTGATCCACTCTCAACAATGCGAGGCAGAATTCATCGATCCTGCAGCGTCGACAAGATCAACAGGATTTACAGGATATGATTTTGAACCACAGATAGGCACAAACACACGAAATACGTTCCCAAGATTGGATCTGAGTCCATCTGAGGTTCTATAACAAATTGACGAACTGCACAGTTTTCTGCACAGTTCGTATGCCATGAAGAACATTCCTTTTACTGAATTCAGAAAACAGGCATCAGAGATTATGACCGATGTCGAAAATGGGGAAACATTTGTAGTTCTTCGACATGGCCGTCCCGTTGCGGAAATTCGGCCGATAGAAAACTTGGATACTCCCAACAGTCCTTCCTGGCAACGTCCTGCCTTGCGTCTCAAACTCCAAGGAAAAGCTCTGTCTGAACTCATTCTAGATGATCGATAAATGAGAGTCTTCTTTGATTCTTCCTCTTTTGCAAAGCGGTACATAGAAGAAGCAGGAAGTGAACACCTAGAAGCTTTCTGTGCAGAAACTACCACCTTGGGACTGAGCATCCTGTGTCTCCCTGAAATCCTGTCCGCCTTCAACCGACGTATCCGGGAAAAATCCCTCAACCAAAACCAATACCAAATAGCAAAAGAAGCACTGATTCATGATATCGAGGATGCCGACATTGTAAGGCTTGAAGAAGACGTGTTGCTTGCATCCAGAAACATACTTGAACAAACTCCGGTTCGAGCCATGGATGCGATTCATGTAGCCAGTGCAAAAGTCTGGAATGCTGAACGGTTTATAACCTCTGACCATCGACAACATTCAGCAGCATTAGATTCAGGACTTTCTTCATTTCTTATATAAAATTCCTCTGTGCCTCTGTGAACTCAGTGCGAGAAGAAATTCGTGTCCATTCGTGGTTCAAAACCCAGACTCGACGGATCTGACGCTGAAGTTCAAAAAGCATGCATGAGAATATCCTGCTTTTCCAGATCGGCATCAAATGTTCCATAGGTGGAAAAGTACATTGCCAATCAACAGGAACACAATCGCACCAAACCCTTCCAGGAAGAGTATCGTGATTTGTTGGATAGACATGAGGTGGAGTATGACGAACGGTATGTGTGGGATTGAAGTTGAAGACGAGGGATGAAGTTTACGCAATCCCTCAGAATTGATCATGGGAGGAACCCTGGACTTTGTTACGAAACCCCGTTGGGGTTGGAAGTGGGAATAAAAGGAGAAATAGAGTTCTGCGCATAATCTCACGAGGGCCTGGGAACGCTGAGCCCCAGCTCGGCCAGATACCGAAGAATGCCAAGCCGAGTTGGGGATCGGCGTTCCCAGGTGAGTGCATTTTTGCCCACGTGGGCATACTTCGCCAATCCTCAATCCTTGTTCATCAATCGTCATTCCGAGGTGGGCTTTCGAGAGTGATCCGCCACATCAATGATCAATCGTGCTTCTCAAAAATAATTCCCAAATTCGGAAAGGCGGTTTCTTAACCGCCTAAAGAATGGGCGGTTAGGAAACCGCCCCTCCGGGTAGCTGAAAAAGTTTCAGAAATTTATTATCCGGGTTACGATAAACCAAGATTCTCTCCGAAAGGTTTCTTAAACTTTGTTGAATCCAAATTCCTGTTTCCACCGTTATGGGTTGGGTGATGGAAAGAGAACTCATGGAACAAGGCGAGAAGGCATGAAAATATTACTGACGGGAGCGACTGGATACATTGGCAAAAGGATTTTGCCGAAGTTGGTGGAGATGGGGCACCATGTGGTTTGTGGAGTCCGGGATGTGGAACGCTTTGCGGTTGCGAAATCTTTGGAAAACAAAATTGAGGTGATCAAACTGGATCTTCTCAACAAGGAGACACTGGAGAACATACCGGAGGACATTGATGGGGCTCACTATCTGGTGCATTCCATGTCTTCGGCCAAAGATTATCAGGAATTGGAAAGAGTTTCTGCGGAAAACTTCCGGATGAGGTTGAATCAAACGAAGGCTCAACATGTGGTCTACCTTGGCGGGATCATCAATGAACAGAATTTGTCCGATCATTTGGCCTCCAGAAAGCAGGTGGAAATCGAGTTAGGGCGTGGCAAATATCATTTTACCAGTCTACGGGCTGGGGTCATCATTGGCTCTGGAAGTGGCTCGTTTGAAATCATTCGGGATCTGGTGGAAAAGCTCCCTGTCATGATCGCTCCCAAATGGTTGAAGACCAGATGTCAGCCCATTGCCATTTCTGACGTCATTCTGGTGTTGAGCCAAACGCTTTTTCACGAAGAAACCTACGACAGGAATTTTGACATTGGAGGCCCGGATATTCTTACCTACAAGGAGATGCTTCTGGAATTTGCCACGGTAAGAAATCTTCGCAGAACAATCCTGACTGTGCCGGTCATGACGCCCAGGTTGTCCTCCTACTGGCTCTACTTCGTCACCTCGACTTCCTACACCCTGGCAGTGGCCCTGGTCAAAAGCATGAAGGTGGAGGTGGTGTGCAGAGACAACGAATTGATGGAGTTGTTGGGCATTCAACCCTTGGGCTACCAGGAATCCATCCGGCGGGCTTTCAAGCAGATTGAAAACAACTCGGTGGTTTCCAGTTGGAAAGATGCCCATGTCAGCAGTGGGTTGGACATCGAGATTTCAGACTTCATCCAGGTTCCGAAGTTTGGTTGTTATCAAGACATACGGAAAAAGGGAGTGACCAATCGCTCAAAGTGCGTTTCCCGCATCTGGGACATTGGGGGGACCCGTGGCTGGTATCATGCAAACTGGCTATGGGAGCTTCGTGGGTTTATCGACAAATTGTTTGGCGGTGTGGGGTTGCGAAGAGGCCGAACCAATGAAGCCATGATCAAAGTGGGGGATGCCCTGGATTTCTGGAGAGTGCTCTATGCCAACAAAGAGGAAGGCAGACTACTTTTGTTTGCCGAGATGAAGTTGCCGGGGGAAGCCTGGCTGGAGTTCAAGATTGAGAATGATGCATTGATTCAGACCGCCACATTTCGCCCCCTTGGTTTGATGGGCAGACTCTATTGGCTGATGGTGCTGCCATGGCACGAAGTCATTTTCAAAGGGTTGGTTAACAAGCTCACAAAATGAAGTTCATCTCTCGATATTGTTTCCTCTACACCCAACCTTTCTACGATGAACACAACCGTTAAGAACTTAACCACCCAACTCCTCAACCACGACATCTACAACCAAATCCGAACCCTTGGTGAACTCAGAGTGTTCATGAAGGCTCATGTATTTGCGGTATGGGATTTCATGAGCTTGCTCAAGAGCCTACAAGCTCATCTCACAACGACCTCGCTCCCATGGGTTCCAAAAGAAGACTGTGCTACAGTGAGACTGATCAATGAAATTGTGTTATGCGAAGAGAGTGATCTCAACATAGATGGACAAGCCGCCAGTCATTTGGAGATGTACCTCGAAGCTATGGAAGAAATCGGGGCTAACACAGAGCCGTTCATGTCGTTCCTAAGTGGTCTCACCCACAGTAATCTGGAACACAAATTGAAGCTTGCACAGGTTCCCGATTATGTGAGCGATTTTGTGACACAAAATATCCATCTCTCTCTTCACGGAAAAGTGGAGGAAGTGGCTAGCAATTTTCTTTACGGTCGGGAAGACTCGATTCCTCAAATGTTCACGAAATTATTGGCTCAAATGGGAGTGGCTCAATCGGACGCTCCCAGAATGCACCATTACCTCAAAAGACACATTGAGGTGGATGCAGATGAACACGGCCCTGCGGCGACCAAGCTTCTGGAGAAACTCATTGCAAAAAACCTATTGGCAAAGAGGAGAGCCGAAAGAGCCGCAGAGTACGCAATTGCCGCGAGGATTGCCTTTTGGGATGGATTGCTGGACGACATTCAGAAATCAAGGGCTCGAATCGAGGTTACTGGAAGTGGCTAGAAATTAAGCAATTATGGTTCAAACCCAGACTCAAATGTTCTCTGGAATCGTTTTTCCCATATTGATGCGTGGCTCCACCTGATAACCACATTTCTGATAGAATTGGAGCACCTCCTGATTGGATTCCAGGGTTTGGAGATTGATCTTGTGACAGCCGAGTTTGATCAGGGCTTGTTCAGCTTGTTGGACGAGATGAGTGCCAGTTCCCTGCTTTCGAAAGTCTGGGGAAACGGCCAAGGAATAGAGCCAACCTCGGTGTCCATCGTAGCCCGCCATAATGGTGCCGATAACGCGGTCATTCTCAAGAGCGACGAAGAAGAGGTCGTCGTTGACGGCGACTTTTTTGTCGATGGCCAATTGAGGGTCGTTTCGGGCGTCGGTGTAACCAAAGACTTACTGCCAGAGTTGGATGGTGCCCTCGGTGTGTAGGTCAGGATCGAAGAAGGTGATATTCATGGAAGTAAAGGTAGACAGAAGATGCAAAATCTTCTGATTAGGTCAGTCGGAACTTTTGGCAAGTTCCGCTAAGATATTATTCCAGAATGATGATGTCTCGGATCATGTTTCCCCATTCGAGATGGGTTTGCTTCTTCAAGGTTCCATCTTCGTCAATGGCATAGAAAGTCAGGGTGTTGCCTTTGGCGGCGGTGAGGAGAAGGTGCCTGCCATCTGCCGTAACATTCAGACCCCATGGAATTGGATCGCAGGGTAACTTCTGGATGTGAGTCAAGGTGCCGTCGTCGTGAATTCGATAGGCATGAATTGCGTCCTGGACACCGTTACCAAAATCCCGAACAGGAACGTACAGAAATTGACCATTTGGAGTGAGGTAGATGTCGGAGGCCATCAATCCATCGGCAGGCTCATGTCCTTTTGCTTCTTCCACATCGACTAGGACCAGGTTTCCATCGGGCATCACACGAAATGAGGAAGCTCCCTGATGCTGTTCATTACTGAAGAAGAGGTAAGGCTTGGATGGATGAAAAGCCATGTGGCGTGGACCCATGCCACTGGGGAGTTTGGTCATGTGTGGATCCATGGAGGACAAGCCACCGGTCTTCTCCTCAAACTTGTATTGGAAAAGGCCGTTCTGATTCTTCACATAGGGCACATAGGCAAACTGATTGTCCGGCGAAGTGAGAATGGCGTGAGCTTTGTCACGCCCCTCATGTTGATGGTGAACCCGTTTGGAAGGAATGCCTTCCGCATCCAAATGATAGATATCGACGTCTCCATCGAAGTAGGAAGCGTAGAGCAGATATTTACCGGTTCGGTCAAGACTGAGGTAGGCACTGCCATGTTGAAAGGAAACCGTTTTCTTCAAGGTCAATTTCCCGCTACTACATGTGGACAATACCGCACACTTGTTCCCGGCCCCGGTCTTGTCTCTCAAGGAGGCAATGTAGAGCAACTTCAGGTCTGGATGGTAGACCATGGGTGCGGCTTCAAAACCCAGTTCCAGACGTTGAAGAATTTTGAGTTCGGGAGTACATTCCTTTTGCTCAACTTTGACTGATACGACCTCCTGCGATGTGGCACTGGCCCCGTAAACAAAGTATGGTTTATCAGCGTTGATATCGCTCAACCCCAAGGTGGTGAGCAGAAGGAAAGAGCAGAGCATCCGAATCATAGTTTTTGTGGTTTTCAGGAGGTCGTAGTTGATAATCCGTGTGAAATAAGGCTTAGGGTAATAACTCAATCTTGCGAAACTCCAACAATCCGTGTTCGCCCTGGATGCCGATGTGCCCCTTCCGGTTCTTGATCTTGGTGGCGGTGGTGACTTGGATGCCGTTGAGTTTGACGAAAAGGGATTGGCCTTTGGCGGCAATCTCGAAGGTCTGCCATTCGCCGACAGTTTTGTAGGCTTTCTTTAGGGCTTGGAGGTCGGATTTGTGTTCAAACGGTGGGGCTCCGTAAGGCAACATCGTAGCAAGAGGTTTGCCTTTGAGAGAATCCATGCATTGGACTTGGTAACCATTATCGGGCCAGCCGTTTTTATCCTTCTTACTGGTGTGTCCAGTCCTAACAAAGATGCCGCTGTTGGCACCCGTTTCGAGGAAGCGGAATTCGATGTGTAACTTGAAGTCGCCGTAGGTCTTATTGGAGCGAAGCCAACCGGTTCCGCCGTCAACCTTGAGGATGCCATCCTGGACGGAAAACCTTCCACCATTTTGGATGGTCCAACCTTCGAGGTCCCAGCCGTTGAAAAGTTTGATGGGTTGGTTAGCGGCGTTTTGTCTTTTGGCGTAAGGATCCAAGCCTTTGGGTGGTTTCTCGTTGGGTTCAATGCCATGTCGATCCAAGGCTTGTTTGATGGCGGCCATGGTCTCGTAGGAGGGCTTGAAATTGCCGGGACGATATCCCGCAGCAATCAGGTAAGGTGTGGAGCCTAGGCGATTACGCTGGTGCCAGATTTTTGGGTTGGCCTGACTTTGGTCAAGGAAGGTCACCACGGTGGGCAAGTTCTTGTAGGCAGCACCGTGCATGGCGGTTTCTCCACTCTTATTGACGGCGTTGATATCGACTTCCAGTTCCAGAAGGTATTTGCAGGCTGCCAGGACTTCTTCTTCAGTGCCTGCGGAAAGAGCTTCCATGGTTCGTCCAATTCCTGTGGCAGCCATGAAGGCAGTGCTGCCATCGGATGCGGGTATCTTAGGATCAGCACCTAGGGAAACCAGGGTTTTCATCAAGGGCACATCGGCCTTCCAGGCAGCTAAATAAAACGGAGTGCCTCCGCCCCAGTGGCGTTGTCCACTTTTGGAACGGGCATTGATGTCAGCCCCTTTCTCGACCAGGATTCGGGCAAGTTGCAGACTGCTGATTTTGCCCGAACCATCAGGTGGAGGAAGGTCATCCGGACCATCACCTCCATCGGGTTTGCGGACCCAGGAAAGGATGTGCAGCGGAGAGAAACGGGTTCGCATGTCATTGGGTGAGGCCCCCAATTCCAGCAGGGAGGCAGCGAGTTCGAAATGTCCGTTTTCAATCGCAAGAGTCAAAGGTGTGGAGCCTCTGGGAAGTCGGCCGGATTTTGGATCGGCGGCTTCATTGATATCCACTCCGGCATCCAGCAGAGCATAAACGACATCGGCCCGGCCTTCCCGAATGGCAAACAGCATCGGGGAAAAACCGGAGTCGAGTTTGTCATTGGGATCAAAACCGGCCTTGAGGAGGGTTTTGACTACTTCCACATTTCCTTCGGCGGCGGCCAACATGAGAGCGGTCTGGCCTGGACCTCTGGGATTTACTTTGGCTCCATGTTTCAGAAGAAGTTGAACGACTTCAGGGTTGCCTGTCCGGGATGCAGTCTTGAGTGCTGTTTCTCCATTGGAAAATGTAGAGTTGGCATCCGCCCCCGCTTTTAGAAGAAGTCTTACGATGGCAGGGTTTGCGTTTTGGCAGGCAGAGTAGAGTGGCGTGACTCCGTAACGATTCTTTGGTTCCGGTTGGGCTCCTTTGTTTATCAAGAGTTGAGTGGTCTTGAAGTCATCATGGTAGACAGCCCAGTGGAGAGCGGTCATACCGTCAACTTGGGTAGCATTGGGATCGGCCTTTTGGTGGAGCAGTTGCTGGATTTGTTGGGAATTCTGCTTTTCGGCGGCGTCGGCCAGTGGGGATTGGGCGGCGAGAGTAAATGGGAGAAGGCTAAGAACTGCACAGCAGGCTGTGCAGAGGAAAGCGGCAGCAGGCTGCCGCAGTCCAAGGATGTTCCATCGTGTGTACCTCGGTTCAAGGATGTTCCATAGTGTGTGTCTTGTGCGTAGCACTTTGGAATGCGGCAGCCTGCTGCCGCTTTTTGCAAGGTAGCCCTGCTGCCTTGCTTCCCTGGATAGGAGTGTTCCCATGGGTCTTAGATCGAAAGCGGTTCGAACAACTGATTCACCTTGCCGTTGCTGTCGGCAAACTGGTCCATCCGCACCCCGACTTTGTTAAGGAGAGTCAGGTGAAGATTGGCAAGCGGTGTGGGTTTGTCGAAACGGATGTGGCGACCACCCCGCATCTTTCCTGCGGCACCTCCAGCGACGATGGTGGGAAGGTTTACGTGATCGTGAACATTGGGGTCACCGATGCCGGATCCGTAAAGGTAAAGGGAATGGTCGAGGAGAGAGCCGTTGCCTTCTTTGGTGGCCTTCAGCTTTTGCAGAAATTCAGAGAAAAGGGAAACGTGGAAGGTGTTGATCTTCGACATCCGCTCGATCTTGTCGGGATTGTTGCCGTGGTGAGAAAGGGGATGGTGCGGATCGGGAACTCCGATTTCCGGGTAGGTGCGATTGCTGGTTTCCCGGGCAAGTTGGAAGGTGACGACACGAGTCACGTCTGCCTGTAGAGCCAGAAGCTGAAGGTCGAACATAAGGCGGGCATGATCAGCGAAGGCAGCGGGGACACCAAGTGGACGGTCGAGATCTGGAAGCTCAATATCCTTGGCCTGGGCTTCGGCTGCCTGGATGCGTCGCTCCACTTCACGAACAGAGTCGAGGTATTGAGAAACTTTGGCACGGTCAGCAAGTCCGAGATCCTTTTTCAGGCGGGTGAATTCTTCGCCCACAAAGTCGAGAAGGCTGGCACGTTTGCGAAGGGATTTCTGGCGTTCGGCT
>Ga0181587_10005090_pt1 | contig 10762 bp, 6 predicted proteins | sample 071ome_27_FD_132463 | JGI IMG/M metagenome (GOLD analysis project Ga0181587, IMG submission 132463) | Coastal salt marsh microbial communities from the Groves Creek Marsh, Skidaway Island, Georgia - 071409AT metaG (megahit assembly) | ecosystem: Environmental > Aquatic > Marine > Intertidal zone...
AAGGACCATCGTCAGGATCGTCACACAGAAAGACGATCGCGGGCGCAACGGGAAAAACCGGCGCGACGATCTGGTGCCAAAGAAGCGGAAAGCGCACCACCTCAAAAATCGGCAAACCGAGCCACCACACGCTCGGAAAAAACGCCGATCGTCGAAGTTGCCGACCCGATGGCAGTTGCCGATACAATCGCTCCACCAAGACGGCGTTATCGCCCCAAATACGAGGTCCCTGCCGTCGGCTAACGCCGAAAGACATGGTTTTAGGCATGTAGATTGGTGACTTCGATCAGAGCGATTAGTAATATTTAGCTTACGAATGTTTAGAAAGACGATCTACACTAGCCCGAACATGCTTCCTGCTTCCAGACTATGCCTCGGGATCGGCTTGGCGTCAGTCATTGCCACAGCGGGGGCTGCGCCTCCGTCGGTGGAGTCATCGGAGTACCAGAAAAGCGATCATCTCGCTGGGATCAATGTTGCCCCCGCTTGGACCGCTAAACTTCTGGGTTCGGGAGTTTCCGTCGCGATCCTAGATACCGGCGTGAGAGCAAGCCATATCGACCTTCGGGGCCGCATCGGCTCCGGCGGATACAACTTCCTTAGCCCTGACGCTAATCCTGATGATGATCATGTCGGGAACACAAAAGGTCACGGTACGGCTAGCGCGAGCATCATATCTGGGATTTGGAACGGGATAGGTGGGGCAGGTATCGCACCCTCGGCAAAAATTATTCCAATCAAAATCGCAGACAGCGAATTTAATTCAACCCCCGATTTGATAGCCCGAGGTGTTCACTATGCCAACACCAAGACCGCAGCCCGCATCATACTAATACAACCAACCCGTCATAAGCTTTCCAGCAGCGAATTCGATAATCTTCGGGGAGCCTCATCTAAAGGAAAACTACTCATAGCTCCGGCAGGGAATGACGGCAACGATGGTCCTCAAGATCCCGCCAGACAATTTTCAACACTCGGCGATTCTGCACTCGTTGTCGGCTCTCACGATAACGGACTGCGTTCTAACTTCAGCAATGGCGCGAAGGGGGTTGCTCAAAATTACATTATGGCCCCTGGTCGGGACGTCCTAACTGCAGGAAACGTCTCAGATAGTTTTTTCCGATTCAATACGGGAACGTCGATGGCGGCACCGCAAGTCGCGGCGGCGGCGGCCCTTCTGATGGCCCACTCTCCGCAGCTATCCGGGGCCCAAATAGCAAAAATCCTAAAAGAGTCTGCTACGGACCTAGGCGCGCCGGGTGTAGATGATAAGTATGGATGGGGAGCGTTAAATATTGAGAGAGCGCTAGCCCCAATCGGGGCGATCACGATCCCGGTAGAGGAAGATCCTGATCCAGAAGAGGATCCACCGGCTTCCGACGAAGAATCTGTCACGGATAAGCCAAGCTCGGGGTCGAGCGGATCAGGCGGAGGTGCCGGACTTGCCCTCGGAGCCCTTGTCGTCGGAGGTGTCGGGTACGCTCTCATCCGAAACAGTACAGCTGCCGACAGCACTTTGGTCGTAGACGATTATGGGCGCACCTATGAATTAGATCTTGAAACTCGTGTCACCGTGCGCAATCCGGGCCCGTCTGCTCAATCCGTTCTAAAGGAATTAGATAGTCAGGCGGTTGAAGAGACCTTAATCCAGAGAAACGATCTAACGTTGACAGCGACTTACCTAAGCACGGGGTCTATGGATTTCCACCATCCGGGATACACCAAAGAGTATTCCCAAGATCGGCCGGTCAGGATGCAGATAACGGGCACAGATAACGTCTCTAGCTCCTTTGCTTTCGGCATCAATCAATCCGTCCGCTTGGTCGGTCAAGGCGGGCAAGAGTGGGAAGAGGCATCGGCCCTGGCTTCATCATTCAGATCAGATTCATTCGACATGCCGTTCCTTGGATTTAGTGACATGGGCTATCACGCCGCTTACGAGGTCACGTGGAAGGAAGGCTGGAGGACTGGACTGACGTTCGCTGCCATCGACGATCAAAAAAAATATGGGCTGAAAAGTGAGAGCTCTAGCCTCAAAATGGGCTTTAATGACAGCCGATATAGCTTGAACATGCAGCTAGGGTTGCTCGAAGAAGATGGCAGCGTTCTCGGAGGATCATCGGGTGGGGCGCTTAGCGTCTCGGGGGCTGAAACCTTGTTCGGCGCTTTACGAGCGCGCTTTATGATCAGTTCAAACTGGTCAGTGGTGAGTCAATATACCCATGGGATAACCTGGACAAAAAACTCTGCCAACAGTCTGGTCAAGGATTTCTCGGAAATACATAGCAATAGTTGGGGCCTCGGCCTGATAGGACGAAACCTTCTAAGTCGCGGGGATGCATTCGGCTTCGCGGTTGCCCAACCCCTCCGAACGATCGGGGGTGACGCTGACGTTTCCGTACCATATTACAACCCATCAGTCGGAGGCGTTGCCTTCAGGGAAGACAGAGTCAACCTCGTGCCCGAAGGAACAGAAACAGCTTTTGAGTTCTTCTACCGCAGACCAATCACAAACAGAGTCCAATGGCTCTCCTACCTGGCGCACCGCAGCCAACCCCTGCATCAGAAAAACGGATCGCAAACAAGTGTGGTCGGCGCCTTCTCGTGGAAGTTTGGTACGTCGTCGCGCTAATTCTCCCTATTGAAGTTTCGACATCGCGCGACATTCTCGCTATCTGCTGCTTGTGAAATATTCCTCGGACGAGTGGCTACGACTAAGAGCGGGATTGGTCTTTCTTGCCTTTCTTGCCTATTACCTGACTACCGCGTACCTGTTGCCGTACGGGGCAGGTCCGGATTACAGCGCCCACTACGACGGGGCTAAATTCTTATTCGCTCATGAACGACTGGCGGTCCTGCCCGATGACGCTTCTGCCCTTCAGTTCACTCCATATGGATCGACTCGCGCTCTTCGTCCACCTCTTGCCTACATCGCTGCAGCAGGTGTCGCAAAGGCCCTCTCCTGGACATCCATTGACTTAAAGATTCTCTTTCGCGCGGGATCTGCCTTATTTGGGGCGCTCACAGTTTGGCTGGCCTTTCTAACGATCGCGAGGTTTTCTAAATCTCAATCTTCCGCGCTAGTGGGCGCCTTGGCAATCGGATTACTTCCCCAATTTACGTTCATTGCATCACACTTGAATGATGACAGCGCGGCTATTTTTTCAGTCACGTTTCTCATTTATTGCCTCAGTCGGACTCTGGAAGGACGAGCTCCCGGTTCGCTGGCATTGATGACAGGTCTTGCTTTTGGCCTCGTGCTGATTTCAAAGTTCACGGCCTGGCTTTTTCTGCCTACGGCTGGTCTGATCATGCTTCTCTTCGCCCGACCCGAGCGGGGCCAATGGCTAAAGGGTATCGCAGGATTCTCGGCAGGTGTCTTGATTGGCGGTGGCTGGTGGATCGCTTTTAACATCTGGCATTATGGCTGGAGTGACCCGCTGCTTTTCAAGATTAGTTCTGAAATCAGTCAGCAATTTGGTCGTATTAAGCCTGAGGACGTTAAAGGATTTGCAGCGAGTGGTATCTCATTCTCTGAGCTTATTCTGGGTGACTATAAAAATTTTATAGACGAGACACTTGCAGCCACCATCGGCAATCTTGACTGGCTCCGTTTGCGCGTCGGCGCGCCTCAGTACAGCGTCTATCTGCTTGTCTTAATGATAGCCATCGGCTACCTGCTGGCGAGATGGCTGATGGCGATAGGTTCATGGATTTCAGGACGCGGCATTAACGAACCTCGGCGCCTCGGCTTTGAGTCCCTTCTATTTGGAGCCGTGGTCTTCCAGTTTCTGATTTATGCCTACTACCAGTGGCAACAAGAAGTGCAGGTGCAAGGAAAGTACCTCCTCCCTGTGCTCTTAATTGTAGTGATGTTGTTCATTTCTGCGATGCAGGCTATCGGGCGCCATCGTTGGATTCACCAGAATCTCCCCGTGCTTTCATTTGGATCGCACTCGGTTGGCAGGCGCATTTCGGTCTTCCCGATATTGGCTGTCGTGATCCTCATTTCAGTACACGTAGACGCGCTTACTCGGTTCGTCGTTCCCTTTTACAGTCCCCCCGCACAGATACTGGGTCTCGGTCGTTTTGAGAGTCTTAACCTTGCGGATAGAAACATAGTAAGCACTACCCGTAACCTGACACTGAATGTCATAGAGGAAGGCTGGGAAATACATGCGACTTCCCGCGATCCCCAGATAGAGTTTCATCCAGCGGTCTGCAATAGCTTTACCGCCAATAATCTGATGGCTATCTCTATCAAGAGCGACACGGACGGATTGATGCAACTTTTTTGGAGCGATGGGCGGGGCTTTGCTGCTCGCCAAGGTGAATCCTCGATGGCTGTCCGTTTTCTTGCAGGAGAACAACGAATCTTATTGGCGGTAGGGAACGGACCCTGCAAGCAGTTGCGTTTAGATCCCACTAACCAAATGAACAGCACAATCCTGATTCGATCGATTGAGATCGCGCCGCTATCTATCCGGAGACGGCCTTTTTATCTCAGAATATTCAAGTCTCTCTCAACCAACGACTGATTATCTGTTTTTCATTTTTAGCCTATCTCAGGCATAGAGCCTCGAACGCAAAGAAGGCATAATCGGCTTCTGGCTTTAGCGGTTTTCTCTCCGGTTATACCCTATCAATAATATTTATCGGTCATCCATCATGCGAATCTTAGTAACCGGTGGTACCGGCTTTACCGGGAAAGCCCTCGTCAGTCGGTTGATCCGCGCTGGTAACGACGTCGTGGCTCTTGACTATAAAGAGGGCATCAAGACCGATGAAATTCGCAAGTGGGGAGCAACGGTCATCATCGCGAGCGTTACCGACGTTGACGCAGTGCGTTCAGCGATGCAGGGCGTGCAGGTCGTTCACCACCTCGCCGCAGCCTTCCGAGAGCTCGACGTGCCGAATACCTACTATGATGAGATCAACGTAGGCGGCACAAAAGTTGCCCTGGAGGCTGCTCGAGACGCAGGCGTGAAGCGATTTATCTACTGCAGCACCTGCGGCGTGCACGGCAACGTCGACAGTCCACCTGCTGATGAGTCTGCCCCGATAGCGCCAGCAGACTACTACCAGCAGACAAAATATGAGGCAGAACCCCTCGTACAAAACTTCTCTGCACCCGACATGAAGCGAGTGATTGTCAGGCCTGCCGCTATTTATGGGCCCGGCGATCCCGAACGCTTCGGTATGATTTTCCGTCGGGTTGCAAAAGGGACTTTCCCGATCTTTGGAGACGGTCAAGTGTTTTATCACCCACTTTACGTTGAGAATTTCGTTGACGCGCTGGTTGCTGTCACTGAAGAGGGAGTAGGCGACGGGGGCACATATCTGATTGCGGACGACGAATATGTAACGATAGAAGATCTCGTGAATCGGGTGGCAAAAGCGATGAACCGACCCGTGAAGACCCCCCACTTCCCTTTTTGGCCGCTCTGGATGGCCGGTCATCTTTTCGAAAAAGTGTGCAAGCCTCTCAAGATTACACCGCCAATCTTTCCACGGCGTGTGGACTGGTATCGGCAGAATCGGGCGTTTGACATTTCGCGCGCCAAAAAAGAAATTGGTTACGATCCACGGATAGGACTTGATGAGGGACTTAAGGCTACCGCGGCCTGGTACGAGAAAGAGGGCTTCCTCTGAGCTACTTGCTTTTGTGCTTCGTGGCAATCCTAAGTGGATCTCATAAAACTAGGTTGATACGAAAGGCGGCGTTAATTCACCGCAATCCATAAGACCGGCGACAAAACAAACAACCTCTCCGCGGACCCTGGCAACTATCAAATGTGCGGAATCGCTGGAATCTTAAGTCCTGACCCAACGCAGCGTGAGCGCATTAGCATGATGGCGACCGCTCTTCACCATCGTGGACCAGACGATCAGGGCTACCATCATTCAGGACCAATGGCACTGGCCCAGACCCGGCTCAGCATAATCGATATAGAAACTGGACATCAGCCCATCCTTAATGAGGATGAAACCCTCGTGCTCGTCTGTAATGGCGAGATCTACAACAGTCCCGAACTACGGCAAGACCTCATCCAAAAGGGGCATCGTTTCCGGACGCGAACCGATGTCGAGGTCATCCTCCATCTCTATGAAGAGTATGGAGACGGCTGTGTGACGCACCTGCGAGGCATGTTTGCCTTCGCCCTCTGGGATCGTGTCAAAGAGCGACTGCTCCTAGCCCGTGATCATATGGGTCAAAAGCCGCTCTTTTTCGTCCATCGTGACGATCAAATGTACTTTGCTTCCGAGGTGAAAGCCTTGCTCGCATCGAATCTTTTTCCAGTAGAAATGGAGCTTGAAGGACTTTGGCATTACATGTCTCTTCGCTTCATGCCCGATCAGTTCTCCTTTTTTAAACACGTGCAAAAGATGCCAGCCGGGAGCTATCTGGTCTACGAAAATCGATCCGTGCGAATCGAACGCTATTGGAACATTGATTTTCTAAAGAAACTAAACGGGTCGGAGAAAGAGATCGAGGACGGGCTTCATGAGACTCTCCTCGAAACCGTAAGCTCTCATCTTTTGAGCGACGTTCGAGTGGGGGCCTTCCTTTCTGGCGGTATCGATTCGGGAACCGTATCCGCAATGATGGCAACGCTTCAAAAAGATCCGGTTCCGACCTTCTCCATTGGCGTGAAGGAACAATCCTTTAATGAACTACCTTATGCGCGTATGGTGAGCGAGCGCTACGGGACCGAGGCGCACGAAGAGATTGTCGAATCAGACATGATTCACAAAATCCCCACAATGATTCATCACATGGATGAGCCTTCCGATCCATTCGGAGTAGGTGTTTACCTTGTGGCAGGGCTCGCCAGCCAGCATGTCAAGGTCGCTCTCTCAGGTGATGGGGGGGATGAGAGCTTTGCCGGGTACGATCGGTTTGCGGGCCAACGACTCGCAGATTACTACGCTGTCCTCCCGACATGGCTACGCCGGACGGTGATTGAGAGGTTGATTCGCCTTATTCCAGATACCTTTCAATACAAGACATTAGCTCAAAAAGCGCGCTGGCTTAACGAGATGTCGCTTCGTGAGCGGGGTGATCGATACGCCCACAGCATGAGCTTCCTTCGCTTCACAGATGAAAGCAAACGCTCGCTTTTTACTGATAGAGCGCGACATTCTTTTGATTCCGCCGATTCCAGAGAGAAAATCCTGGCGCACTTCAATGCGTCAAACGTGAACGATCTCGTCGATCGTATGCTCTACACCGATCTCATGACCCGAATGCCGGACCATCTTCTGGTGATCGCTGACCGGATGTGTATGGCGCACTCGCTCGAAAATCGATCACCCCTCGTAGATCATAGACTGGTCGAATACGCAGCCTCGATCCCGGCCCATCTCAAGCTAAAGGGCATGAAGCTTAAGCATATCTTGAGATCAGTATCTGCGCGTTACCTTCCCAAAGAGCTGGTCTATCGTGAGAAGCAAGGCTTCGGGTTTCCGATCGCGCTCTGGCTTCGGGACGAACTTTCAGGATTTCTTCGGAATCTGTTTGCTGAGTCTCGATTTATAGAAGCAGGCATTTTCGAAAGGCATGCGGTGCATACGCTGATCGAGGAACATCTGAGCGGCAAAGCTGACCACAATTTTCGATTGTGGATTCTTCTTAACCTAGAACTCTGGCACCGGATGTATTTTGAATCCATGTCTATTGATGACATGAGGGACTTTACGGATAAACTGGCGGCATGACGGCCTCTGAGCGAAAAACCCACTATGCCGTGACCCAAGGAGGTAGCCCATTAGGTCGATACCAGGACGTCATCGTTGGACAACGCTCGATCCTGTTTTTACTCTACTTTGAGTTCTGCCTTTGGCTTACCCCACTCCCTGGATTGCTGGGCCTCGTCCTCCGGAAAATCTTCTGGCCACGGCTTTTTGCACAATGCGGGAAAGGGACGGTCTTCGGGCAACGCATCACGCTTCGTCATCCAAACCGTATATCTCTAGGGAGCCACGTGATCATTGGGGACGACGTGACTCTGGACGCGCGATCAAACTCAAAACGGCCAAGCCTTCAAATTGAGGACCGCGTCACGCTGGCAGATCACTGTATCCTGACATCAAAAGACGGGTCGATTACCATCGGATCGGATGTCGGAATTGGAACCTCCACATTGATCCAGGCCACTAGCGGCTGCTCCGTAGCCATTGGCAAAGATTCGGTCATCGGACCCCAATGCTACGTTGCCGGGGGCGCAAACTATGACGCTAGTGATCCCAGTCAATTAATTCGAACGCAGCCAATTCGCCAAGACGGCGGCTGTGAACTTGGCCAAAATGTCTGGCTCGGCGCTAAAGTGTGCGTACTCGATGAAGCAAGGATAGGCGCCGGCAGTATCGTTGCTGCGGGGAGCGTGGTGATCTCGGCAATACCGCCTCTAAGTGTATGCGGTGGGATCCCGGCCAAAGTCATAAAGAGTCGAGAAGGCTAGGTCAATCTAGGCGTGCCGAAAGCACTCATCGTCACAGCGGGGAAAATAGGCCTATCCGCTGCCCTGCTTTTCTGGATTCTCAGGAATTTAGATATTTCAACGATCCTGCTTCATCTGAAAGGAGCAAACTGGTTCTGGCTGGGAATCGCCTTCGCCATGTTTTTTCTCGGATACCTCATTACCGCATTGCGCTGGCGCATGCTATTGAGGGCTCAGGGCATCTCCGCGCCATTAGGCTTTCTGATTAAATCGTTCATGGTCGGGATCTTCTTTAATAATTTGCTACCGTCAACGATCGGCGGCGATGCCGTCCGGGTATATGACAGTTGGCGCTTGGGAAACAGTAAATCCAGAGCGACTTCGGTGGTTATGGTTGACCGCCTGATGGGACTTGTTGCGCTCGCTATTTACTGCCTCGCGACGGTGCTGTTTGCGGGCGAGTTAATTCAATCAATCGCGGTGCTGCCCTGGCTGGTTATGAGCGCGGCTGTCACCTTGGCCGCCATCGCATGGGGGATTTTTCTTGCTCCGCAGCCTTTTTTTTTGGAGCTTGAAAATCGCTCCATTGCGCTGTCTCCCTCTTTAGGAAGAATCGTTCACAAGATTGGCTACGCCCTAAGCCCCTTCCGAGGGAAGAGGTCTTTATTGCTACGCGCGTTCGGTCTATCGCTCGTTTTACAGATGAATGTGATCATTCACTTCATTATCGTTACACGGGCTTTGGGCATCGACGTACCTCCTGTTGCGATGTTCACGATTATTCCCTTGAGCATTTTTGTCATGATGCTGCCAATTACCATCAATGGTATCGGCTTGAGGGAAGGTATCTTCGTACTATTCTTTGCAGCTTACGGAGTGCCCACCAGCGCAGCGGTGGCACTGGCATGGGTCGCCCTTGGCTTTATCATCATTCAGGGATTATTGGGTGGACTCGTTTTCCTGAGTAGGCGCGAGTCGCGATTTCAACCTGGCACCTGACGCGATCTTAGTCTTGGGATCATCTTTCAAAAATAAAAACCCTATCCCCAGCTCCCGCATCGAAAATTTTAACAGGCCTCTTGCTCAAGCCATCGAAGAAGTCCACTAAATAAGCCTCATCATCACGTCTAAGCCGAATTGCGATCCAGGTTGCGTCTGGCCAGCGGTTTTTTCGAAGCTGAAAATACATCTTCCGACTGTCTAGCTGGATATATTTACTATCATTATGCCGACCGGCGTAATACGCAACCCGCCGGTCGTTGGTTACCAACGAACCTGCGGTGGTAGTTCTGTCAGCGAGCCACATGCCCGCGCTTTTTAACGCGTTAGCTCGGGTTACATTATCTAAACCACTCAAACTTTCGCCGGCAGCCCAGAGAAAAAGCAAAGCCGCTATCACGTGGCGGACTCTTTTCATGCGTAGCGAATCCGACTCGAGATTAAGGCCGTTCAAAACAAAAGGGACCACCGCAAGGACGGTCATGCTTAAGCCCAGCGGATAGCGAGGCGTGACGAAAAATTGGGTGAGGACAAAGGCAGACAATATAAACACGTGGATGCCGATCACCACTATCCAAAGCCTATCGTGATGATGGCCTAAAAATCGAAAATTAAGTCCTAGGCGACCCCAGAGAATGCAAGCCACCCAGGGGACGGTCACCTGTGACGTAATTAGCGCAATCAGAATAATCCCAGCCGTTAACACGGCAATGACGCCAGCAAAGTGTGCCGCATATGACGGTAGATAGTGGGCCTGAAGAAACAGCACCTTCTCTTCAAAACCCTCTGTAAGGCTTGTCCATCCGCTCGCGAGAAGCTGATAGGGTTCGAAAAAAAGACTCATCGCGTGCAGCCCTGAACTCACCCCGACAAACCACCATCCAGCAACGATCGCGATCACCAGGGCTGCCATCAAACCCACTACGATGCGGGCTAACGAGGAGCGTAGCTTGAACTTTCCGGCTGCCCAGGCCAGTAGAGGCAGAGACATTACAAAGATGACTCCCTCAATGCGAAAAGCTCCGGCAATCAAGAACGATAGTCCAGCCAGTGCAAAAACCGTAAATCGATGATGGCTCGTTGACCGGATAAGAAGAAATAATCCGAGGAGATAGAACGCTAAGAATCCCCCGTCCCTGATGATGTATGCACGATACTCGTTGAACGACGGATGCAAAACGGCAAGCAGCACCGCAAACGAAACCAGCCGGCGGGTGGTGCCTCCAAAAGCGTGCACGACCAACACAAAAAAAACAGATGCAGCGGAAAAGAACACAGAGTTGAGCAGATAACCCGCGGCCTCATAACTGATGCCAAATACA
>Ga0181587_10005097_pt1 | contig 10755 bp, 6 predicted proteins | sample 071ome_27_FD_132463 | JGI IMG/M metagenome (GOLD analysis project Ga0181587, IMG submission 132463) | Coastal salt marsh microbial communities from the Groves Creek Marsh, Skidaway Island, Georgia - 071409AT metaG (megahit assembly) | ecosystem: Environmental > Aquatic > Marine > Intertidal zone...
CGAAGCATTCAAAGAATCTTTGGACACAGAACTGAGTACTCGGGCAGCTTCTGTGCGCACCGCACGCACTGGATCATCAAGTAAAGGAATGATCTGTTTTAATTTTCATGTAGTCGGTAAGGAATCAAACTTGGCAACTGCTGCGACTCTTGCTAATGAGTGGTTGGAATCAAGTTGGCGAACCGCTTCAGCAGTGGATGCCTCGCTAATAAAAGAACTCAGGGCAAGAAGAGCACCCGATCGGGTAAAGGCAGGAGTCCTATCATCGGAGATGGCTTTAATAAGCAGTTCTTCCGCATCTGGCAGAGCGTTTCGGTAGGCATGAAAAGCAGCTGGGTGCCGGGCTTCTTTCGGGCGGTCGGAACCTTTAATCCGATCGACAGCCTCTGCAGCCCACTCAAAAGTCTTATCCGAGTGGCAATTATTACATGCATTGGGCTGTCCAAACTGGACCGATAAATCAGGCCTGGGAATGCGAATACTGTGATCCCTTCGGTCATCAATCACCATGTAGTTTTTGTGAGGCATGTGACACTCCACGCAACTCGCACCCGCGGAACCCATTTCATGAAAATGATGACCGGGATTATCAAAACCAGCCGGATATTTTTCATTAGGCACATGGCAACGGGTGCAAAGCTGGTTATCATAATGATGTAGTTTGGTGGTATGAGCATCATGACAATCCGTACACTTTACACCTTCGTGAAACATTTTACTTTGAATGTAGGAACCATACACATAAACCTCGTCATCAATTTGCCCATCCACATGGTAGGTTGGAACTTGCATTTGCGGTGACCAAGGCTGCACCACCTCAGGCAAGAAATGATCCATAAATCTCTGTCCAGTATGATGATATGGATGAACTACTGACCTACGGGCATGGCACTTGGCACAAGACTCGATTTGAGCCACATTGGTGGAATTAACATCAACAAGAGCATACTCAGACACCCCTTCCCAACCTAAACCAGACTTCGCACGCTCCACATGCTCCCGCCCCGGACCATGACAAGCTTCACAGGCCACATTGATTTCCGAATAATGGGTAGAGAACTTTTGCGATGAAAAATCAAATTCTTTATGAAGATTGGTTGAGTGGCAATCCGCACACATGTGATCCCAGTTTTGCAGGGGACGAGTCCAAAAAAGAGGATCATCTGGTGCGATCCTTTCCTCGCCATAGAGATGGTACCATTCCTGTTTTTCAACATCCCAACAGGTCGGCAACACTTGCAGGCGACCATCGGGGAATTTGACGAGGTATTGCTGCAAAGGTTCCCAACCGAAGGTGTAAGCCACTTCAAAGGATTCAATCTCCCCATTTTGGTTTTCAGTGTCTACAAAGTACTTTTCCCCAACCCTGCGAAACTGGGTCGTTTTACCATGATATTCAAAACGAGAGTTATTAAAATCTGCCCGTACTGTTTTATCATTGGGCAGTTCCATTGCATGGTAGTGGTGTGATTGCTCCCATTTTGAATGGGCTTCCTGGTGGCATTCCGCACAAGTTTCTGAGCCGACATATTCATCAGAACGAGCATAATCGTAAGAAGTTACATTGCCCAAGGAAACCTTTTGATTGTTACTGTTATCCGAGCAAGAAAAGAATGCACAGTATGATAGTAGAATCATGATCTGCCATTGCAATCGTAACGCTGTAAAGAATTGAATATCCACTTTGTACCAAAATCATGTGGATTAATCGAACGGGAGGCAATCCGCTTAGGCTCGTTTTTAAAAAATAGAAATTTATATTATACCTCACTTCGATTACTTAGTGGTTAATTGCTTCAGTAAGAAATATTCTTAAGCGTTTAATGAACCAATTTCGGCAAAGATTCTGAATTGGTGGGGGTATTTCTTAAACGAAACTCCCCGACTTGAATGGTCGATCATTGGTTACACCGAGTGCCATTCTGGTCTCTCCGAGATTGAATCCTGAGGAAACTGAACTAAGTAGGCTACGGAGTTCCCTAAAAATTTGGAAATATACGGCAACAATGGGAATGCTTCGATCCTCTAAGGAACTGATTAGGTGGATAAAAGGGCTCCCTAGGGTCTCGAACCATGCGTTGCCAACCCCTCCCAGCACCTACTTTAATTCAAGCTAGGGATGGTCGTGCCGAAATCAATCAGCCTGATGGGTTTGAACGGCATTAGTGAATGGGAAGGATGCCCCTTGGGGGAGGGGAAAGACTTCAAAAGTTGCTCTCATGCCTGTTATCTTTACCTCCACTTCGATGCAATCAATAATTATAAGCAATAAATGATAAGTTTTTTGCAATAGAGAGGAAGATTTTTCAATCTATCTTTGGTAAAGTGTGTTTGATAAAATAAGCGATAATTCCTTGTCTTCCTATTTTAAATTTATATCCAAAAACGATGTTCAATCCCGAGCCAAATTGTAGCCTTTTTGTATAAAAATAGAAGCGTCCTCTACACCGGCCTTGCCTCTCGAACCCTATGTGTCCAAAGGCTTATCCAATGACCAATCCATATGCACAGGAATTGTGGAATGGGGCGGATGCGATTGCGAAGCCGTAGGCAATCCAATATGGGTGAATTAAGTATGGATATTATTTTTAAATTTCCAGCTCTTTTTATTTGCAAAATTAGGTCTTTTTAAATGAATTTATCAATTATGTGGAATATACTCTTTAAACTATTGATTATATTGATTAGTGCCGAAACAATCTTTGCAATCACAGACCGAGACTTCAGATCCAAAAATGGCCAAGTCATCCGTGGGTCCGTCATCAAGTATTTTGAAGATGGTGATGTATTGATGAAACGCACCAGCGACCTACAGCTCTTTAGAATAAGTTTAGACATTTTTACGGATGATGATCAGGCATTTGTAAAAAACAATTTTCCCCCGAATCACGATGCTTTACCCAAATTCAAAAAGCCTCTTGATTCTCGAACACTCTCCACTTTTGCCAAATCTATCGACCAAAAAATAGAAAGGAGACTTAGATCTTACCGCCAACGCCCTAATGCCGATATTTCTAACGAGACTTTTCTTCGCAGGGCCTACCTCAAAATTATTGGGCGGATCCCCACCCTTGATGAGACGAAAGCGTTTCTTTCGAAACGGAGTTCCACAGCCCGTTCCGAATTAATTGATGAACTTTTAGCCTCAGAAGGTTATGTTCACAACTGGTACATATACTGGGCCGATATTCTTCGTGCCACTAGTAGAGTCGACCGGGGAAACGACGGAGTCCCCTTTATTAATTACATCAAGAGTTCATTATCTGAGAACAAACCTTACGATAGGTTTGTTCATGATATGCTGGCCGCTACTGGCCCCTTATGGGAAAGAGGAAACGGTCAAGTGGGTTATTTCTACCGAGATATTGGCATGGGCTTAGACAGCATGTCCAACACAGTGCGTGTTTTCTTGGGAACCAGCCTTGAGTGTGCCCAATGCCATGACCACCCTTTTGACCGCTGGACCCAGAAGCAATTCTACGAGATGGCTGCTTACACCTATGGTGCTCACCAACCCAAAAACAATGAATCCACTGAATTTGGCAAGTACTCGGGTTTAGTTCGCGAATGGGGAAGAGAAGAGCAGAGCAAAATCAATAATGACCCGAGTCTCTCCGACGATGAAAAAGCGAGAAAGCGTGCCGCTCTTGGAGCTCGGCAAAGAAATGTCACCCGAAGCTTGGGAGAACTCTTAAATAGAGGCATGGATGATATGGGTAAGGGAAAAATCAACCTCCCCAATGATTACCAATACGACAACGCAAAACCTGGAGAGGAACTTCAAGCCAATACCATTTTTGGCCTTGCCGTGGAATTAGATGAAAATTTGCAGCAGAAAGGATCCCGTGCCTCCTATGCAAGTTGGTTAGCATCGCCCGACAACCCCCGGTTTACCATCGTCATCGCCAACCGGTTATGGAAGTCGGTGTTCGGGATTGGTTTGATCGAACCGGTGGACAATATGTTTGATGACACTTTAGCTACTCACCCCGATCTTATGCTTCATTTAGAGAAGATCATGGTCGCCCTTGACTACGATCTAAAAGAATTCCTTCGGATCCTGTACAACACAAAATCCTTTCAAAGAGAAGCGCCTAAGAGAGAAATTACCGCGCGAGACACAAAAGATGAAACGATGCCTATCGAGGTACAGCATGTTATTTCTGGACCTTATCCTGAAAACCCCAAAAGAGGAGCCGTACCTTATTTTTATCAAGGGCCCGTTGTCGAAAGAATGTCTGGTGAGCAATTATGGGACTCTTTGGTTGCACTGAATTATCCTGATCTGGACAAACGAATCAATTCAAGATTTGGGGATGGGGGGTATGCTCAGTACCAAAAGTATATCAACATGACGGCGGAGGAAATTTTCATGGAAAAACTCGGGATTGCCCCTCCTGGTGCGAGCGCTGAAATCGTAAAGTCTATGGAAGACCAACCCGAGCCGACCAACGAAAACTGTCCCATAAGACCTGGCAGAAAAGCCGACCCAAGCATAATTGCCAAAAATGAAAAAGGTGAAACCGTGGCGTTCTGCTGTGATAATTGCAAAGATCAATTTGTGGAGAACCTCCCTCCTCCGCCTATGAATGAAATGATGGCTGGCATGGATGGAGCCACCGAATCCAGCCAGAATTACGCTCGAATCGGCACACCTACACAAGACATCAATTCTTTGCGGGCATCCGAAGTGGGCCACCCTGCCCCCGCAGGCCATTTTATTCGTCAGTTTGGAGGTTCACCAAGAGACCAGATTCAAGTTTCCCATAAGCAGGCAGCAGTTGACCAAGTTCTGGCAATTATGAATGGATATGTAGAAAAAAATATTATCAGTAATCAAAACTCAACTTTTATGAAAAGACTTGCCCAAGAATCCAACATCAAGAACCAAATCGATTATGCCTTTCAAGCCATTCTTCAAAGAAAGCCAACCACCCGGGAAATGATGGATTTTACAGAAACTTTGAAAAGGCTAAAGCCTGAGAATGCACACAAAGATATTGCATGGGTGTTGCTAAACAGCCATGAATTCCTTTTCTTAAAATAGAGACCGAACTAAAACCCAACACACATCATGAAATCAGACCTCAAAAAATTAGATGAATTAAGTCGCCGAGAGTTTGTGGCTAGTGCTGCCAAAGCCTGCTTAGGAGTTGGTCTTTTACCAATGGCTGGGTCCTATGTTCATACCCCTGCTCAAGCTTTTCAACCGGGCACACGCCCAGCCAAAGCTCGTCACCTGATTTATCTATACATGTCTGCAGGAATGTCCCATATGGACACCTTTGCACCGAATACGGATGCGGATAAAGACAGCTACCAAGGGCCTATTAGTCCGATATCAACCTCGGCAGATGGAGTATTTTTATCTGAAAACTTACCCGAAACGGCCAAGCATATGCACAACGCAGCCGTTATCCGCACGATGATGACCAGTCAGGGTGCGCACGCACAGGGTACCTATTTGATGCACACGAGTTATCAAATGCGTGGAACCATTTCCCACCCGACATTTGGCAGCTGGATTGCCAAAATGTCAGGTCCAATTAATTCCACCATACCAATGAACATTTCGATTAACGGTCGTTCAGGTAGTTCGGGATTTTTAGAATCCAAATATGGACCACTTCCTATCGGAAACCCCAATGCAGGCTTGGCAAACAGTAAAGCAGCCGATTACCTCGACCAGACTCGTTTTGACGGTCGGTTGGCCATGGCCCAAAAGATGAATTCCAGTTTCCTGGGTACCTACGATCAAAAACAAGTTCGAGCTTACACCGATCTTTACAATGACGCCGTAAAGTTGATGCGCAGTGAGGATTTAAAGGCATTTGATGTGGCTTCTGAGCCAGATGCGATGAAGGATCTCTACGGTAGGTCTGCTTTTGGTCAGGGATGCTTACTCGCAAGAAGATTGGTCGAAAACAATGTCCGTTACATCGAAGTCAATCGTGGAGGCTGGGACACACACTCCAATAATTTTGAATCTGTCGCTAATAATTGTGCGGATCTTGACAAGGGGTTAAGTGCCTTACTTTTAGATTTGGAAATGCGTGGATTGCTACAAGAGACTATGATTGTGGTTGTTTCCGAATTTGGCCGTACTCCTAGAATTAACGGAGGTAATGGTCGTGACCACTGGCCCTATGGTTTCTCAGCATTTCTTGCTGGAGGCGGGGTTAAGGGTGGCACCGTTTACGGTAAAATGGATAAAGTGGGCCGCAACCCAGTTGACGGCAAATTCATTGATCCAGCCTCTCTCAATGCAACCATCGGGTACGCCATGGGACTTCCACTCAATGATGTTCAGTACTCTCCTTCAGGTCGTCCCTTCAAAGTGGCTCACGATGGTGAACCCCTCATGGACGTCTTGGCCTAAAGCACATTCCTAATTCATATATGGCTGTGCCTTTGGCTAGATGGGCATTTTTGTGCCTACTTTCCCTAAGTTTATTATCGGCCGAGGAGTCTTTTCGTACCTTTACCACTTCCGCAGGGCAGTCGTTTCCTTTTCGCGTGCTTAGTTATGAGGGGCAAGATTTTTACTTCGAAGATCAGTCCAAAAAACAATATAAAGTTAACTACAAACAATTTTCTGCAGAAGATCAAAAATACTTGATCGATGCTGCACAAAACGGAAAAATACCCAAAGGCGACCCACGAGCTTTACCCTCAAAATCAAACGAAGAGAGCGAAGAAGAAATGGCCGCCTCTACTGAGGTTGACCCGATCGAAGAGGATGCCTCGCCTACCGAGGATGGACCCAGATTGAAGGCACCACCGAAAAAAAAGCCCATTCTTCGAAAGGGATCTTTTTTCGCATACATTCCAGTTAAACTGGGACAAGACCCAAACCTTGCGTCTGAAAAAAAAGGCGGCGGTTTACCCAAGGAGGGAGAACCTGTCGATTTCACCAATCATGTTCTCCCCATTCTTGAAGACCGTTGTTTTAGTTGCCATCAAGAACCCTACGACAAAAACGGTCGTACCATCCAACCCAAAGCCGGTCTTGCCCTCAACACCTACGAACTGGTGATGAAAGGCAATTTGGACAATACTGTGGTAACTGCAGGGGATGTGAGTGATAGTTATCTTCACGAGGTTCTCACACTTGATGAAGATGATGATATGTTTATGCCCCCAAAGGGTGGCCCCCTCACTCCGGAGCAGATTGATGTAATTAAGCGATGGATCGAAGAAGGTGCCAAGCCTAAGGCTGGCGGTGGAGATACCGCATCCACGGAAGGCGGGGTCAGTTTTCACGATCACATCTTCCCCATCCTAGAAGAACGATGCTTAGACTGCCACGGTGAGCCTTATGTTAAGAATGGTCGTACCATTCACCCAAAGGCTGGACTCGCCCTGGATACATACGAAGCCGTTCTGAAAGGAAACTTAGATGGTGCGATTATAACTCGCGGGAACCACGAAGAAAGCACCTTGCATGTGGTGATTACTTTGGATCCAGATGATTCCGAAATCATGCCTCCCAAAGGGGATCCCCTTTCTGCGGAAGAAATAGAGTTATTCAAAAATTGGATCAATGAGGGTGCCAAAGAATATCCTTCCGATCATTTCGAAAAACCTAAGGAAGAACCGCTCCTTGCGGCCCTTTCAACCCAAGCGAAATCGGAAATCTCCCTAATTGATTTGCTCAATAAGCAAGTAACTAAACCAAGCAAAGTTCAGCTTGAAGCCGCTCAAAAATCTGGTGCATTGGTTACCCCACTTTCTGTAAAGCATTCATTAATCAGAGCAGAATTTACATCGGGTCCAAGTTTGATCGACAATAGTGCACTCAATGCTTTTTCTGCCATTCAAAATAATATCTCACACCTCAACCTCTCCAGAACCCAAGTAAATGATCAAGCCTTGGGTTCTGTAAAAAAGATGAAACATCTTATTTGGTTGGGTTTAAGAAGTACTTCAGTAACTGATAATGGCATCCGAAACCTTAGTGGTCTCAAGTTTCTTAGATATCTTAACCTTTCCAGCACCGAGATTTCCGATAAGTCCGTCAAAGAATTATCTAAATTGAAAGACCTTGAGGAAATCTATCTTTGGAATTCAAAAATGACGGATAGTGGAGTGGCGGCTCTTAGAAAAGCCCTACCCGATGCAAAAATAATCTTTTAATTAAATCTTGGAACCTCTCTTTGCAAATTTGACCTTTGCAATTATAACTTGAAACTACATCACCCGTTTTTGGGTTGGTGTTAGAAACCATCTACCGTACTACCTTGTACAAAATGTCTATTCCAGCTCCATTTGATCCATACATAATAAAAAGGGATTTCCCCGTCCTGTCCCGTAAAAACCGGGGCAAACCCCTGGTTTATTTGGATAATGCTGCGACTACTCAAAAGCCACAGCCCGTAATTGATGCGTTGTCCAACTATTACTCTAGGAATAATTCCAATGTACATAGAGGGGTGTATGAACTGGCAGAAGATGCAGAGAATCTCTACCGATTGGCCAGAAAAACAATTTCTAACTGGCTCCAGGTGAGCCCTGAAGAAATCATCTTTACTCGTGGAGCCACTGAAGGAATCAACCTTATTTCGAGATCTTTTGCTCAACCCATGCTTAAGGAAGGAGACGAAATCATCCTTACTGAGATGGAACACCATGCTAATATTGTTCCTTGGCAAATGGTCGCCAAAGAAACGGGTGCAGTCATAAAAGTTGTCACCCTGCTTGAGGATGGTTCCCTTGATTTAAACAAACTGAGTGACTACTTAACCTCCCCCAATTCCGTTCTCCTTTCCTTATGCCATGTTTCGAATGTTCTAGGTACGGTTAATCCAATTAATCAGATTGTTGATGAAGCCCATCAAAACGGCGTAAAAGTTGTCGTTGACGGAGCCCAATCTGTTCCTCACCTAGAAGTGGATCTTCGATCCCTGGGGTGCGATTTTTTCGTTTTTTCCGGACACAAGTTATTCGCCCCCATGGGCATAGGGGTGGTTTATGCCCAAAGTTCAAACCTCGAAAAGATGTCCCCCTACCAAGGCGGGGGTGATATGATCGATCAGGTAAGTTTCGATGGAACCACTTTTACCACAGGCGTGCAGAGGCTCGAAGCAGGTACGCCCAATGTAAGTGGAGCCATTGGACTGGCAGAGGCGATCAATTACCTCAGAAAAATTGATTTTTCCATGGCTCATACTCATGAAAAAAATCTACTCTCATTGACAAGGGAGTACACTCGTGAAATTCCTGGGCTGATTGAGCATGGAATGACTCCCGATAAAGCCGGGGTTTTCTGCTTTAGTATTGAGGGGGTGCACCCTCATGATCTAGCCACACTGCTTGATGCGGAGGGCATTGCAACCCGAACTGGGCATCATTGTTGCCAACCCCTAATGAAGAGACTGGGGCACGAAGCCACTGCCCGAGCCTCTTTTTCTATCTACAATACCGAGGAAGATGTGATTCAATTTACCACAGCCCTGAAGCGGGCTGTATCTATACTTAGCTGATAATATTTAGGGTATTATTCCGGTTCGACCCGAAATCTTCAGAGATAAGTGGGTAATTTTCTTCTATTTTAACTCATCCAGTTCCCTTGGCATGGATTATGTATTTATAGAGTTATGTTAAATTTTTTACAAAAAATGCGAACGATCTTCCTAAAATCGATACATTAAGATATTATCTTTCATTCCAACTTTAAAACTGGCCAAAACTAAATGACTCAAACCAATCATTCATCCAACACCTCAAATATTTTCAGAAGAATCAGAAAAAGATTTGGAGATATTAAGTCGGATAAGCGGACCTCTTCGGACAGGCATTTTCTTATCGGTTCAGAGCACCACAATCCCCAACATCAAACCCCTTACTATTCACCAGAAATAACCAACGTCTTATTTTTGAGTAAACGCGGACTCTCTCGGGCACCTGTGGCTCGGGAAATAATGCGGTCTCTCCTCCACCTTTCTGATCTTTTTGGTGGAGTTCGGCCATCGGCACGGGGAATTTCAGATGCTTATGAATTTTGCCCCTTTGACAAGCGCATGGTGTTGTCTGCCAAAAAATTTGGGTACGAAATTTCAGGTTCATCCAGAAGAGTAAACATGTCAGAACTCTCCTCGGCGAATCTTCTTATCCCACTTGATCATCCAAGTAATCAATATTTATTGTCTCGAAAATATTACATACACGGAGAAATTAAACCTGTTGAAGAACTACTCCCATCCGGTCACTCGCCCTTCATTTCTGACCCCTTCGAAAGAGGCGAAAATGATGCCAATGACAATTATGACGAAATTATTCGAGACCTCGAGCTTGCTTGTAGTAATCTGTTAAAATTGATCCCTTCCATTTTATAATTTGGATATTCAACGATCGAAACTCGTAATCAATAATTTTAGTGTAAGTGAGAGTCTAAACAAAAGATCAAAAGTTGCTCTTGCTCGATTAAGGTGGTTGAGGCTATATCCTCATGGTTTTCTTCATTATGATTTCTTCCGTTTGTTCCTCCCTATCAAACAGTTTATTTTTTAACCGTTTCATTATCGGAACGATCCTCCTCGCTGGAATTGTAGTCGGTGCCCAGACCTACAAAGGTTTCGCCCTGGAAAACGCGACGGTTCTCCATTTCCTTGATCAAACCATCTTGGCAATTTTTACGATTGAAGCCGTAATCAAGATTCTTGCCGAGGGCAACCGACCGCTCAATTATTTCAAGAACCCCTGGAATGTTTTTGATTTCGCCATAGTCGCTGCCTGCCTGCTTGAACCTTTACTTCA
>Ga0181587_10005101_pt1 | contig 10751 bp, 8 predicted proteins | sample 071ome_27_FD_132463 | JGI IMG/M metagenome (GOLD analysis project Ga0181587, IMG submission 132463) | Coastal salt marsh microbial communities from the Groves Creek Marsh, Skidaway Island, Georgia - 071409AT metaG (megahit assembly) | ecosystem: Environmental > Aquatic > Marine > Intertidal zone...
GAGAGCGCGATCGGGGAAGTCGTAGTCGGCTGCAGAGGCGCCGGTGGGCACCGCCCGCGCGGCAAGGTCCACGTCTCGTGCGCAGTCTGGACCTGGAACTTCCGGCATCTCGAACTGATGCTCCGGTCCCGGATCGGTGACGGAAAAAGATGTCGTCATCATGAAAATCGTCTCGCCATGCTGGACGGCCCGTACGATCCGTGTTGAGAACGAGCCGCCATCACGCGGCCGATCGACGAGATAGGTGATGGTGTCCTTCGTGCGACCCGGCCGCAGGAAGTAACCGTGCAGTGAATGCACGAGGCGATCGGGCTCCTCGACGGTCTTGCCCGCCGCCATCAGCGCCTGGGCTGCGATCTGTCCGCCGTACGCCCGTAGGGGAGCGCCCGAATGGCAGACACCGGTAAAGATGTCCCGGTCGATGGGGGTTAGGGCGAGTCGGTCCAGGAAATGCTCGACACGGTCCTCGCTTGCCATGCTCCAGACCCTAGTCTTGGGGCACCGGTCACTGTGTTTTCCGCTTGCCGACCGGCCCTAGGGCGCAACGAAGGAGTGGCACGGCCGAGTGAGCCAGATCTGGATCAACGTTCTCGTCGTCTTGTTCTTCGTCTTGCTGGGCGGATTCTTCGCTGCAGCTGAACTCGCGCTTGTCTCCCTTCGGGAAAGCCAGATCCAGCGCCTGTCGGAGTCCTCGCGTCGTGGCCGACGGCTTGCTTCCTTGACGTCGGACCCGAATCGTTTTCTGGCGGCCGTCCAGGTTGGCGTTACGTTGGCTGGATTCGTATCCGCGGGCTTTGGTGCCGCGCAGATCGCACCGGAACTGGCGCAACCACTGATCTCAGCCGGCCTCGCGGAGGGCGTCGCGCAGACGCTGTCCTTCGTCGTGGTCACGGTGATTATCGCCTACCTATCCCTGGTGCTCGGTGAACTGGTTCCCAAGCGAATCGCACTTCAGCGGGTCGAGAAGGTTGCACTGTTCGCAGCGGGACCGATCGATGTGATCGCGCGACTGTTCCGTCCTTTCATCGTCGCGCTGTCTTTCTCCACCAACGCCATCGTCCGGATATTCGGCATCGATCCGCATGCGGCCAAGGAATCGATCAGTGGTGAGGAGCTCCGGGACCTGGTTGCAGCTCACGAGGAGCTCAGCGAGGACGAGCGAAACCTGATCGACGATGTCTTCGAGGCCGGGGAACGCGAACTGCGGGAGGTGATGCTGCCGCGTACTGAAGTTGCGTTCCTGGACGCGTCTTTGCCCATCCGTCAGGCCGTGCGCATGGTGGTGGATCAACCCCATTCCCGATACCCGGTGATTCGCGGATCCTCAGACGACGTCGTTGGCTTTGTTCACATCCGCGACATCCTCGACCCCGACGTTGCCGACCGGGGAATTCATGTCTCGGAACTAGCCCGCCCCGTGGTCGCATTCCCGGGTTCGAAGGTGGTGCTCGACACTCTCACCGAGATGCGCCGCGATCGCCAGCACCTGGCCATCGTCCAAGACGAGTACGGCGGCACCGCAGGCATCGTGACGATGGAGGACCTTGTCGAAGAGCTGATCGGCGACATCAAGGACGAGTACGACGTCGAATCCGCCCCGAAGCAGCCGAGGGTTCTCGGTGAAGTAGTGGTTGATGGACTTTTGAATCTCGAGGACTTCGAGGATGAAACAGGGGTTGCGTTGCCCGAGGGTCCTTACGAAACCGTGGCAGGTTTTCTCGTGGCCGCACTCACCCGTCTGCCCGTGGTCGGTGACACCGTGCGCGAGGGCGACCATGAGTTCCGTGTGGTCGAACTCGACGGCAGACGTATCTCGCGCGTGAGTGTCACAGCAGTTCAGCCGGTGCCGGCTACGGATGAATCCTCGCCTGACTCGGATTTGGAAGACTAGGGCAATGTCCACCAACCTCCCACGGGTGCTCTCGGGTATCCAGCCGACCGCCGACTCCTTCCACATCGGTAACTACCTCGGTGCGCTGCGGGAGTGGGTGCGCCTCCAAGACACCCACGATTCCTTCTACTGCGTCGTTGATCAGCACGCGATCACCGTCGAGCACGATCCCGAACTCCTGCGCACGCGGACGCTCGCGTCTTTCGCCCAATTGCTGGCGGTAGGTCTGGATCCTGAGAGATCAACTGTCTTCGTGCAGAGCCAAGTCCCCGAACACAGCCAGCTCGCCTGGGTGCTCGAATGCATGACGGGCTTCGGTGAGGCGGGCCGGATGACCCAGTTCAAGGACAAGAGTTCCAAGGGCGGCGCCGATCGATCTACGGTCGGGCTATTCACGTATCCGATCCTCCAGGCCGCGGACATCCTGATCTATCGGGCGAACGCGGTGCCGGTCGGTGAAGACCAGCGTCAACACCTTGAACTCACGCGGAATCTCGCGCAGCGCTTCAACTCACGCTTCGGCGAGACGCTGACCGTTCCTGAACCGATGATCGTCAAGGAGACAGCCAAGATCGTGGACCTCCAGGATCCGACTTCGAAGATGAGCAAGTCAAGCCCGGCTGGATGCATCTTCATCCTTGATGAGGACGCTGTCTCGATCAAGAAGATCAAGTCGGCGGTGACAGACTCCGATCGAGACATTGTTTTCGACCTCGAGCGCAAGCCAGGAGTTTCAAACCTCTTGACCATGCAGCAGGCGATTCGTGGAGTCCCAATGGCGGACATCGTCGCGGACTATGAAGGTCGCGGCTACGGCGATCTGAAGAAGGAGACCGCGGAGATCGTCGTTGATGCCATCCGGCCGATGCGAGCCCGCACCCACGAATTCCTCGACGATCCCGCTGAGCTCACCCGACTGATGCACGTGGGCGCGGACAAGGCGCGTGCTGCTGCCGCTCCGACTCTTGCGGCGGTTTACTCAAGGGTTGGATTCGTTGGTTCCTAGCCGACCAGGCGCCGTTGTCGGCGGTTGAGAATCCGGCGTGCCAGTGCGACGACGATCAAGATGATCGCGGTGAGAAGTACGGCAAGCCAGCCCCACGAGGTTGGCGACAGCGAGGAAAGTTCCGGTTCCATCGGCGCCGCGGCGTCAATGTTGCTGGCGGGTTTTGCTTGAAGCGTCGACGGCTTGGGGTTGGGAGCGGCGACCTCAGCATCGGTTCGCTCCTGCTCGCCGATCGGCGGGACGAGTTCCCCGACGGGCACGATGTCGTCGCGGTTCTTGAAGCCCCAGTTCAGTAACTTGCGTGCGGCCTCCGCACTTGGTTCCTTGATTCCCATGAGAGTCACGATCAACGTGGTGCCGCCGCGCTCGGCTGCGCCGATGAACGTGCGGCCAGCCTCAGTGGTGTAGCCGGTCTTGACCCCGATGGCCCCCGGATAGTTATCCATCACGAGGTCGTTTTGGTTGTACACCGTGATCGGCTTGCGCTCCTTGCCGTTCTTCTTGAGCTTGCCGGGGTTCGGGAACTCCGCGCGCTTGGAGCCCACGTACTTCAAGAAGTCCTCGCGCGCGATCGCAGCACGCCCGATCAGTGCGAGGTCGTAGGCGCTCGAAAACTGCCCTTTGGCGTCGAGGCCGCTGGTGTTGCGAGCGGTCGTGTTGTACGCCTGGAGTTCCTGAGCGACCTGATTCATTTCCTCAACGGTCTTCTTCTCCGATGAATTGGCTTGCGCCAACGCGATCGCAGCGTCATTCCCACTGGGTAGCAGTAGGCCGTTGAAGAGCTCTTCGATTGTGTACTCGCGCCCTTTGCGAATGCCGGCCTTGCTTCCGTAGGTGTTTTGTGCCTTCGCTGTACCGGTCCAGATCGCTTGCGGGTCGAGTTTCGGTAGCAGGGTGAGCGCGGTCAGAGTCTTCAAGGTGCTGGCCGGTCGGCGTTCTGTGTGGGCGTTCTTCGCTGCGAGGACTTCGCCAGTGGTGGCATCGGCGAGCACCCAGGTGCGCGCCTTGACCTTCGGTAGTGGTGGCACGCCCGCGGCCTCGACGTATGTAGGTCCCTTCTCCGCCAGGCGCGCTCCACCGAGGACATCGGATTTGATCTCCACCTCTGGCGTGCCGGTTGCTGGAGCCGGGGACGGGATAACTGTGGGAGAGGCGGTTGCCGTTGGTTGGTTCGAGCCGGTGTCGGTATCGCCGTTGAGGTCAACGAGGGGCGCTGGCACCGGTGTCGGGTCTGCCGCCTGGGCAGGGATCGACGTTAGGGCAGCAATCGGGAAGATCGCGGCAAGGAAGAGGGCGAGTGGACGCCGAGCCGTAATGCGCATAGATCCGCCATGGTAGGCGCCGATCCGGCGCTTCGCCATGTGATGGGTTCCTTCCAGGCGTGGTGGTTCTCACAGCACCGCCCCCAGGCAGGGGGGTGCTCGCATAGGTCGCCGCCGCTAGCCTGATGGCGCGTGCTCGTCGAGAGGATCCCCATGACCACCGCCCTGCCCGAACGGACACCAACCGGTCTGCTCATCGGTGGTGACTGGCTCACCACCGCGACCCATTTGGATGTCATCAACCCGGCAACCATGGGCACCCTTGCTGAAATCGGCGACGCAAGCATCGAGGAAGGCCTTCAGGCGGTGGGCGCTGCCCACGATGCCTTCCAGACGTGGGGAACGTCCCCGGCACGGTTCCGCGCGGAGATCTTGCGTAAGGCCTTCGACATCATGACTGCGGAGATCGAGGATTGTGCTCGCCTCATCTCGCTGGAAAACGGTAAAGCGTGGAAAGACGCCATCGGAGAGGCCACCTACGCCGCCGAATTTTTCCGGTGGTTCTCGGAAGAGGCAGCGCACGTTCAAGGAGACTTCCGTTACGGCCCCAACGGAGACAAGACCATCATTACGGACTACCGGCCGATGGGTGTCGCGTATCTGATCACACCGTGGAACTTCCCGGCTGCGATGGCTACACGTAAGTTGGCTCCGGCTATGGCAGCTGGCTGCACGTCTGTCCTCAAGCCGGCTGCTGAGACTCCACTCACCGCGCTGTGGGTTGCCGACGTCCTCGAGCGAGCTGGGGCACCCGCCGGAGTCGTAAACGTCGTGACTACCTCGAAGTCCGGCCCCGTCTCCGAGGCGATCCTCGCCGACCCACGCGTTGCCACCCTGTTCTTCACCGGATCGATGTACGTGGGCAAGTTTCTGCTCGAGCAAACGGCCAAGCGGGTGCTGCCGTCGTCGATGGAGCTCGGTGGAAACGCGCCCTTCCTCGTGCTCGAGGGCACGGACGTGGACAGGGCCGTTGAGGGTGCCATGGTCGCGAAGATGCGTAATGGTGGCTCCGCCTGCACCGCGGCTAACCGGTTCTACGTTCACGCTTCGGTTGCCGAGGAGTTCGCCACCAAGTTCGAGGCGGCACTTCGCGGCCTGAAGATCGGCCCGGGTATCGATCAGGCCAATGATCTCGGCGCAATGGTGTCGATCAAGGAGCGCGACAAGATTCTCGAACTTGTCCAGGAGGCGGAAGCCGAGGGCACGATGGCAACCATTGCCGGCGATGCTCCCAGCGAGGGTGCGTTCATCGCCCCGCGGATTGTCCGGGGCGTTCAGCATGGTTCGACGCTCACTCGCAACGAGATCTTCGGGCCGGTCGCTCCCATCGTGACCTTCGAGGATCAGGCAGAGGGCATCCGGATGGCCAACGACACCGAGTACGGGCTCATCTCCTACGTATTCGCCAAGGACGCCGGCGAGGGCATCAAGGTCGCTCGCCAGATGGAGTCCGGGATGGTCGCGATCAACCGCGGTATCGCCTCGGATCCGGCGGCGTCGTTCGGCGGAATGAAGGAGTCCGGCCTGGGCCGCGAGGGTGGATTCGATGGAATCCACGAGTTCCTCGAGACCCAGTACTTCGCCGTCGATCTCTAACCCAACCGCGAACGGCCAACCAGTCACAGCCGAACGGCCAGTCCGTAACAGTCGAACGGCCACTTCGTCACAGCCGAACGGCCGAGCAACCACATCTGTGGCGTGGCGCGTCAGGAGTTGATGACGGGGAACTTCTCGTAGGGCTGCCCCAACGCCTCGGGTCCCATGGCGCTGTAGCCGCCGTCCACCGCGAAGTCACTTCCGGTCACGAAGGTCGCGCCATCGGAGCAGACGTAGCAAATGGCGTCGGCGATTTCCTCGGGCTCGGCCATCCGACGGATCGCGTGGAACTCGCCGGCGAAGTTGTCGGCGTGCTCGCGTGTGCCGTAGCGCTTTTCGATGTTCCGGCTCCAGGTCCACCCAGGGGAGACGCTGTTGAGGCGGATGCCCAGCGGAGCGAGGGCCTGGGACATGTTTCGGCTCAGCCCGATCAGTGCCGCTTTGGTTACCGGGTAGACGATCCGGTTCGGCTGGGACGACTTCCCTGACACCGACGTCACGAGAACTGCAGCACCGTTGCCGCGCTGCTGCATCAAAGGGACGGCCTTTTCGATGAACATCGCCGCACTCGCCACGTTGACGTTCAGAGATGTCATCCATTGTTCGCGGCTAGTCTCCAGGTAGCCGCAACCGAACGTGGTGTGGGCGCTCACTGCATAGTCAACGCCACCGAATTCATCCACGGCGGTCTGCAGCAAAGCATCGAGGTCCGCGTCTGACGTGACGTCGGTCTTGATGAACCGTCCGGCGTCGCCAAGGTCGGCGAGGAGCTCGTCGGCGTGGTCGGTGTTCAGGTCACCGAGGACGACCTTGCCGCCGTTGGACGCGAACTGCAGAGCGAGAGCTTCGATGATCAACGACGCCCCACCGGTCGCGACGAGGACCTTGCCTTCGAATTCCGGGTACAGCGCCATGGCTAGACCCCGGGGCGCTGGTGCTTGGACTCGGCCTCGTAGACAGCACGCGCGGCGCGGACCTCCGCTCGATTGCTGACCTCAGGAACACCAACCTCCCACCAGGTCCCGCCGCCAACCCACTCGTACTGGGCCACATCGACCACCAGGACGTAGGTCTTGTCCGATGCCTTGGCGCGCTCGTAGGCGGCCGGAATGTCATCCAGTGACTCGACCTTCTCGGCGTTAGCACCCATGGACATCGCATGCGCAACGAAGTCGACCTTCTGCAGATTGGTGTGCTTGGTGGTGCGCAGCAGGTTGTTGAACTCCTCACCACCTTGATTCACCTGGAGCCGGTTGATGACGGCGAAGCCCTCGTTGTCGCACACGATGAAGATCACCTTGTTGCCGGTCAAGACGCTGGCGTAGATATCACTATTCATCATCAGGTAAGAGCCATCGCCAACCCACGAGACGACATCGCGGTCCGGAAGCGCCATCTTCGCGCCGACAGCACCGGCGATTTCATAGCCCATGCAGGAGAAGCCGAATTCGCAGTCGAAAGTGTTCGGCTCCTTAGTGCGCCATCCCGCGAAGAGCTCGCCGGGAAGCCCACCGGCTGCGGATAGGACGTAGTCGGTCGGATCGGAAATCTGGTGGACGCGCTGGATGACCTGGTTGTAGGCGGGCGGATCGCTCACTGCGCGGCCGAACTCGTCGAGGTGCTCGTTCCACTTGGCCTTCTCGGAACGGGCTCGCTCAATCCACGCGCTCGGAGCTGCGTAGTCACCCAGGGCGGCGTCGATCTGCTGGAGAGAAACGTCGGCATCACCGATTACTCCAACAGCCTGCTGCTTGGTGGCGTCCCAACGCGCTGCGTTGATTGCAACGATCTTGACGTTCGGGTCCTTGAACAGTGCCCAGGATCCGGTGGTGAAGTCCTGGAGTTTCGTGCCGACAGCGATGACGACGTCAGCATCCTCGGCGATCGCGTTGGAGCAGGCGTCGCCTGCGATTCCGAGGGATCCGGCGTAGAAGGGGTCGTCGTCGGCGAAGGCCCCCTTGCCGGCGAACGTCTCGACTACCGGGATGTTTCGCTTGGAGGCAATGGCACCAATGGTCTCGGCAGCCCCGGAGTACAGGACGCCACCTCCGGAGATCACCAACGGCTGTTTGGCCGAGGCGATGGCAGCTGCTGCCGACTCGATTTCCCGTGGGTCGGCCTGCGGGCGCCGGATGTAGTGAACCTTCTCGTCGAAGAACTTGGTTGGGTAGTCGTACGCCTCGGCTTGGACGTCCTGCGGTAGCGCGATGAATGCGGGACCGCACTCAGCGGGATCGAGCATGACGGCCAGCGCCTGGGGCAGTGACTTGAGCAGTTGCTCGGGCTTCACGATGCGATCCCAGAACCGGGTGACGGGCTTGAAGGTGTCTGCGGCGGTGATCGTCGGATCCCCGAATTGCTCCACCTGCTGCAGCACGGGATCGACGATGCGGTGGGTGAATGTGTCACCGCTGAGCAGCAGCAGTGGAAGCCGGTTGGTGATTGCCACGCCAGCAGCGGTCACCATGTTCGTGCTGCCAGGTCCGACCGAGGAGGTTGCCACCATGATCTGCTTGCGCCGCATCGCCTTGGCGTAGCCAACTGCGCTGAGGGCCATTGACTGCTCGTTGTGCCCGCGCCAGGTGGGGAACACGTCCTTGACCTCGGCGAGGGCCTCGGCCAAAGACGTCACGTTGCCGTGGCCGAAGATGCCGAAAGCACCCGGGAACAGGGGAACTATCTGCCCGTCGATCTCGGTCTTCTGGGCGGTGAGCCAGCGAACGAGGGCTTGGGCCATGGTCAGGCGGGTGGTCTCCACGGGTCCTCCTGGGTGGGTCAGGTGCAGGGCAATTCTGGCCGGGTCGAAAGTCGGGGCATACTGTGCCATGCTTCGCGTTGGCACGTTCCAACTTAAGGGTTGGAACGGTTCCACGCCAGAGAATCAACCCCAGAATTTTTGAGTAGACACCTCGGGAGGACCGTGATGAGCGACATGTTGAGCCGGGTTGCCGGTGCGCCGATTACCTGGGGCGCCGATGCCTCCGCGGGCTGGGGATACATGATGGATCCGGCCCGGGTGATGTCCGAAATGCGCGAGGTTGGCCTCAGCGCCACCGAGTTGGGCCCTGATGGCTTTCTGCCCAGTGATCCCGAGGAGCTCAAGGACTTCGTCGCGGGCTACGACATGTCCATGGTTGGCGCCTTCGTCCCGGCGATCTTGTATCGCGACCAGGACATGGAGGCCGATCTCGACTACTTCGGTCGGGCTAGCGACCAACTTGCAACGGCTGGTGCCTCCACCGTGGTGCTCGGGCCACGCTCCCACTACGACGGCTACGACACCGAAATCGACATGGACGACGACCAATGGAAGGTCTTCCTGAAGAACGTGCGTCGTTTCCAGGACATCACCGAGGCACGTGGACTCCAGACCGCGCTGCACCCGCACTGGGGAATGGCGATCTCTCGCCAGAACCAGGTTGACCGCTTGCTGAACTCCTGTGACGTCGGCATGTGCGTCGACACCGGTCACCTGTTCCTTTCCGGTGTGGATCCGTTGCAGGTCGTCAAGGATGCGGGGGACCGCGTGCTCCACGTGCACATCAAGGACCTCACCAACGAGATGGCGGAGAAGGTTCGCTCCGGCGAGGTGCCTTTCCGCCAGGCCACGATTGACGGCATGTTCGTTCCCGCTGGTGATGGTGATGTCGATCTCGCAGGGATCATCAAGTACCTCGAGGGTCGCGGCTACCAGGGTTGGTACGTCCTTGAGCAGGACTGCTCGCTCACCGGCGATCCGGAGCCCGGCAAAGGACCGATCGAGGACGCGCGCGCCAGCGTGGACTTCTTGAAGAAGGTCGCTGCCGAACTGTGACCCCCGAGGTCCGGGTCCTGAGCACCCACCGAGCCAAACTCGGTGAGTCCCCGGTCTGGTCCGACCGCGATTCGACCCTGTACTGGGTGGATGTCGATGGTTCCTCGATCCAGGCGTTGCGCTGGGGGAGTGAGGAACCCACCGTCTGGTCCCTTCCTGGGCGCCCGTCTTGTGTGGCGCTTACCGAGCGCGAGCACTCCTTCGTTGTCGGCATAGGTGCTGGCCTCATCGACTACGACGCCGTCTCCGGGGAGTGGTCGGAGTTGGTCTCACTGGAATCCAACCCTGGCGTGCGCATGAATGATGGTCGGACAGACCCGAGTGGTCGGATGTGGATCGGCTCGATGGATGAACGAGCCGACACGGACCCGGGCTTTCCGGCTGGGCATCTGTTTTGCGTTGACCTCGATGGATCTGTGTCCACGGTCCTGGATGGAGTCGCAACGTCGAATGGTCTTGCGTTCTCACCCGACGAGCAGACGATGTATTGGACGGATACATCCGAGCAGGTGATCTGGGCCTTCGATTACGACGTCGATTCCGGCACACCCTCGAACCAGCGCGCGTTGTTCGATTTTGGTCCGCTTCCCGGTAAACCAGACGGGGCATGTGTGGACGCGGATGGGTGCTACTGGGTCGCCTGTGTCTACGGATGGAGCATCGTTCGCATCACACCCGATGGCAAGCTCGACCGAACGGTCGAGCTGCCGGTGCACAAGCCGTCGATGCCGGCATTTGCGGGCCCGGACCTCGCCACGATGGTTGTCACGTCGATCAGCACCGGAGGGCGGCAACCTGCTGATCCCGGGCCGGTGGATGCAGGGTCAGTGCTGGCGCTCGACCTCGGTGTTACGGGCTTGCCCGAGCCGATGTGTCGGGTGCAGATCTGACTAGTACGTGCTGGTGATCGTTTCGGCAACGGTGCCGCGTGCGGTAGCGAGATCCTGACCGACCTGCTTGCGCAACGCGACTACGTCGGCGCTGACGGTAACCATGCCGAATCCCTGATCGATTCGCTTGGCGCACAGCGCTGCACTCGCGTGCACCCCGGGAACCACACCATTTCGCTTGCATCCGGCAACGATCTCGACCATTGCCTCGTCTAGCCGAGGGTCGGCCGTA
>Ga0181587_10005107_pt1 | contig 10744 bp, 9 predicted proteins | sample 071ome_27_FD_132463 | JGI IMG/M metagenome (GOLD analysis project Ga0181587, IMG submission 132463) | Coastal salt marsh microbial communities from the Groves Creek Marsh, Skidaway Island, Georgia - 071409AT metaG (megahit assembly) | ecosystem: Environmental > Aquatic > Marine > Intertidal zone...
GACGAAAACATAAACTTTTTAACGTCCACTGCGAATGAGTTGAAACTTTTAGACCTTGACGAAAAAAAAGAATATCGGAAACAGGTCCGCAAAAGACTGGTATCTCTCATTGGAACAACCATTGATGGGCAGAATATGGATGAGTATTTTACGACTATACGGGCGAATTTTATTGGCGAAGATGATAGTGACGACGATAAAAAGAAAAAAGTGAAAGAGGCACTCGAAACGGCGCGGAATAATGGACCGGGAGGTGCGAACGAGCCTACGAACAACCCGTTATTAAAGAAGAATGATACGGAATTTTCAAGAGAACAAAAAGACCTGTATAATTGGTTATATGACTTTGTGTGTTATGTGACGGTTGATTTTTCTAACAAGCGCAAGACAAACGACCAAATAATAACAAACATGAGGGCAGAATCTTCTCAAATATATGATTTGCAGTTAAAATATTATCTTTCGCTGCAAGAAACCACCGAATAAACCTCAACCAACATGAACATTGAAAATAAATACAGATTGTCCCTGAAACGCGCAACTCCAAACAAGACATCGTGGAATTTTAAACCATGGATGACTTTCCAGATATAGCCAGTTTGGGGTTACCTGAAGGTTTAGCAACCAATATCGGGAGTGGACAACCCACGAGCGCAAGTGCTCCTGCTGGACGGACCGTACGTTTTCATGATGCAGACACAACCGAAATGCCAGGCCCTGTCGCTCCCGAGTATGCACCGAAAGACTCAAATAATAAACCACCTGCTCGTGCTCGCCTAACTAAACCAACTTTGGAACCGTTTAAACATACAATTACGGGAAAACAACGCAACCATGAGTTGTTTTTATCGGCTATATCATACAAACGCGACCCCTCGGTGTTGACCAGTCGGCTGGCTGGTGTCGCCGTGGGTAAAAACAAACCAGAGGTGCGACTAGCAAAGAATGTAAGATTCTATACACGGCAGTGCCATTGTCAGCCATCGTGCAGAGGGTGTGCAGAGTGCACATCAAATGGAAACCCCATGGAGAGGCCTGGCGGGAACCAGTATGATACCGACGTTACAGGCGGGGATGACAGTAAACCATACAAAAGCGAACGCGACAGGTTTAGTGGGGCTGATATTACCGACTCTACAGACATTGATAAACTCATCTCCAGTTTAGATTGGCTTGAAACTAACAAACATACAGGCTTGAATGGCAGTCAAAAAGAAGGGGGTGTACCCGGCTATTTTGGGACAGGGTCCACTGGAATAATTGGCGACACCCCCGGGGATACAAGCAGGTTTGGCAATACTTTATCCCCTGAATCACGATACCCACATCTACATAAATACGGTCAACCACAAGGTGCAGCGGGGAATCAGGACACACCTCCACCACGATACCCATCCCAAACCTCACTCGGCCGAGGACAATTTACAAAGTCTCAACAACGTGTGACCAGGCGACAGACCGTAAACGGAAATACTCCTGTCCCCAAGACACTGTTAACTTCGGGCGATTCAACTACTACAGAAAACTATACATCAACTAAAACGAAAAGAGATGAATTGGGTAAACTATTACAAGACGTTAGAGGCAAGATTGTAAACAAGAGAAAGACGTATACAACACTAGACGATTTTGGCGAAGGGTTGTCTGGTGTAGTGGACAAATTATTAAAAAAAATGCAACAAATTGTAAACAACGCAGGTCAGAATTATAGTAATGAAAACACTGATATGTGGGGAGGAGAGTACGCGCTTAACTATTATTCTTATTATAACAACTCATCTGCTCCCGCAAAAGATATTAGGCAGCGTTGGAGAGATGATTTTATAACCAAAAATATGAAAGATGGACTTGGCATCACAAATACAACTCCACAAGAAAAGGTCGAAGAAATTACTACAAACATTACAGCGTTATATAATCTACTCGCCGTTGATTATCTTAAAGCCCCCATTATACCGTTCGAAACCATCAAAAAAGCATTCCCAAGAGGTGTTGACGAACTTCCAGCTGATGTCGATTTAAATAAAACCACGACTGACAACATTCAGACTGCAGTTAAAAACAATATATCCGAACTGAAGGAAATTGTGGACAATTACCTTACATCTACAGCAAAGTCCAAGAACGAGTAGTGTTTTATTTTTGTTTTACAATAAAATAATTAAACTGTACATATTTTTATTTAGATGAGCCTTTCACGGAGACGCGCGGGTGCTGACATATTTCGTCCTACAAGAGAAGCCTTTGTTACAAACTTCAAACCCACGGCGCCGCCGACCGAAATCAGCGCGCGCTTTGTTTTCGATGCTCTACTGGCGCGAACTGGAATTGCAGTGACGCTCAGCAAGTTTGATGGAGATTCGCAATACTACAAGAAAATGGCAGATAAAATAATTCTCCAAAACTTTAAAAACACACAGTCGGAAAGAAACGAAGTCTTTATATTTGGTGTTAATTGTCTGGCTCAGGGGCTGATTGTTAACATAGATGAAGAGCAGCAAGATGAGGATAACAAAATTATCATAGAAAAGATCGAACAAGACCAAATGGATGCTTATATCGACAAGACAACAGAGCTCAGAAATATCGCAGCTAATCTGACTCGGGTTGCAAATAATACGGGCCAACAGGCCGTTACGGATATAAATGTCGATGCTTTATCCAACTATAATAAGAACAAAAACAAAAAGCCGGATTTTTTTAAGATATTAGTTGATGACATTGGAAACCTCACGGCCAACCTAAAGAAAAAGCAGGCACTGTGGGAATCATACAACAACAGTATAACCTCGCGCCCCCGTGCGTTTAAAGACACGTATGTGATCTGCAACCCTTTTTCGGAAAATTTTAAAAAAACCAAAAAGATTTCTGGCGAACCAGATGATACAAAAAATAGAGAACTCCTAAAAGTCGTTCACCCCCAAATGTTGCAATTATATAATGGAATAATACGATTTATGATTTGGGTGCACCAGCAACTTACAATGAGAGGAAATAATTATCTCAATACCACGGAGAAAAGAAAAGAATTTTATAAAAAGGTAGAAGCCATGTGCCAGAGCATAATTACAAAATGTAAAGATTTAAAAAAAGAATTCTCCGACGTAAGAAGCGCCCTCCTAAAAGAATCAACAGAAGATGATCTTGAAGGTGAGTTTGATAAAATAATTGAAATTCTGACAAAGCTGGCGCAGGCCGCAAATGAAGAAGAAGAAACGAGACAGCAAAAAATGAACCCCGTCGAACTGGTAGAAACGGCACGAAACGATATAATCAACGGAGGTTTGATGACATTCAATAGGGCCAGTTTTTTTTCGGAAGGATTGCACGACTTGTTGACTTTCCGGGAGAACGGGCGCATGAAAACCAGTACAATGTCAGGAATCATCTCCCATTTGCACTCTTTTATGTGGAATTACACATTTTATTACCAACCGCAATACATTGACGATGACATCAGCAAGTTGGCTCAGATATTTCGCATGGAGTTGGTCACGGACGACGTAAAGGAAATGTCGTACATGGCGTCCCTGGGTTATATTGTGTCAGGAGTTCCAAAGTTCAAGCTGAGCAAACAATTAGAACGTGTCACAGAGGACTTTGATAAAACGGCATTAGTAGATGAGTTTAACAACCTGGTTGCAGACATGTATTCAATCGGAGAAGATGTAAACGCCAAAACAGTAACACTTACGAAGCCGTTCAAAACTGAAATTACACAACAAGTTTACGAAGAACACCAGAAAAAAATTTATAACAGTTTGCAGACGGACAAACAACAAGCGATAAATTCATGCCATGAACTGGAATTATTACGATTTGAAGATAAAATTTTTGATGGAGCCATTGAATTGAGATACGACGGGATTACGGACGCAGGGACCGCTACATTAAAAGAATATTGCTTGTTGGTTGTCCGGAAGTATTATCCTCGTGAAATTATGGGCAAGAATAATCCTATAGATATAAACGACAGTCTTCTTTATGATGCGATTGAGATGATGTATTATATTCTAATGAACAAAATGTCGAGAGCGCTTGACTTTCATGGCGTTACCAATATCCGATATACCAACGTTGACAGTAAAATGGCAGGGCATCTGCACGACTTGTATGTTATAGCCAGCACACAAAAAAGGTTGTTTCCACAAATCGACCAGTATACATATCTACAACTCCCGCCGTCCAGGATGCGCCTTGAGAAGCGCGGATTTTCCGCCGCGCCGTATTCAGGACTTTTGTCGCGATTTTTTCGCGCCGGGTACAACGCCCTGTCGAATACGATATGTCTGCATGTCGTGAATCAGGTCGTGTTTAACATTGGCGCTCGCCTCTTTTCCAACTACGACGAGTCCTTCACTGACTCGTTGTTTGACATGCGGACATCGGCGTCGGTGGCATCAGCCGAGGCTATTCCTTTTATCAGGCCACATTGGTCCCCTCAGCAACTGGCTGGTCTGTGTTTGGGAGCCACCGCCTTGACGGCCGCGAGCTACTATCTGGAACTCACACGGAATAACATTCCCCAGTCTAGACGAGAATACATCGACGACGACTACGAGGACGACAACGACGACGACGACGAAAAGGAAGAGAATACACGCAATGCACAGAAAAAAGCCCTCCAGTACGCAAAGGTCAACTCGATGTCCATTATAGAAAGAATATCTCTTTCACCAGCGACTGATGTTTTCAAAGTTCTGTCGACAGTAACGAGTTATCTCGCGGCTGCTGCTATTGTCCATGCGTTATGCCGGGTGAACATTTCACATACTAATTATATTAAGCCGGACAATATTAAGAAATGGATGATCGATCGTCGGGTTAATAAGGAAAGTTTTTACATCTCTCAGACAGAGGAATTATACAACAACAGCGAGTACACTTGGGTCACCGCGCCTGTGGACTTTATTAAGTCCGTCAGAGGTTTGCAGTTACAAGGACAAGGTTATTCATATTATCTGCCCGCCGCAAATTCGAGTGAAACGCTGTCTAACCTTGTAAAGGAACGAGTGACAGATTTAATCGGCGTCGGTAATGGTCCTTTAAGCAACATCGTCTCGTCTGCCGTTGGGATGCTGGCTTTTAACTACGCATTTCCGTTTACGAGCCACACATTCGCGTATGCGAGGGACAACGGCATGCTGGACCCAAAAGCCGTCGCGGAACTGACGAACAAGCCCGATAAGACAAAAAAAGCGTTCATGTCCCTTCTGGACGGCGTGTGCTCGTCATACGGATGGAGAGTCTCATCAAACGAATGCTATCGGTTTGTTTCAAAAGTTTTCAAGGTCTTTCCATACACACAAACCCAAATAAACGCGGCCATGGTCATATTCCGCCACGAGAGCGCCATCATCAACCTGCACAACGAGGAGTTCTTACGCTCTGTTATAAACAGGACAAACTACAGCTGGAGTGCGACAATGTGGTTTTTTCTTGACAAAATATATATCACTGGACTGTTGTTTTTGATATACTTTTTCACGTATATGGTACAATTTAATGCGAAATATCGGCGCGTTCGGAAGAAAACCACGAACTTGACGAAAAACACCACACGCATGAAAATTATGGTAAAGCTGTTGCTTATGACGGCCGGGGGTGGGCTTCAGGCCGCTACAGTCGCAGTGAATGTTTTCGGCGGGGTGGCTAGGCAGGCAATTGACGGTGGTCTTATGACCAGACAAAATGCAGGTGAAGGTGCAATAACAGGGGCTGTTTTTGGTGGCCAGACATCACCGACGGGGATAGCACTTTCGGCGGCATTTGGGGCAGCTTCGACGGTCGCAACAAATACAGCAAAAGATATGATTATTGATCCTAGAAATTGGTGGACTGGCATTCGTGCTATATGGAATTCGATTACTGGGGAAGACGGCCGTAGAACGAGAAACAAAGAAAACGAGCTGAAAATACTAAAGTTTTCAACCAATGTTGTAACAAAAATGGCGATAGAGAACTCATGACATTGAAACATTGTATAAAATTATTTTTAATAACAAAATTTATAGTCGTGCTCTTAGAGATTGTGACCAGCGATCATAGAGTTTTCTCAAGCAATCAACCCTTTTGGCCACAAAGAGGGGGTGCGTGGCGCACGCGAATAAAAACAAATTCGCAATTGAACTCATATAAATAGACGTTGACCCCCCTATTGGGCCTGACTCGTAATAACGAAATCGGCGATAGTTAAATCTCACTATCCTGAGTGTTTGAAAGAGCACCACAAAGACTATGGGTATGTGGAGTATTTTGTTTTGGATAGAACAAAAGAAAATAAAACAAACCCAGTTCACTTTGTGGTCGCTGATTCTTGCCAATCTACAATATTGAACAAACCCGCATTCTTGTCGGGTGGAATTTTGTGCTATATATACTATTACGTTTATTTTCAGAAATGGCGTATCTGACTACCCGACCTTGGCCAAGCTACAAATGAAGACAAAAAAGCCCGACGCTGTGATCCCGTGGGACGACAAAACAATGTGCTCTTTCGGCGGCGGGGGCAAGCAGCTCGGGCGGTACCCCATTCCCGATTGCCGCCGCGTGATCTGCCGACCATACTTTGATGCGTTCAAGCGCTCGACCAGGTAATTTGTGATGATTTATTTTTAATTGGATAAAACACAGATCAATGGACTCCAAAACAACAGCTTTATTGTTACTTGGCGCGATTTTCTTTCTACTTGTCATTACGATCATCTACGACGCTATAACAAGACCGGGATGTAATGGACCAAATTATTTTACTGCAAATGGGTCATGGAAGGTGAATATGGATCAATTGCTTTCAATCAAAAAACAAGAATAGGAATGTCCAATCTATCCACTTTGGCAATGATGCAAATGCGCGCCAAGAAACCCGACCCGGTTATTCCATGGGACGACAAAACAATGTGCTCATTCTGTGGAATGGAGGGGCTGATCGGGAAATATGGATCAATTACTTTTTAATTAAAAAACAAGAATAGACATGTCCAATCTATCCACTTTGGCCAAGCTACAAATGAAGACAAAAAAGCCCGACGCTGTGATCCCGTGGGACGACAAAACAATGTGCTCTTTCTGCGGCGCGGGCAAGCAGCTCGGGCGGTGCCCCATTCCCGATTGCCGCCGCGTGATCTGCCGACCATGCTTTGATGCGTTCAAGCGCTCGACCTGCCGAGGTCATTCTACGTGTTACTGTGGCTTTCTTGGGCCGTATAAATGCGAAGAATGCGGAATTCGAATCTGCCGGACACACCTGCAAATGGACACGCCGGATGAATGCGCACTGTGCAATGAGGGGACGTGCAAGGAGCACAGGATGAAATTTTTTTGCCATGTCTGTGCATTTTGTCAAGTTGCTGTATTGTCACACCCTGACCCCTTTTTACCGAGTGCTTAATAAATATTTTAGATGCTTGTATTGCTTCTGGTATTGGCATTCGTGTCCGCTACAGTCTCACAGCATGTATGCGAGTCGCTGGAAATACTAGACGTCGTTGAATTTTTCTTGAAATATATCATGATCGACTTTAGCTGCAATGTCGGGCTGTTCGGTGTACCTTTGTTTTACATTGACACTGAATATTGTGGAATGAAAGAAACCACAAGCGCTTGGCATTTTGGTGGGCATAGCATACTTGTTGATTATGACCCCGATTTATCATGTGGCATGGCATTTTTAATCATTCCAGAAGAAACAAGACGAAATATCAAGACAGAAGATGGACAAGTTTTGCGCAATGAACTGATCCATCTCATTTCTGAACTGGCCGAATAATATTTTTTTTATTCAATAAAACAAATACAGAAAGATGAGAGGAGGTACACAGAGCACACAATGAACTGCTTTTGCCATGTCGTTGAAGTATCGCACCCTGACCCCTTTTTACCGAGTTCTTAATGTATTTATTTGTTTTCCTAAAAAACATAGATGAGACCCACCGACGAAGAGGCAGAATGGTTGCGCGGTCTGTTTGCAGAAACACTAAAGCAAGAGAGCGTTCCGTGGGCGGCATATCGCTACAACGGGGTTGTTTATCATCGGAACGGGCAGACGGAGCAAAAGATATCGTACGACTCGCACGACATACCCGTCGACGAACCAAACGAGTATGACTACACGTTGAACTGCCCCGAGCTTACACGGGAGCAAGGAAAGGCTCTGTATCGCCAAATGCAGGAGGAGCTCCGATGGCAGCTTGAAGAGGACCGCCGGCAGGCAGTTGAAGCACACGGCAAGGAAACGCTGTGTCTTGTTTTATCCAAAAAACGGGCCAGAGAGACACACGAAGAGGACAGCGACGACGATGTCGGCAGATATTGCTCGTTTGAGGTGAAAGTAGGCAGGAAAATTAAAAATAAAATGCTCGCACCCGCAAAGGAAAGAAAATTTAAAATATGCTATGAATGCTCGGAAAATAGAGTCCGGTTTATTTTTTACAAATGAGACTATTTATCGTGTTACACAGATGGGCCTGGGGACCGACGTCACAAAGACCATCGAAGAGCATGTGCCCGCTGCATTTCAATTGGCGCCCGATCTCAGCCACGTCATTCCGGCCGGCGAGCGCTGCATCTACATCCACGACCTCAGCCAGCTGTTTCGCCGGTGCACCGTTCTGGACAGCGCCGAGTCGACCTTTGAGTCGTTTGCCGGTGTGTTTCTGCGAAGTTTTATCCTCCAGCACATAAAAGTACCCGTGTCGGAGATTATTCTCTGCATGGACTCGCGTGAGCAGTACCCGCTGCCCCGCATAAACACATCCGAAGAGCGCAAAGAGGCCGCCGAAAAATACAGCGGGGGGTCCTGTGCATCCGCACCGATACCCGATGGCGCACAGAACTCCGTTGCGTTTGCCGGGAAGTTGACATTTCCCGTCTCGCGCATCGTTGGGACCCGCAAGCTCCACTCGACCTTTTACAGAAACCTGATCCGCTGCATCCGAGAAATTGTAAGTGTGCTTTAAATTACTTTGGCTAAATACACTCACTCTGTTTTTATGTTTGGTTTTAGGAGCCCGGGCGGAACTGGCCCATCGGAGTCATTATGCCACCAATCTACGTGCAGCCCCCGAACAACTGGAACTACTCGCGCGAAGACTGTGTGCTGACGACACGTCCAATCACTGGTTTGTCCCCCCCTCCTCCTCGTTCGCACAAAACACAAAACAAAAAATAAAAACACCCAAATATTGTTTGCTTGTGGTACACAGGAGAGCGGCTTCTGATCGACATGATGGACGACAACGAGTGGGCGTCTCTGTTCAAGTACGGCGAGGCCGACACGCGCATGTCGCAGTGGGCCAAGATTGCAGAAAAATACATGCCAGGCCGCCGCGTCGTCTTCCAGAGCATGGACGGCGACATGCTCCTGTACGCCCTCGCGTTTAAAAACCGCAACGTGACCATCCTCAAGAAGATGAAGATGGACATTGCGTTCCAGAAACACGCGACCGTTGCTCCGTCTTCGGAGCCCGTGCGCGACTCGGACTTTGACTCTGACGACGACGAGTCTGCGCCACAAACTGCAAGCTCGGCCGCGTCCCGGATTTCTATGGCTGATGATAACAGATCTGCAAGCTCGGCCGCGTCCCGGATTTCTATGGCCGATGATAACAGATCAGCAAGCTCGGCCGCGTCCTCGGCTGCTGTTTCCGCCGACAACGGGGCCCCGGGTGTGTGGCGAGACGCCGATCGTCTCGTCAATGTGCCGCTGCCGAAAGACAGGGCCGCGAGGATCAAAGAGCGCAACGGGATTCTGCGAAAAATGGGCTACAAGGTGCAGACGGGGATTCAGGTTGTGCACATAAACACCCTGTATGACGCAATCGCCGGCGCAGACCCAGACCACTCCATTGTGCACACCTTTATCATGCTCGTGTGCACAACCGGGACAGACTACAGCAAGCCCGTCAAGCTCGTGTCCATCCCGGCGACCATGCGCATGGCCATGAAGACGGTCGAGTTTTTGCAGTCGTACCAGCAGAGCCCCAACATTGTGTTTCTCGGAGACTTGCAGGCAAACAAAATAAAAGATCAGAGCGAGGACCCGCCACGCAATACGAAACGCAAAAGAAAGCGCAACAAAGCGCCGGACGCCGAGGAAGATGTTGTATTCACCAGCGACGACGACGGCGATGACACTGACGACGAATATACACTCGGATCCAAGAAACAGCGTGTCTTTGAGTGCCGGGGTCAGAACTACAAACGGAAATTCAAATATGCCATCAGACCCCCGTCGGCCTTTCCTTATGTGGTCAAGGACGAAACAACACGCCATTTCATCGTCAACATCAAAGGCATCCTGTCGTCTTTGTGCTCAGCCACGCTGCCCAGTTTTTCCGCCGCGGCCAAAAGCAAACACAAGCACTCGGCTGATTTCGTCAATGTCGCCCTGTTAAACTCCATATACTCTGCCCTCTACTTTATATACCTATCCGAGGATCTTGACTATCCAGATCACACGCTACTGGGCTTTGAGGCCGACGGGCACCGACTCGACAGCACAGACGGGTGGCACAGCGCCAAGGAGGAAAACGCCGATGGTTTTACAACCATGTTTCTCAAGAGAAAACAAACATTTTCCATTGCCAAAAAACGGTTATACATTCCATATTGATTTTTTGAAAAACCACAAAACCAAAAAAAAACAAAAATTTTTGGCGGGAAAAATTTCGACTTTTTTGGATTTTGTAACGGTCACTTTTTTTTTCAGGGGGGGGGGTCCCCGACAAAAAAATTTTTGTTGTCA
>Ga0181587_10005115_pt1 | contig 10737 bp, 10 predicted proteins | sample 071ome_27_FD_132463 | JGI IMG/M metagenome (GOLD analysis project Ga0181587, IMG submission 132463) | Coastal salt marsh microbial communities from the Groves Creek Marsh, Skidaway Island, Georgia - 071409AT metaG (megahit assembly) | ecosystem: Environmental > Aquatic > Marine > Intertidal...
AGACCAGCCGCTCGATGCGATCCCGTTTCGCATCTAGTTGCAGGCTTAAGCGGGTTTCCTGAATTGTGGCCGCGCGCAGACCATCCCGAATGGCATCAAGAGCGGTTTCGTAGGCTGCAACGGTTTCGGTCAATGCGCGGACCCTGTCGCGGGCGGAATTGGCCCGTTCAAGCAGGAACGCAGCGGATTGCAATTGAGCGACAGCAGTTTCAGCCAGAGCCTGCTCGGATTCCGCCACGCCCGTGTGGGGCAGCAGCGCCAGTCCAGCTATGAGCCCGAGCACTAGCCTCATGTGCGCAAAAGGCTTTCTCCGGTCATTTCGGCCGGCTGCGGCAGTTGCATCAATTCCAATAGCGTTGGCGCCAGATCGGCCAGCCGCCCTGCTGCAAGGCTGGCGCCTTTGGGACCACCGAATAGAACAACTGGAACGGGGTTGATGGTGTGTGCCGTATGAGGACCGCCGGTTTCAGGATCAACCATGGTTTCGCAGTTTCCGTGGTCAGCAGTTACGATCATGGCGCCGCCCACAGCCTCAAGCGCGTCCAGCACGCGGCCTAACCCCTGATCCACGGCTTCACAGGCTTTCATAGCCGCTTGCAGATCGCCTGTATGTCCGACCATGTCGGGATTGGCGTAGTTGGTGACGATCAGATCGTATCCAGCCTGAATCGCCTCAACGAACTTATCTGTCACTTCAGGTGCCGACATCTCGGGTTGCAGATCATAGGTGGCTACTTTTGGTGATTTGGGCATAAACCGGTCTTCGCCGATTTCCGGCTTTTCCTTGCCGCCGTTCAGGAAGAAGGTCACATGCGGATATTTTTCGGTCTCGGCCAAACGGAATTGCCGCTTGCCATGCTGTGCCACCCACGATCCAAGCGTGTTCACGATATCGCGCTTGGGAAAGGCCGTGGTCATGTAGCTGTTGTGAGCGTCCGAATATTCCACCATCCCCAAAAGGGCTGATAATTCGGGGCGCGTGCCGGTTTCAAACTCGGTAAAATCGGGATCACCAATAGCGCGCAAAATCTCGCGGGCGCGGTCGGCGCGGAAGTTCAGACAGAATAGCCCGTCGCCGTCCCGAATGCCGCTGTAATCGTCGATTTCAGTGGCTTCGATGAATTCATCCGTTTCGCCACGCGCATAGGCCGCGGCCACCGCATCCGCGGCAGTCTCGACTTGATATACCGCATTTCCGTGTACGATCGCGTCAAAGGCTTTTTTAACGCGCTCCCATCTGTTATCGCGATCCATGGCAAAGTACCGCCCAGTGACCGTCGCGATATAGGCCCCTTCGGGCAAACGACTTTCCAGTGTGCTGATGTCCCCGTCTGCAGACTTTGGCGGAACATCGCGGCCATCAGTAATGGCATGAACAGCTACGGCCACACCGGCATCGGTAATTGCCTTTATCGCGGCCAAGGCATGTTCGGTGTGTCCATGTACGCCGCCCGGTGACATCAAGCCCATCACATGGGCTATGCCGCCTTTGGCTTTCACTTTGCTGATAAAGTCCAGAAGCGCCTCATTTCGGAAAAAGCTGCCGTCCTCGATGGCCAGATCGATCGCGCCCAGATCCATCGCCACAACACGGCCCGCACCGATGTTGGTATGACCCACCTCAGAGTTGCCCATCTGACCGCTTGGCAAACCTACATCCGGGCCGTGGGTGATCAACTGCGCATTCGGGCAGGTGGCCATCAAGCGATCAAAATTCGGCGTGTGTGCCAAGGCAGGTGCATTGTTGCCGGTGTCATCCCGCTTTCCCCAACCATCAAGAATGCAAAGGACAACAGGCTTGGGGGCGCTCATGGCAATACCTTTCAAAGAACTCGTGCCGCCTATCTAAGCCCTTTAAACGCGGGCGTGAACCCTCAACCGGCATTCATCCCCAGAGTATTTCGGTTAAGATGAAATTGATGCGATCTTCTTCCTGGCCAAAATACTCATTGAACAGCGCGGATCAATTTGCGCTCGAGAACCCTCAGGACGGTTTTCAAATCATGGCCCCGCTTAAGGATCTGTCCATCCATTCCAATGACGCAATATTGCCCCTGCTTGTTGCGCAAGGCGGGGCGCTTTTCGATCCTGTATAAAGGGTGTTCTGCGGTTCTTCGGAAGACCGAGAAAATGGCGGCGTCTTTCAGCGACGATATCCCATAGTCTCGCCATTCTCCGGCGGCGACCATGCGTCCGTAAAGGCCAAGGATCACTCCCAATTCAACACGATGAAATGACACCCTGTCTGGAAGTCCCACATCCGGGGGCAGTGTTTGCATATTCATAATGTCAGAGTTGCGCTGTTTTTTGATGAAATCAAGCTCTCAGGCGAATTGACCCTGACAAAACCAACCCGAAGACATGGTGCCGCCGTGAGCATAGTAAAGCCAAAGCCTGTCGCCCCGATCTGTTGTGACCTGCCAGTAATCCCGCACGCCGCTGCGCCAGTTCGGATCATCCAGCCACCATTCCGGCGCAATGCGTTCGGGGCCGGTTGCTATTTTCAGCGCCATTTCCTGTCGGCGCCAACGAAACTGCGCGGGCGGATGTGGCGTGTCGGGGGCCGCCACTGGCTCTGGTTGCCACAGCAACAAGGGGCGGAGAGTGGGGGGCTTGGGCCAGCCCTTCGCCGGTTCAGACCAAGCCGCAGCAAGGGTTTGGGCGGATTTTTCAGGAATGTGGCTGTTGCCGGGGTGGCGGCGGGTGATGGCTTCCATTCCCACTCTCGCGCCGATACGGCTGATCAGGTCTTCAAGCTGTCGCTCCGCGGTCAGGCGTTCTCGGGCGGCAAGTGCGGCATCCAGATGCCCCGCCGGTCGGTGGTCGCTGACATGTTCGACTTGCACCGCCTCGAGCCGCAGCATGTCGATGCCATAGCCTGCGTCCAGATCATCCAGTTTCATTCGCAACAGCGGGCGGATGCGGTCGGGTTCGTGCGTGGGGCGGGCCAGACCTGCTTCGATCCAACCCATAGTCTGATCGGTACGAAATGCCTGCAGCCGCACCAAGCGCGCGCCTTTGGCGTCACGTTTCAGGCGCTCGGACAGGGCCGGAAGCAGTTTGTCCAAAGCGGCAAGGATGTCTTCTTCAAGCCCAATCGGATCAGGCAAAGACATCCGCACCGCATAGCGCGGCGGTGGTTTGGCGGGCGACACCGGTTCGGGTACCGATCCCAACGCCTGCTCCAGCCGCAGCACCAATCCTTTGCCGAACCGTCGTGCGAGCGCCGCACGGGGTTGGCCTATCAGATCACCGATCCGGCGCAGACCAAGACGCGAAAGTTGCTGCACCGTTTCTCCCTCAAGCCGCAGGGCCGCCACGGGCAAGGGCGACAGAGCCGTATGTGCTTTGCCCGTTTCGGCAATCCGCGCCTGAAAGCTGGGGGGCTGCGCAAAGGCGGGCCGCGCTCCGCCCCTTTCCCAGTGCCTCCGCTTGGCTGCGCGCGATCGGGTGGCGCGCGCCTCTTGTTCTATCGCGTCGCCCGAGCGATGGCTGCCTGCCTGCTCTCCGGCGAACCGTGCCAGCGCCCATGCCGCGCCTTGGGTATCGGCCAGCCCCATGCGGACAGACAGACCCAGATCGGTAACCTCGCCTTCAATTTGGGCCATAAGTGCCTCTTCCCCGCCGAACAGATGGGTGCAACCGGTCACATCAATCACCAACCCGTCGGGCGGCAAGCCCGCCACCCAAGGTGAAAACTTGCCTGCCCAGCGTTGCAAGACGGTTAGAAACGCCACTTCGGCCTGTGGGTTTTGCAAACGTGTCACCAGTTCGGGGCACATCGCCAAAGCATCGCGCAGGGGTTGGCCGTGGTGTAGGCCGGCAGCTGATGCGGTTTCGGAAAGTGAATTCAACACTTGCATTTGCCCCGTGTCGCGCAACACCGCAAAGGGTTGATCGCGCAAAGTATCGGCCTGTCGTAACAGGCGTTCGGCACCAAGGCGGGGAAACCACAGTGAAAGAATTCGTCGGGCGGGCATGGCGGGCAGCACAAATGTTCCTGTTATGTTCTTATTTAGGGCGTCTCAGCCCCAAAGTCGAGTCCACCCGTGCCGGAAACAGGCGGGGATTTGCCGCCTAAAAGGGTTGATCGCGACAACGCGATACGGTCAAGGTGGCGCAGGTTGATCCATTTGTGAGGGAGAAGATTATGAGAACGCGCGCCGCTGTCGCATTGGAAGCAGGCAAACCGCTTGAGATCATGGAGGTGAACCTTGAAGGCCCGAAAAAGGGCGAGGTTCTGATTGAAGTCAAAGCCACCGGCATTTGCCACACCGATGAATTCACCCTGTCGGGTGCAGACCCCGAAGGGATTTTCCCGTCAATTCTGGGTCACGAAGGTGCGGGCGTTGTTGTCGAAGTGGGCGAAGGCGTCACCACCCTGAAACCAGGTGATCACGTGATCCCGCTTTACACGCCGGAATGCCGCGAATGCGCGGCCTGCCTGTCGGGTAAAACCAATCTGTGTACCGCGATCCGTGGCACCCAAGGTCAGGGCTTGATGCCCGATGGAACCACCCGTTTCAGCATGCTGGATGGCACCCCGATCTATCACTACATGGGTTGTTCGACTTTTGCGAACCACACCGTGATGCCGGAAATCGCGCTGGCCAAGGTGCGTGACGACGCTCCGTTCGAAAAGATCTGCTACATTGGCTGCGGTGTCACCACCGGCATCGGCGCGGTGATCAACACCGCCGGCGTTGAAATCGGCTCGACCGCGGCGGTCTTCGGACTGGGCGGAATTGGTTTGAACGTCATTCAGGGCCTGCGCATGGCCGGAGCCGACAAGATTATCGGCATCGACCTGAACAACGACAAAGCCGAAATGGCCCGCAAATTCGGTATGACCGATTTCATCAACCCCAAAGAGTTGCCCGAGGGCCAGTCGGTCACCCAAGCTGTCATCGAGCTGACCAAAACCGACTTCGATCAGTTTGGCGGTGTGGATTACAGCTTTGACGCTACCGGCAACGTGCAGGTGATGCGCGACGCGCTGGAATGCTCGCACCGTGGCTGGGGCGTGTCGGTCATCATCGGTGTGGCCCCCGCAGGTGCCGAGATCAGCACCCGCCCATTCCAGCTGGTCACGGGTCGCGTCTGGAAAGGTACCGCTTTCGGTGGCGCGAAGGGCCGGACAGATGTGCCGAAGATCGTGGATTGGTACATGGACGGCAAGGTTGAGATTGATCCGATGATCACCCACACCATGCCGCTGGAAGAGATCAACAAAGCCTTCGACCTGATGCATTCAGGTGAATCGATCCGTTCGGTTGTGATCTACTGATCTTCATCTATCCAAAAATGCTAAAGAAAAAAGCGAGGGGGTTAAGCCCTCTCGCCAAAGTCGTACGGCCGCGAGACGCTTCGAAAAAATTTGCCTGAGGCTTTGGCATTCGCCTAGACTGCAGCATGCCAAAGCCGAACCCATATCGCCCGTACTCGCCCGACCCTAAGCAAATGACGCTGCATCCGGGCATCTCGGGAAACGAAATCAACGGGCTGGGTGAAACCGACTTTCGAAGGCCCCAACACGTATATTGGGCGCCAGACCCGGACGACATTCCTCACGGACAAATGCAAAAGTGGTTCTATTCTGTCAGGCCGGATGAACCTGCCCTTCAGTCAGCACGAGCTGACCGGCAAGCAGTCCTGGATACACCGATGCAAGATGTCACCGGATCGCCAGCCAACCGCCCGCCCGAAGAATGGACCTCTGAGCTTAACCAATTCGTCGAGCGTGGAATCTGTGAGAAAACAGGCGTCGCGATACTAGACGATGCTTGGCTTTTTGCCGGAAAAACAACACCGTTTTCTAATGTCATCGTGCTGGGCGTAGAGCATGATTATGAGAAAATCAGCAGAGCCCCCGAACCAGAGGCAGGCGGAGAAGTGATCCGTCAGTACGGCCGCGCCGCTGGGGCTGCCAAAGCGATTGCCAACTGGATACGCCAGCAAGGTCACAATGCCGAGCCTGTTACCGGTCCGATGTCTGGCTCACTCCTCCTGATCCCGCCTGCGCTGGCCTGCGGTTTCGGTGAACTGGGTAAACACGGGTCGATCATAATCCCTGAAATGGGAGCCTCGTTTCGTTTAAGCGCCGTTCTTACCAACGCGCCCTTTGCGCCAACTCCGCCGGAAGCTCACGGGATCGATACTTTTTGTCAAAGCTGTCGGATCTGCGAAGATGCCTGTCCACCCGAAGCCCTCTCCCCGATTAAACAAACGGTGCGTGGGATCGAGAAATGGTATGTCGATTTCGACCGCTGTCTTCCATTTTTCAATGAAACACATGGTTGTGCAATCTGCATCGCAGTTTGCCCATGGTCACGCCCGGGTATCGGGCTTAGGTTGGCCGAAAAATTGGCGCAGCGCGCTTCAAGACTGTCTCAGGCGGCCCCGTAGCGCGCTAGGAACATTTCGACCGCGCCTTTAACCACTTTGTCGACCTGGTCCTTGGTGATTTCCGGTGGAACACCCAACATGGTTCGCACGAAAATATCTGCCTTGCAAAGTTCAACAAACTGCGCGGCCGCGAACCGCGGATCATCCACATTCAGCTCACCCTGTTCAGTCGCGTCACGGAAATAATCCGCTAATCGGTTCAGGGCCATTTCGGGCCCGGATTCGAAAAACATCTGTCCAAGTTCGGGAAATTCCTCGACGTTGCTTATGCATATCCGGAATAGGTTTTTACCGAACTCGGACAAGGCAAATTCGGATAATATGCGTGCGGTGAACTCCAGGACCAAAGCCACGGGTGTTCCTTCGGGGATTGCTGTTTCAGCATCCATCGCCCGCCGATTGATTTCGGTCTTGGCGGCCTCCATGAACAGAAGGCGTTTGTCAGGAAAATAACTGTAGACCGTCGCCTTCGAGACCCCTGCGCGGGCGGCGATATCGTCCATATTGGCCCGATCAAACCCATCAGTCAGAAAAATCTGGCAGGCAGCATCAAGCACCTGATCAAATTTTCGGCCCTTTTTAACGGCAGTAGACGGTTCAGACATTGGGACTCCGGTTATCAGAGCGTGACTATAACCCCGCGCAATGGCGCGGCACAATGCCTGTTGTTCTTAGAATATGACAGCCTATTGTATGGTCAAGAAAGGAAGGTGCCCGATGCGCTTTACGTTTCAACGCCGCAGGTTTTCGGATCTGAGCGAACAAGAGGTTCTGGCTCTGGCCATTTCGTCCGAGGAAGACGATGCCAGAATATACCGTAGCTTTGCCGAACGCCTTAGGACTGATTATCCGTCAACCGCCGCGATTTTTGATGATATGGCTGCTGAAGAGGATTTACACCGACAGCGTTTGATCGATCGATACACATCCCGTTTTGGTGAGGTCATCCCGCTAATCAGACGCGAGCATGTCGCTGGTTTTTATAACCGCCGCCCCGTCTGGTTGGTGGAAAACCTCAGCCTTGAAGACATCCGTGGCGAAGCCGCCGCAATGGAGCGTCAGGCCGAGAAGTTCTACACACTGGCTGCATCGCGGACGCAGGATGCCGCCACTCGCAAGCTTTTGGGTGATCTTGCTGCCGCCGAGGCTGGGCACACCAAAAAAGCTGAAGGTTACACCGAAAAGCACATCGACGATGAAGCCGAAGCCGATGAGGCTGCCACCCGTCACCGGCAATTCATTCTGACTTGGGTCCAGCCGGGGCTTGCAGGCTTGATGGATGGCTCGGTCTCGACCCTCGCGCCAATCTTCGCCACTGCCTTTGCAACACAGGACACGTGGACCACGTTTCTGGTAGGTCTTGCGGCGTCGGTAGGGGCTGGAATTTCGATGGGCTTCACCGAAGCTGCGTCTGACGATGGCGTGATCTCGGGGCGTGGATCGCCAACGAAGCGCGGTATTGCCGCGGGTGTGATGACGACTGTCGGTGGTTTGGGGCATGCGCTGCCCTATCTGATTCCAGATTTCTGGACGGCCACAATCACCGCGATCATCGTCGTATTTGTGGAACTGTGGGCAATTACCTGGATTCAGAACAAATACATGGAGACTCCGATCCTTCGGGCCGCCTTTCAGGTGGTCTTGGGTGGGGCGCTTGTTTTTGGGGCCGGTGTCCTTATCGGATCGGGCTAGGGGGCGTTGCCCCCTTACATCCCCAACGACTTAGGTAGGCTTTCTAGAAGTGCACGAATGCCCTGACCAACACCGCCTTTTGGGCGTGCAGGTGCAGGGTTGGGTTGCCAGCCGTAAATGTCGAAATGGGCATAGCGGGTTTCCCCTACAAAGCGGCGTAAAAACAGGGCCGCTGTGATCGAGCCTGCAAATCCACCTGATGGCGCGTTGTCCAGATCGGCAATGCCCGGTTCGATCATCTTTTCATAGGGTTCGTGAAACGGCATGCGCCAAACGGGATCGGCGACATCTAGCGCTGCAATTGCCAGGTTCTGTGCAAACGCATCATCCGAATAAAAGGGTGCCAAGTCAGGTCCGACTGCAACCCGAGCGGCGCCGGTCAGGGTTGCCATTGAAATCATCAAATCCGGCGTGTCTTCGGCCCCCAAGGCTAGCGCGTCTGCGAGAACCAGACGTCCCTCGGCATCAGTGTTGTTGATTTCGACCGTCAGCCCGTTGCGTGCGATCAGAATATCCTGTGGGCGGAAGGCGCTGCCGTCGATGGCATTCTCAACTGCTGGGATCAGAACGCGCAATTGCACCGGTAAGTTCAGCGCCATGATCATGTGCGCCAGCCCCAGAACATTGGCTGCCCCGCCCATGTCTTTTTTCATCAGCCCTATCGATGCGCCCGGTTTTATGTTCAAACCCCCGGTGTCAAAACACACACCTTTGCCGACAAGCGTCAGTTTCGGTCCCACCGCACCCCAGTGCAGGTCTATCAGTCTGGGCGCTTCGTCCGAGGCGCGGCCAACCGCATGGATCATCGGGAAGTTTCGTTCAAGCAACGCATCGCCGGTGATAACTGTTATATTGGCGGCATGCTTTTGCGCCAGTTCGCGGGCAGCGTTTTCGAGATCTGCGGGTCCCATGTCAGACGACGGAGTGTTGATCAGATCGCGTGTTAGGCATTCTCCGGCGGCGATTGCCTCAATCCGGGCAGCATCCACGCCATCAGGGGCGATAAGCTGAGCACTGAGCGCGCCCTGTTTTTTGTAGCGGTTGAACCGATACCCTTCGAGTAGCCAACCCAAGGCTTCGACCTCGGGCTCCGGTAGAGTGCCGTGAATGCGATAAACCCCTTGGGGCAGTTTTCCCGCGGCACCGGCCAAATGGAACCGTCCGCGCGAACGCGATGCGGCGTCGCCATACCCTGCAACAGCCATTGCGATGCTTCCATTTGCATTGGGCACGGCAACTGCCTGACCCAAATCACCCTTGAAGCCCTGGATTTTCAGCCAGTTGGCTGCAGGCGCGTCCAAGCCTCGAATAAAGTCATCAACGTCATTTTTGCCCACAACATGCAAGGGAATGGCGTCGGAATCAGGTGAAGCGAAAGATGGGGTCATTAATTTGGCCTATGGAAACGAAACTTGTCCGAAGGCTACCCATTGGCCCGTCAGGAGCAAGCGGGAAATGAATATCAGTAGCGAACTTATCGCTCGTATTTCTCAGTTTTAGGCATTACATCCAGCGAAACGATAATCAGAGGAAGCCGTTAATGGAATACGCCAAGCCTTTGCCGCAATACTTGATCGAACGCTATCGTGATTGGAGCGAGACAACTTATCAGGACAAAAAGGGTCTTCTACGTAAGTTGGCTGACGAAGGGCAGCATCCCCCTGCGATGGTGATTGCCTGTAGTGACAGCCGGGTTCACGTAACTTCGATTTTCGGTGCGGATCAGGGCGATTTTTTCCTTCATCGCAACATTGCCAATCTTGTCCCCCCCTACGAACCCGATGGCGGCGCGCACGGCACATCGGCCGCAATTGAGTTCGCTGTGACCGCCTTGAAGGTCAAGCGCGTTATTGTCATGGGCCATTCGAAATGCGGCGGCGTAAAGGGGTGCCTAGACATGTGCGCTGGCCATGCCCCTGAGCTTGAGCAACAAACCAGCTTTGTCGGACGTTGGATGGATGCACTGCGCCCCGGATTTGAGCGTGTAAAGGGCATGGAATACGGCGATGAGCAGTTCCAAGCGCTGGAAAAGGTAGGCGTTCAGGTTTCGTTGGAAAACCTAATGTCATTTCCTTTCGTCGCCGACCGCGTGAAATCCGGCGAATTGACGCTTCATGGGCTTTGGTACGATATACGCGATGGAATCGTCGAGAGCTATGATGCGGAAAGCGACAGTTTCCAGCGAATTTAAACGTTAGAAAATGAAATCACCATTGCCCTCACCCAAAGATTTCACGACCGGCTTTCCAAACCGCTTGACCAGATCCTTGAGAGGCATGCCCAGATAACGGCCGGTACAAATCTGTTCGCCGCTATGGCAATCGGTCAGGGTGAGCCGTCCTTTTTGGATGGTTAAACCAAATCCGACGCTGTCCAAAGCCGCCACAAGATCACGCCAGGTTTCCGCTTTTTCAAAAGCGGGCAGGACCAGACTGCGTAAGAAGATGCCGGTTTCACAATCGGGATTGCGATCCGACTGGGCGTATTTCCACGCGATTTGAACCACAGGTTCAGCTGGGTCTTGGGTAAACTGAGATACGATAGTCATTGTTACAATCCTTCTCCATGCGGAAACAATTACCCGTAAATCTGCCGAATTGAGGGCAAAACAGGGTCAATCCGCGGACAGTTTGATCACTG
>Ga0181587_10005132_pt1 | contig 10720 bp, 8 predicted proteins | sample 071ome_27_FD_132463 | JGI IMG/M metagenome (GOLD analysis project Ga0181587, IMG submission 132463) | Coastal salt marsh microbial communities from the Groves Creek Marsh, Skidaway Island, Georgia - 071409AT metaG (megahit assembly) | ecosystem: Environmental > Aquatic > Marine > Intertidal zone...
CCGTCCCCGGCATGCTTCCCGTGGGTGCCATGGTACTTTCTGAAAATGGGTTCACTTTCTTGCCAAATATCGTTAATGAGTTGAAAGTACTCTTCGGCTGGAAGTTCAGAACAAAGACGCACGGAGTTCTGTAAATCAGCCACCATGACGGCGACATGGCTCAGATAGGGCTTTCGTTTGCGCAGTAACTCCCGAATTACCTGGTTACGTTGGGCAAGGAACTGAAGCAGAAAATCATCATTTTTGGAGACGGGGTTGTAGGTGAAGAGGATACCTTCACGGAAAAAGCTGGCGTACAGGTCGCAAGGTATCTCTGTACCCATTTCATCCTTTAGATTGGAGCTGAAGCGGACTATCGGCTGCTTTTCCAGTTTGGCTGCTCCGTCATAAAGCGACTCGATCAGGGCGAGCATTTCTCCGCCCAGAGGGGCATAAAGTTTACTCAGAGTGCTCTTCGACATTCTTTTTTTAGCAGCTGCCAGATAAGGTCTCAGGTTTTCCATTAGCTCATCGGGATCGCCCTCGGCAAAAGTTTCCACCAATATTTCAAGCAAGTTTCTGGTTTGCAGATCTCCAATAGATGTAACTCGATTGCCGAAGACCTGTCGCTCTGCGTTTTCGTTCCACCACATCAATTCGAAATTGTTGTCCACCATGTAGGCGGGACCGGGAAAACTGTCTATCGTGAGTTCCATGGACAGACTATTGGATGGTCGATTGGCATAAATCCCACGGGTGACACCTGAGTTCTCTCCCGGGGCGTTCCGTGTTTCCGGTTCTTCGAGAGGGTATTTATAGGGGGCGTTATTGGAAAGTTTGCTCGCTATGTCGGCGATTGACATGCCTTCTTTTTTTAATTCTTGAACTTTTTGTACTCTGTCCAGCGCTTCGTTAGGGAAGTAACCGATCCTTGTGGCTCTGCCTTCTTCGCCATCTACGGGAGACTTAACAACGGGGCTCGGCAATATTCCCAGCGCGACATAATTATTCAGGGTAGCCCTGGATATCCCACTTTGCTCCATCAAATCTTTGCTGCTCAACATGTTATTCACCCTATGTTCAAAACAGGGAAAGAAGTATAAATAGGCAGTATAATTAATGCAAGGATTATTTATACAGTATATTTATGCAGTATAAATATTATTACGAAGCAGTAAAATAGCGCTTTCCAGCCCATCTTCGGTGTCCAGGACAGTCTCGGCAAATTGGCACACGGAAAAAATAAATGGATCGTTATCCTAAAAATAGAAGACGAGGGACGGGGTGAAGGAGAAGGAAAAGGAAAAGGAGAAGAGACCCTCCCAATCAGGCACATTGGTTAGGACATAAACCGGCGATATATGCGGGCAAAGAGCCTGCTGATCCAACTAAAATTGGCTATGGGTCAGAATCGACGGTTTTGTTCTCACTGGCGGCCTTCTCAAATGTTCTGCGCGCTGTGAATAAAACAACAAGGTAGACTGTAGTAGCCATAGCCCATGCAAGGAGCTCAAAGGTCCACAGGGCATTATTGGACATGCCGGCAGTCGTGATCAGAAGCCAAAAGGCGAGAATCGCCAGGGGAGCAATTGCTAATAATCGCCAGTAACCCAGCCATAGTCTTATAGCGCCATAACACAGGTAGGCTACGCTGGCGGCGATTGCTGTAACAAACAGGGCAATTATTAATTCCCAGAACCCTGGAGTCAGTGTATCTGCAGTGCCAATTGATTCTGCGGAATGCACGTTAAAGGCAGTTAACATGATCACAACAGAGGTCAGACAGCCGCGGGTACCAGTAGCCGAGCGCCCTAACGCTGTCCTGTCAGGCCAATTCTTACAGTTTTGATCGTTATCACCATCGGCAACTAATTTAACTGACAGCAATTTCCTGATATTTGACGCTACTTTTGAAGGCAATTGATCCATGGAATTTGAGTCTTTCAGGTGAAAAAGTTAGGGATTCGCCATTGCACTGCGCGGGTCATTCTATCAGTTGCGAGCTATTTGGCATGTTAATCAGGTCAGGGTGAATTCGACCGTTGCTCCCGGGCCAAGCGGTAGGCCCAGAACAACCCAGGCAATGGTCATGAGCAGACCGGTAAGAAGTAACCATAAGGAGTAAGGAAGCATGGTTGCGGCCAGGCTGCCAATTCCAAAGTCCCGCTGCCAGCGCTGGCAGAATATCAGGATTAGAGGAAAGTAGGGCATCAAAGGCGTGATAATGTTGGTCGCGCTATCCCCTACACGATAAGCGGCTGTGCTCATTTCGGGACTGATACCAACAAGCATAAGCATGGGGACGATGACAGGACCCAGCAGCGCCCACTTGGCGCTTGCTGACCCCACAAATAGGTTTATAAGTCCGGTAAAAAGGATGATAAGGGTCAATAACAGGGACATAGGAAGGTCAGAAGCTTGCAAGATTGACGCGCCTCCAATGGCGAAGATCAGGCCCAGATTTGACCAATTAAACATGGCTACAAAATGGGCTGCCGTAAATGCCAGGACCAGGTAATAACCCAGGTCTGCCATCGCCTCGCTCATCATTCTGACGACGTCCCGGTGGTTCTTTACGCTGCCAGAAGCGGTCCCGTAAGCCCAGCCTGCTGCCAGAAAAAGAATGAAAAAACCTGCTACCAGTGATTGGTAGAGTGGGTTCATTCGCGATTCAGGCGCTGCACTCTCGTCGATTAGCGGTGTTCCAGGTCCGAGGCAAAGGAAGGCCCATATAAAAATAACGACCAGCGTGGCCAGGCCTGCCCGTTTTAGACCGACCTCCTCATTACCATTCAGTGGCGTACCAACAGTCCTCACCACTCCGGCCGTGCTGCTTTCCATGAACTCAGAGCCGCTGTCAGGCGTCTTTAATCGAGGTTCTATCATGCGGTCTGTGACGTACCAGATAACCGGCAGAAAAAGCAGGGTCATTGCTACTATAAAATACCAGTTGCCGGCGATATTGGCGTCCCAGGTCGGATCGAGGGTTTCAGCGCTGGCCTCGGTAATACCGAAAAGCAAGGCATCGAGGGGCCCCACCACCAAATTTGCCGAAAACCCGCCCGAGACTCCGGCAAACGCCGCTGCTATACCGGCTATCGGATGTCGACCTGCGGCCGCGAATACAACGCCCGCCAGCGGTATGAGGACCACATAGGCAGCATCGGTGGCAAGATTGCCCAGCATTGCTACCAGCGCCACGGTGGGAGTTAGGATGCCTAGCGGTGCCCGGCTAACGGCAGCATTCATGGCAGCGGCAAATAAGCCGGAGCGTTCCGCGACGCCGGCGCCAAGCATGACAACCAGAACAAAGCCGAGGGGATAGAATCCGGCAAAGGTGGCTGGCATTTCGACCACCAGGCGCCGCACATTGTTGGCTGATAAAAGACTCTCGGCCTGAATCACAAGAGGGCTTCCGGAAGCATCGAGCTGGGTGGGATGAATAGCTGATACACCCATAAGTGCCGCGATCACGCTAATGAGGATTAACGCACCTATGCACCAGAGAAATATGAAGACCGGATCGGGAAGCCTGTTTCCGGAGCGCTCTATCCAGGCCAGAATTCCGTGCGATCGCTCGTGATTCATATCATTTTGCGGTTCCATAATCGATACCCCAGGCTTCTTGGAATGACCCCAGATCGAGCGTACACAAGCGATCAGGTACGGACGAGTTTAACCTGATTTACGCTTGCCTTGGATGCTTTACGAGTGTTCAGTTAGCAGTAGCCGCCTCGCGAGACGGATTTGATCAACGAAGCCCGGCATAAAATGCTCGGATGTCATCGATCAGAAGTTCGGGTTCTTCCATTGCAGCGAAGTGACCGCCCCTGGGCATTACGGTCCAGCGAACTATGTTGTAGCTTCGCTCTGCCCAACCCCTTGGGGTGACATAAATTTCAGCGGGGAATACTGCTCCCGCCGTTGGTACGCTGACGAATCCGAGAGGTCCACCGATACGTGGAGCATTACGATTTTCATAATAAATACGAGCCGAGGAGGTTATTGATTCGGTGAACCAGTAGATAGATACATTAGTCAGTAGTTCGTCCATGGTGAACTTATCGTAGACGTTGCCACGTTCATCCTGGGGAATATCGGTCCAGCCATGAAATTTTTCTGTGATCCACGCCGCCAGTCCGGCCGGCGAATCATTTAATGCATACCCAAGGGTCTGTGGCTTGGTACCCTGAATCTGCTGATAACCGACTTCATTGAGCATATATTCTGCACGTCGAGTTCGCTGTTCCAGTTCTTCGGGGGTGGCTGTTGCCTGCCCTCCAGCGTCATCCGCCAGTACAAAATTGGAATGTAATCCAATCACTCTATCGGAGTAATGGAAGGCATGATAGCGATTGATAATTGCGCCCCAGTCTCCACCCTGCAATCCATAACGTTGATATCCGAGACGCTCCATGAGCGCAGCCAGGAGATGAGCTATTTTTTCGGGACTGTAGCCCGGTTCATCCGGTTTATCCGAGAATCCGAATCCGGGCAGGGACGGTGCGATAACATGAAACGCATTCGCTGCATCGCCGCCATGTTCCGTTGGATTGGTGAGAGGGCCGATGATCTTGTGGAACTCGGCAATGGAACCCGGCCACCCATGGACGATTAGAAGCGGAATTGCTTCGGGATGGGGCGAACGCTGGTGAATGAAGTGTATATCCAGTCCCTCAATTGAGGTTTTAAAATGGTCGAATTCATTTAGCATTTGTTCCTGCGCGCGCCAGTCGAAGTCTGTTTGCCAGTAATCGATCAAACCCCTGAGGAACGTTCTGTCAGTGCCGTACTCCCAACTGGTGTTATTGATTTGGTCTGGAAGTCGAGTCAGCGCGAGTCGCTGACGCAGATCCTCAATCGCTTGATCAGAAACCGAGATAGTGAATTCCCTGATATCATTCTCAGCCATTCGTACTGGCACTCCTTCCGCTGCCGAATTCGGAACCGGAGAATTGCTCGCAGTATCGATTGCCAGCTGCCCCCAGGTGGAACTCGCTAATAGAGAAAAAATAAAAAAAAGGGCAATTTTTTGTGCTTTCATATCGTGCTCCTTTTTGGTTTCAGTCGGACCAGCTAGCTAATGCCACCCGCAGGATTTCAATGGCCTCGTCCACTTCTTTCTGTGTTACTTTCAGAGAGGGCAATAACCTGATACTGTTGCCTCCCGCTTTAACCGTCAGCAGCTTTCGATTAGTCAGATCGGCAATAAATTTTCCGCTGTCCAGATGGCACTTGATGCCTATCATCAATCCTGCACCGGAGACGCTCGCAAGCAAGTCGGGGTAGGTTGCTACCAGACCGTCCAGGCACTTCCGCAGATACTCGGCGCTTTTGTTTAGTTGCTGCAAAAAATCCTCGCGGGTAACTTCTTCCAGTACAGCATTGGCAACGGCGGCGGCAAGAGGATTGCCGCCAAATGTGCTGCCATGGGTACCGGCAACCATCGGTGCGGCAACATTCTCAGTGGTGAGACAGGCGCCAATGGGAAACCCACCGCCGAGTCCTTTGGCAGAGGCAAGAACGTCCGGAGTAATGCCGGTTTGCTGGTAAGCGTAAAGAGTTCCCGAACGCGCTACGCCACACTGCACTTCGTCGAACATTAGCAGCACGCCTCGCTCATCGCAAAGAGCACGCAATGCTTGCAGGTACTCCCTTGGTGCCGACCGAATTCCTCCCTCGCCTTGAATGGGCTCGATAATAATGCCAGCGGTGCTTTGATCTATGGCATCGGCCATTTTCTGCAGGTCGCCAAAGGGCACCAGATCAAAGCCAGCATCACCCGCAAGAAAGCCTTCCGTATGCAGTGGATTGGCGGATGCTGCCAGCGGCGCCAGCGTGCGTCCATGGAATGATTCCGAGACGGAGATAATTCGTTTGCGTTGCGGATGACCAGCATGATGGTGATAGCGCCGCATAATTTTGAAGCCCGCTTCAACGGCTTCAGTACCAGAATTACAGAAAAATACCCGGTCTGCAAAAGTCAGCTCTACCAGCCTTGCTGCCAGAAGTTCGGCTTGTCGAATGCGGTACAGATTCGAGGTATGCCAAAGTTTTCCGGCCTGCTCGGTTAGAGCGCTGATCAGTGCAGGATGGCAGTGACCAAGGCAATTGACCGCTATTCCCATGGCGAAATCCAGGTAGCGTTCTCCGCTGCTGGTGTACAGGTAGGACCCTTCGCCACGCTCGAATTCGAGTTCTGGCGTGCCGTAGTTTTTCATTAATGCAGAATTCATAATGAGTCAGCGTAACGTAATCCCGGTTACAAGGGGAGACTAGAGAGGCGGCATGATGCCGTATAAAGGTGTATCATTCAACGCATGATGCTGAGTCAATTTTACAAGTCCGATAACCTGCCAGATAGACAGTCCGCCTTGCCGGACCGACACGCTCCTGTAGAAGTAAATCCGAACCACTACGTGAGCGGCAACCCAATCGTCCCTCCAGTGCCCGGCCATCTTGCGCGGGCGGTATTCGGGCTAGGTTGTTTTTGGGGGGCGGAACGCAAATTCTGGCAATTACCCGGGGTATTTAGCACTGCGGTTGGGTACGCGGGCGGGATTACTGCCAATCCAAGTTATGAGGATGTTTGCAGCGGCCGAACTGGTCATACTGAGGTAGTCCTGGTTTATTACGATCCGGATGCGATCGATTACCAGCAACTGCTACAGGCTTTTTGGGAAGCCCATGACCCGACTCAGGGAATGCGTCAGGGGAATGACCGCGGAACCCAGTACCGCTCTGCCATATACTGCATCGATGACGCGCAGACTATCCTCGCCACCCAAAGCCGGTCGGCTTATCAAGAAGCGCTCTGCGGGGCTGGATACGGCGATATCACCACTGAAATAGCCCAGCTACAGCGTTTTTATTATGCCGAGGATTATCATCAGCAGTATCTGGCTAAAAACCCTGACGGATACTGCGGAATCGGTGGGACTGGGGTCTGTATGCCCCGGGTACAGCACTCCATATAGAGCCATGCGGACCCAAGCAATCGATAAGCTCGTTATCGCTATTTCCTCAAGAGCGCTGTTTAATTTGGAAGATAGTCATCGCGTGTACGAAGACGATGGATTGATTGCCTATCAGAACTATCAGATAGAGAGGGAAGAGCAACCATTGGAGCCAGGAGATGCCTTTTCCCTGGTCAAAAAACTGTTGCATCTGAATGTGCTGCTGGACAAGTCGCGCGTAGAAGTGATCCTGCTGTCGCGCAACAGCGCGGATACAGGACTGCGCGTCTTTAATTCGATTCAGCACTATGGTCTTGATATTACCCGTGCAGCCTTTTGCGGAGGAGACAGTCCCTATCGGTATATCGAGGCTTTCGGTAGCCACCTGTTTTTATCAACTGATGGCGCCGATGTCCGTCAGGCTCTGGAACTGGGAGTTGCGGCTGCCACCATATTGCCATCCCAAACCAGCAGCGCGGATAAAGAAATCCTTAAAATCGCATTTGACGGGGATGCCGTTCTGTTTTCCGATGAGGCGGAACGCGTTTACAAAAGCTCAGGCCTGGCGGCCTTTACCGCCAGCGAGAAAGATGCCGCTAACGATCCGTTGACAGGTGGGCCTTTTAAGCCGTTTCTGGCTGCCCTGCAACAGATTCAGATGGAATTTCCTTCTGGTGAAGCCCCCATTCGAACCTGCCTCGTCACGGCGCGTTCTGCGCCGGCTCACGAACGTGTGGTTAAAACCCTGCGGGCCTGGAATATTCGTATCGATGAATCCCTGTTTCTGGGGGGGCTTGATAAAGGCGAATTTCTGAGTGCCTTCCACGCAGATGTGTTTTTCGATGACCAGCAGGGTCACTGTGAGTCGGCGCGAAGCCACGTGGCGACTGGCCACGTACCCCACGGCGTCGCCAACGAATAAGGCCTTGCGCCGAAGGTTTCACGAGAAGGCGTAGTTGAGCCCAAGAATGAATAAAAGCACCATGAGAATTGGTCGCAAGACCTGTTCCGGTACTTTGCTGCTTAAACGGGTGCCTAATTGCATAGCTGGCACTGATCCTGCCAGTAAGCTCGCAAGTAACAGACCATCTACATAGCCGGCTGCCAGGTAGCCCAGGCCTGCAATCAGGGTGAGCGGCACTGCGTGGGCCACGTCGGTCGCTATTATTTTTATCGCCGGGGTGTCTGCAAAGATTACCAGTAGCGCTGCTGCCCCAAAGGCTCCAGCGCCCACTGAAGACAAAGTCACGCAGACACCCAGCACAATACCCATCGCAATAGTGCTCAGGGCCTGATTGCAGCGAATGAGGTCCGAAAGCACCCTCGGCCTCGGTTGCACTGTCGCGCCGGGCATTCTATTACCCGCCAGCAATACTGCAGCAGTCACAATTAACATAACCCCCAGGCTTTTTGTGAGCAGTTCAGAAAAGCCTTCCTCCTCGAGAAAGCCCGATTGGCGCATCAGCACGTGAAGTAGTATTGATATCGGCAAGCTACCGATAGCGAGCCAGCCGGCAATGCGCCAGTCGACATTGCCGCGACGGTGATGGGAGAAAACGCCACTGGCTTTAGTCAAGGAGGCGTAGAGTAAATCGGTTCCGATGGCTATCGGTGCGGGAAATCCAAACAGCAGCAAAAGAGGGGTCATAAGCGAGCCGCCCCCGACTCCAGTGAGGCCTATTGCAAATCCGACGCTTGCACCAGCCGCGATGTAGAGGGCTATTTCTTGCATGATTCAGATATCGAGTGCAACGCGTTTGGCATAGGCAAACAGCTTGTCGAATTAACCTTTGATTGCCGTGACTATAACCCACTTCTATTATTCTAAATAAGAATATATATTCATATTAAAATGCAAAAATAGAATAGAACGGTTACAGGAGTCAGTATGAAGTTTCAGCAGCTACGTTATGCCGTCGCCGTGCTTCAAAACGATCTGAATATTTCCCGGGCAGCTGAGCGGTTGTATGCCTCTCAGCCAGGAGTTAGCAAGCAGATTCGTCAGTTGGAGGACGAACTCGGCGTAGAATTGTTTGCTCGCAGCGGAAAACACCTTACCCGCGTTACCCCGGCAGGAGAAGACGTGCTTCATATTGCTAAAGAAGTTGTTAAAAAACTTGATGATATAAAGGCTATAGCAAGTGAATTCTCGAATTCACATAAAGGTAGTCTGGCAATTGCCACAACCCATACACAGTGCCGTTACGTCTTGCCACCAGTCATTAATCGATTTATTGAACGCTATCCCGAAGTGGCGCTGCATATGCATCAGGGCAGCCCAATGCAGATTGCCAAACTTGCGGCTGAGGGGACCGCAGATTTTGCAATAGCCACTGAGGCGCTCGGATCGTTTAAGGATCTGGTGATGATGCCCTGTTACCGCTGGAATAGGGCTATTCTGGTGCCGAGAGGTCACCCGCTGGAAGCCCTGGGAAGTGGCGCTTTAACCCATGAAAACATTGCCGAATACCCCATTGTGACCTACACATTCGGTTTCACTGGGCGTTCAAAGCTTGATGAGGCGTTCTCCTCGCGGGAACTGACACCGCGAGTGGTGTTCACTGCGGCGGATGCGGACGTGATTAAAACCTATGTGCGGCTGGGCCTCGGAATCGGTATTGTCGCTCGCATGGCCTGGGATAAAAAAGCGGACAGGGACCTGGTCGCGCTGGATGCCAGTCATCTGTTCGAGCCGAGTGTAACGTGGATTGGATTGCGTCGTGACGCATTCATGCGTGGCTTCATGTACGATTTTATAGAAATGTGGGCACCCCATCTTACTCGCGAGGTTGTGAATGAGGCCTTGAGATGTCGAGCGGCGAGTGATCTCTCAGGATTGTTCGACGCTGTGGATATCCCAGAATTATAATTTGTTAAACTATATAATACATATAGATAGGAGGTAAAATTAAACTAATTTATGCAATAAATTAATTGCAGAGTATGAGTAATAAATTCCGTACAGAGGATAGTCCTTGTATCAGTTGTCTGAACGTTTAAGATTATCCCGGTGAAGCCCGCACTCCTTGATGGTTGCCTCTTCCCACCACCAGCGACCCTCGCGCTCGTGCTGTTCAGGTCCAATTGCGCGGGTGCAGGGTTCACAGCCTATGCTTACAAAACCCTGATCGTGTAGCTTATTGTAAGGTAATTCAAGCATCCGAATATGGTTCCAAACCTCTTGCAGGGATAAGTTGGCAAGCGGGTTCACCTTGGTCAGCGGCCCTGTTCTACCCCTGAACGCCAAATCCTCTTGGAACGTTGGAATCAGTGCCCGGGTAGGGCTCTGGTCTCTTCTTTGTCCGGTAATCCAGCCATCCAAGTTCGATAGTTTTTGTCGCAGAGGGGCGATTTTTCGCACTTCGCAGCATTCCTCGTGCCCATCTGTGTAGAAGCTGAAAAGTCCCTTCTCTCGAACCAGTTGTTCTACCCGCTCATTGTGCGGGGAAAGAAGCTCCAGATTCAGATTGTATTTTTCGCGTATCTGATCGATGAACCGATAGGTTTGCGGATGCAGTCGGCCGGTGTCGAGGGTGAAAACCTGCACGTCAGGGCGTATTCTCACCGCCAGGGCTACCAGCAGGACGTCTTCGGCGCCGCTGAATCCAACAGCAATGTTCGGGATCAGATTGAATGCGTGAGTGAGTATTTCCGCGGGTGTCATGCTTTGCGTTTCATGATTGAGTTGCGCAATTTTTTCACTATTTAGCATGGCTTCATATCCGTTATCCGTTGATTGCAGATTATTTCTGACTTTCGCGCACGCGGCATTGCCGGACAGGCGA
>Ga0181587_10005135_pt1 | contig 10715 bp, 9 predicted proteins | sample 071ome_27_FD_132463 | JGI IMG/M metagenome (GOLD analysis project Ga0181587, IMG submission 132463) | Coastal salt marsh microbial communities from the Groves Creek Marsh, Skidaway Island, Georgia - 071409AT metaG (megahit assembly) | ecosystem: Environmental > Aquatic > Marine > Intertidal zone...
CTAAAACAAATCTCCCATCAAAAATTGGTTTGAAATATTTATGTCGATAAGTTGCTTTTGTATAAGTTAAAGAACTTCCTGGAACAGCAACCTGAAGGGCTAAAGATTGAGACTGACCTGCTGTAGGAAATAACCCACGATTGAGTGTGACCTTTGACCAAATAAATTGTGTTTTAAAAACTTCAAATTTAGTCCCCTCGGATTGTGTAAATGCAAGGATCTGAGAAGCAGGTGTTGAACCTGTATCTATACTTGTATTATCGTAATTCAAATTTAGACCTATCCTTTCTATATCGCTTATAGGGAGGCCAAACTGTATCCCAGCACCAAAAGAATCAGATGTATAACTTGCTATATTGAATTGCCCGTAGTCAGACTCTCTAAAATAGGCACTATATCCTCTGCTGACCCCATCAATATTGAAATAAGGCTCTCCATAACTAAAGGAGTAACTTCTTTGCCAAGTACTATCATTAATACCTATTCCTATGGCTCGCCCAGTGCCAAAGGCATTATTTTCATTATAGTTTAGACCCAGAACCAGGCCATACGCTCCATAGCCCAAACTTCCCCCAATTGATCCTGAAAACTCCTCTTCAACAGTAAATTCAACATCTATTTGATCATTAACTCCTGGCACAGGAATGGTTTCAGACTCCACTTCTTTAAAAAAACCTAATCTTTCCAAACGTAATTTAGAATTTTCAATAAGATTATTTGAAGCCCAAGCACCCTCCATTTGCCTCATTTCTCTTCTTAAAACTACATCATGAGTTCTCTTATTTCCTTTGAAAATTATTCTCCTTACATAGGTCCTTTGTTGTGGATCGACGTAGAAAGTTAAGTCAACATTCTCAGATTCTTCATTAACATCAGGAACACCTCTCACTTCGGCAAAACTATAACCTTCATTACCTAAAATATTCTTGAAGATTTCTTCAGTTTCTGTAACCAGGAACTGATTGTAACGTTCACCTGTCTTGATCAAAATAAGCGTCTTGAGAACCTCTTCATCTATTGGTAAATCTCCAACAATCTTTATTTCATTAACATTATAGGTTGTACCTTCCGATATATTTAATGTTATGAAAACACCAGTTTTATCAGAAGAAACGCTAACTTGAGAGCTTTCTAAATTAAATTCTACATATCCTCTGTTCTTGTAAAAAGACTCTAAAGATTCTATATCCCCTTTTAACTTTTCTCTAGAATAACGGTTATCATTTGTAAAAAAAGAGAACCAGCCACCAGTCTTTAACTCAAATCCATTAAGAATCTCTTCATCAGAAAACGAGGTATTGCCAACTATATTAATAGTTTTAATTTCAGCTACTTCTCCCTCATCGATCTCAATATTTAAAGAGACTCGATTCCTTGGTTCATCATCAGTAGTTACATCTACTTTTGCACCATATCGACCCTGTGAAACGTACTGCCTTTGGATTTCTATTGCCAGGCTATTAACAATTGACCTTTTAAATACTTGTCCTTCTGAAAGCCCTGCATCATCTAAGCCTTTAAGTAAATCTTCAGTTTTTAAAGCTTTATTTCCATCAAGTTCAATTGAAGCTATTGAAGGCCTCTCTACTAAACTTATTATTAATGTATTACCCTCTTTTCCAAGTTGGATGTCATCAAATTGTCCGGTTTTAAAGATTGTTTTTGCAGTTGTTTGCAAATCATAAACATCAACAGTGTCACCGACAGCAATTGGCATGACATTAAATATACTTCCAGCAGAAACCCTCTGTAGTCCGCTAATTCTAATATCATTAACTACCCAAGCTTCGTTAGAGCTCACCTGATGAGCCTGAAAAAGCCCCAAGAAGGAAACTAAAAAGAGCGTTTTAATAAAATATTTTTTCATCAGATTAGCCTTGCAATATCATTTGCAAATGCAAATATCATTAAACTTACAACCAGCACTATCCCTACCCTCATTGAATATTCAAGAGCTATTTCAGAAACAGGAGATCCTTTAAGTTTTTCAATAGCAATCATTAATAACTGGCCACCATCTAAGATTGGTATAGGCAAGAGATTTAATAATCCCAGGTTAATGCTAAGCAATGCTACCATGGATAGAAAGGTTACGTATCCAGCTTTTGCTGCAGACCCCGCGAGAACAGAAATCTGAATTGGTCCTCCTAGATTATCAGCTGAAATAGAACCACTAATCATTTTTCCAATCGAACCGATAATAAGGACTGTATATCGATAAGTATTCTGGAAGCCAACTAATAATGCGGAAAACAAATTTTCCTTTTTTTCAACAGTGTAGTTAGACGGCCATTGATTTAAATCGGTAGAGGCAATAATTCCTATTCTTCCTCTTTCTATGCCTTCATCATCAATGTAACTTGAAGTCTCCAACATGATTTTTTTTGATTCATTTGCCCTATTTAATTCAATTGAGATGAGTTCGTTAGGTAATCGACTTAGTACTCGAGAAAGATCCTGCCAAGTTAATATCTCAATACCATTTATTGACTGGATTAAATCTCCTTCTCTTAATCCGTAGACAGAAGCTGGCCCTTCGTCTTGTAGCTGTCCAACAACGGCGGGTAACAAAGGCTGTAATCCCAAAGCTGAGCTAGGTGTAACTTGATCATCTCCAGAGAGCCAATTATCAATTGGTATGGAAGTGACCTGTTCAATGTCATTATTTGAATACTTTATGTTTATATAACCCGTATCGCCTATCCTATTAGAAAGAATTAAATTTATATCATTGAAAACTTCTACAGAAGATTGATCTATCTCAAGAATTTTATCTTTTACAGATATTCCAGATTTTTCAGCAAGGCTATCCTCAACAACTTCTCCTATAAAAGGTGATAGTTGAGTAGTTCCCACCATAGCCAAGAAAAAATATACAAATGCTGCAAGTAGAAAATTTGCTAAGGGGCCTGCAAAAGTAACTGCCGCTCTTTCACCTGCGGATGCCTGAAGGTAAGATTTCTTATCCTTTAGATTTTCTTCAGATCCTTCTTGAATAGGATTATTTTCTCCCAACATTTGAACATATCCGCCTAAGGGGAGAATTCCAAAGGAATAATTACAGTTCCTATTGTCTTCAAAAGAAAATAATTCCTTACCAAAGCCTATCTTAAATTTTAGAACATGGATGTTAAAGAATCGTGCAGTTAAAAAATGGCCAAGCTCATGGATGCCAACAATGATGCTAATTAGCAAAATAAAAGAAAATATAGTAAATAAAATATCCATTTAAATTTTGTTTATAAGTTCTTTAGTTGTTGATCTAGATCTTTCATCAGCTTCAAAAATATCATTTAATTCTTTGACATCATTAATAGTTGAATTATCCAAAACTTTAGAAACTATTTGATAGATATCTAGGTAGGCTATTTTACCAGCTAAGAAAGCTGCAACACACTCTTCGTTCGCTGCATTTAGTATTGCGAAACTTGTACCTCCAATATCTATACAACTTTTAGCTAAATTTAATGCTGGAAATTTCTGAAGATCAGGTTTTTTAAGGGTTAGAGAACTTATTTCCTCAAAATTAATGGAGCCCGAGCCAGAATGTAATTTACTGGGGTATCCAAGTCCATAAGCTATAGGAATTTTCATATCAGGAACTGAAAGTTGAGCCAACATCGAATTATCTGTGAACTCAACTAAAGAGTGGATAATTCCTTCCGGATGTATCAAAACATCAATATTCTTTGTTTGAAATAGCCATCTTGCCTCTATTATCTCTAAACATTTATTCATCATTGTTGAGGAATCAACTGATATCTTATCTCCCATATTCCATATAGGATGTGATATAGCCTCCTTAGGAGTGATATTTTCAAAGTCGCTTATGTCTCTATTCAAAAAAGGTCCGCCAGACCCTGTTAAGATAATTCTAGATACGGACTTTTGGTCTTTTACACCCTGTAGACATTGATGGACTGCGCTGTGTTCACTATCTATCGGAAAAATAGTAGAACCAGACTCTTGAGATAAATTATTTAATATTTCACCAGCCACTACATAAGATTCTTTATTTGCCAATAAAACCTTCTTCTTATGTTTCACTGCCTGATAAACCGGTTTCAATCCTGCAACACCTACCATTGCCGCAACAACTATCTCTGTAGCATCTGAGCTTAAGACATTATTTAATTCATTTTCATTCGTTAGTAATGCAGTCTCTTTGTTAATGTTTCCTACTCTATCTATAAAAGATTTCTGAGCAGAAGGGTCTTCTAGATAAATATATCTTGGAGAAAATTCATTGTACTGCTCTATCATCAGCTCATAATTTGTATGAGCAGTGAGAAGTTCTATACAAAATTTATCTTTATTTTGCTTTATTACTTCTAAGGTTGATTTACCAACAGAACCAGTAGAACCTAAGATAGCTACGTTCTTCATTAACTAAAATAAATTTATAAGAAATATAAAACAAGGAAAAGCGGCAATATGACTATCAAGTCTATCAAACAGCCCTCCATGACCTGGTATCAAATTCGAAAAATCTTTTATTTCTATTACTCTTTTCATCATACTTGCAAAAGCATCACCAATAACTGAAAAGATTGCGACCGCAAATAATAAAAATATAGTTGTCAAAACTGATATTTCAAACATTCCTTGTGATGAAAAAAATAGGAGTAGTGGTGTTACGATAATTGCTGTCAACAATCCTTCCATCGTTTTATTTCGACTTACATTATTAATGAAAGGTCTCTTGCCTAAACGCTTACCTGCAAAATAAGCAATACTATCCATTAAGATACTTATGAGAATAATATAAAAGATTAAAAACCTCTCATTTAGTATGCTTAGTGAAAATTGGCTTAAGTCCTCTTGAGAAATTATCTGAAAAATAGATGCATAGAATCCAAGATGGATAATCAAGCCTGAGAAAGCCCAGACAAAAGTATTTTTTAGTAGAGTTTTATTTAATGGGAAGCTTAGAATAAATATTGCAGAAACTAGGTACAACACCACACTAAGAGTTATAAACAAATAACTAAAAAAAGTTAAATGTGTAACTGCCATTAGTATCAGAAAAAAAATCAGAATAAATATAGAAGTTAAGTTTGAAAACCTTACTCTTAAGAATTCTAAAAGGGAGATTGATGCAATAAGGGCAACTAGATAAGTTAAGAAGTCATCTCTTAGAAAGTAAACGAGCAAGCCTATTACGAAAGCTAATATTGCTGCACTAATTATTCTTTGTCTTAACATTTATTGCTTAAAGTTTGATTTATCGCCAAAACGCCTTGTTCTTTTAGAGTATTCCTTCAAAGCAAATTCAAATTGATTATCATCAAAATCAGGCCAAAGAATATTTGGAAAATATAATTCAGAATAAGCCAATTGCCATAATAAAAAGTTACTTACTCTAAGTTCATTACCTGTTCTTATGCACAAGTCAGGATCCTCGAAGGCAGAAGTTGATAAATAACTACTAAAAATATCTTCAGTTATAGTTTCGTTGGGTGATGACTCTTGTAGTTTTTGTATGGCATTTACTATGTCCCACCTTCCCCCATAACTGGCGGCCACCACCAAATCTAATTTTTTTACTTTAGGATCACAACTGGTTAATTCCTCAGATCTCTTCATTTGATCGATTAAGTCTTTATCAAATTGGGTCAAATCCCCAATGAAGCTTAATTGAACAGAATTCTTTACTAGATTAGGAACCTCCTCTCGAAGCGCGGTATTTAGAAGCCTCATGAGTAAATTTACCTCTTCCGATGATCTTCCCCAGTTTTCACTGCTGAAAGCAAATAAGGTCAAAGTAGAGAGCCCTTTTTGAACAGCGTACTCGACGGCCTCTCTAGCCCTCTTTACTCCTTCTTTATGTCCAGCAACGCCTGGTAGGTTTCTTTCTGTGGCCCACCTATTATTGCCATCCATAATAATAGCAACATGTTTAGGTAAGGTTTCAGTGTTGTTACCTTCCATTTTAAAGATTTAGAAGTCTAGTAGATCTTTTTCTTTCGCTTCCAGTGCTATATCTACTTTTTCTACAAAAGAATCGGTAAGTTTCTGAATTAATTCTTCGCCTTGCCTTTCTTCGTCTTGGGATATCTCTTTCTCTTTTAGAAACTCCTTAAGTTGAGAGTTTCCTTCCCTTCTAACATTTCTAATAGAGACTTTTGCATTTTCTGCATCAGCTTTTGCTTTTTTTATGAAGTCTTTTCTAGTCTCCTCCGTGAGATCAGGAAGAATCACGCGAATAGTGTCCCCTGAAGTGGCAGGGTTTAGACCTAGATCAGATTCAGAGATAGCCTTCTCTATTTGTTGAACAATCCCTTTTTCCCATGGGACGATAGCTAACGTCTTAGCGTCTTCAATACTTATGCTAGCTACCTGTGCAAGTGGGGTGAGTTTTTCGTAGTAATCAACTTTAATGCTGTCTAGTAAAGATGGGGTTGCTCTACCTGTTCTAATTTTCTTAAATGCAACATCTAGAGCACTTAAGCTCTTTTCCATGCCAGCTTGGGCATCTTCAACAATTTCGTTTAACATTTAGCCTTCAATTTGAGACATGACTTCGCTAGCAAAATCTACTTTCTCAACTTCTATCCCTTCTCCAACTTCGTATCTAGTGAAGCTTAAAATATTAGCATTATTGTCTTTAAGAAGCTGAGAAATCTTTGTATTAGGATCTTTTACAAAATCTTGTTCAGTTAAACTAACTTCAGCTAAGAATTTTGAGACTTTACCTTCTATCATCTTTTCAATAATCTCAGCAGGTTTTCCGGATTCTTCAGATTGGGCTTTGAAGATTTCTCTTTCCTTAGCAACAATTTCTTCAGGTATGTCTGAAGGAGAAATGGCCATTGGATCAGTTGCAGCTGCATGCATGGCTATATCATTAGCCAAAGACTCATCTCCACCATCTAAAGAAACGATACATCCAATTTTTTGATTACTATGTAAATAAGACCCTACAGTGGACGAATTTTCCGTTTTTGCAACTCTTCTTACAACAATATTCTCACCTAATTTCTGCACCAACTTTTCTCTGTTGTCTTCTATTCCGTTGTTAAGTAACTCTTCTAGTGAACTTTCTGGATTTCCTGTATAGGTTTGGAGAGTTTCTTTGGTGAAAGATACAAAGGAATCATCTCTTGCAACGAAGTCTGTCTCGCAATTAACTTCTATCATGAAAATGTCTTGTGCCGTACTTTCAATAGCTATTAAGCCATCTGCAGCAGACCTTCCTGATTTTTTACTGGCTTTTACACCGCTGGTTTTCCTGAGTTCTTCAATCGCCAACTCCATATCACCATTGGCACCTTCTAGAGCTTTTTTGCAGTCCATTAAACCTAGACCAGTTTTTTCTCTTAATTCTTTAACTTGTGAAGCTGAAATAGCACTCATATTTAATCCTCTTCCTTTTCTTCTTTTTTATCTTCATCAGAAGTTGATGCTTCTGAAGCTTGCTCTGTAACTGATTCATCAGTTGCAGAAGTGTCTTTATCTAGCTCTTCTTGTTCCAGTGGTTGCTCAGCAACCATTTCTTCAGATTGAGCCTCATCATCTTCTTTTGAGGCCTCAGGTTTCTGATCTTGGGATTCGCTAGCATCCACCTTTCTGACTATTGCAGGGCCTGACTGAGGCTCTTCCTGTTTGAGACCAGTTGCCGCTTTTGAGCCTTTTAAGCAGGCATCGGCTACTGCTTCAGTAAATAATGCTATGGACCTGATTGAATCATCATTACCTGGTACAACATAGTCAATACCTTCTGGATTGCTATTAGAATCAACAATACCAACTATTGGGATGCCCATTTTACTGGCTTCTGAAACTGCTATAGATTCACGCTTTACATCAATTATGAAGAGAGCATCAGGAAGTCCACCCATTTCTGTTACTCCCCCAATAGATTTTTGTAATCTATCTATATCTCTTTGAATTTTTAAACCTTCTTTCTTGGTTAGCTTGTTGAAAGTTCCATCTTCCTTTTGTCTCAATAAGTTTTCCAGTCTAGTTATTGATGATCTTATAGTCTTATAGTTCGTTAGCATGCCGCCTAGCCATCTTTCATTGACATATGGCATGGAGCATCTAATCGCTTCATTTTTAATAATATCTGTTGCAGTTCTTTTAGTGCCAACGAAGAGAATTTTATTATTCTTAGCTGCAACACCTTCAATGAACTTAAGCGCCGGTTTGATCATCTCAACCGTGTGCTCTAAATTAATTATGTGAATTTTATTCCTGACACCAAAAATGTGCTGTTCCATTTTTGGGTTCCAATATTTGGTTTGATGTCCGAAGTGGACACCAGCTTGTAGCATTTGTTCTAGCGATATTTCAGCCATTTGCTCTCCTTAAATTATAAAGAACATTACATTCTTTTGGTTATACTTCCATGCACTTACAGAACTTACTAAAGATGAGCAATCTTTAGCACCGTAGATCTGAAACAGTGTCATGTGTTTCGTTTTAGACTTACGCCTAAGGGTAAGCTTTATATCATATTTCTTCTAAATCAAGAAGAATAAATGTCTTGCATGTGATACAGACCAGCTGGTTTTTCCGATAGCCACATAGCCCCTTTCAAAGCACCCAAAGCAAAAATAGACCGATCTTTAGCTATATGCTTTAACTCAATGACTTCATTTTCCATAGCTATACTCACGGTGTGTTCACCTGGATTATTACCTTCTCTGAAGCTCTCTATCTTTAAATTGGTATCAGGAAAAATATTCAATAGCTCTTTTTGAATATCAAGAGCGGTACCCGAAGGAGCATCTCTTTTTTCGGTATGGTGAGTTTCGCTAATTTGAAATTTATTTTCTTTAGAAAAGAATTTTTTTGATTCATTGAGAAGAGATTTTAAAATAGCAATTCCAGAGCTGGTGTTAGGTGCAGACAAAATTGCTATTTTGTTGCTTGAGTGCTCAATTTCTTCAATCTGGTTTGGTTCGAAACCTGTTGTTCCAATTAAGATAGGAATATTTCTTGATACAGCCTCTTTCAAAACTTTCATAGAGGCTTCAGGTGTAGAGAAATCAATTATAACGTCAGGGTTAACTGTATCTGGAATAGTATCTGATACCTCTATACCAACTTCAGCAGTTTGCAAGAGTTCGCCTATATCCTTTTGTAAGTATTTATTGTTTGGGCTACAACTTCCACCTACAAGATTAAAATTACTATCGTTAATGATAAGGGTAGAAAGGAGTTTGCCTACCTTACCGGTAATGCCTGAAATGAATATTTGTTTCACTTTAGATTAATTATTTGTATCAAAAAATGATTTTACCTTAGAAAACCATTCTTCTCTTAGAGGATTCTGTTTAGAATTATTTGATACTGAATCTTGGAATTCACGCAAAAGTTCCTTTTGATTCTTAGAGAGGTTTTGAGGAGTCTCTATTACAGCCCTACATAATAGATCACCTGTAGATCCACCTCTTATCGGACTAATACCCTTACCTCTAAGCCTAAATAATTTTCCGGTTTGTGTACCTTCAGGTATTTTTATTTTTACCTTTCCATCTAGGGTAGGAATTTGGATATCACCCCCCAAAGCAGCATCTATAAAGCTTATTGGTGCCTCACAATAAAGGTGTTTTCCATCCCTTTCAAAAACATCGTGTGGTAAAACCTTGATTTGGACAAATAAATCTCCGGAAGGTCCTCCATTTGTTCCAGCTTCACCCTCACCAGATAGTCTTATTCTATCTCCTGTATCAACACCTGCAGGAATTTTTACAGATAAAGTTTTACGCTTCTCTACTCGACCCTGACCTCTGCAGGATTTACAAGGGTTGCTGATAATTTGGCCAGAACCAGAGCACCTGCCACAGGTTTGAGCTACAGAGAAGAACCCTTGTTGCATTCTTACTTGACCAGCTCCGCCACAAGATTCACACGTTACGGGCTGACTTCCTTCTCCTGCTCCTGTGCCGCCACATGGTTCACAGGTTTCCAGTGCAGGTATAGCAATTTTTTCGGTAACTCCTCTAACAGCGTCTTCAAGCTCTATCGTCATAGAGTATTGAAGGTCTGATCCTTTGTTGGACCTTTGTCTTCTGTTAAATGGATCTCCGCCCCCAAATATATCTCCAAAGATATCTCCGAAAATATCGTTAAAGCCTTGTGAACTTCCGCCTCCAAAACCCGATGGATTGACACCATCGTGGCCGAATTGATCATAAGCGCTTCTCTTACCAGTATCAGACAATACTTCATAAGCCTCTGAAGCTTCTTTGAATTTCTCGGCAGCTGCGGGATCATCAGAATTTCTATCTGGATGATACTTCATGGCCAACTTTCTGTAGGCCTTTTTTAATTCATCATCAGATGCTCCTTTAGAGACACCTAAAACATCATAATAATCCTTTTTAGACATTTATCTTTATTAGCCTAATTGGATAAGAAGCTAAGAACTTTGTTTCTCTTTTTCTTCTGTTACTTCTTCAAAGTCTGCATCAACTACATCTGAATCTGAATTTGGAGCATCTTGCTGTGAAGCTTCATTATTTTTTGCTTCTTCTTCATACATTCTTTGCGCTAGCGGAGCGGAAGCTTCTGATAACGCTTTTACTTTTGCGTCAATTGCTTCTTTGTCATCTCCTTTCAAAGCCTCTTCTAGCTCTTGGATTCCATTTTCAATGGTTTCTCTTTCAGAATCTTCAACTTTATCCTCAGCTTCATCTAAAGTTTTCTTACAACTATGAACAAGGTTTTCACCTAAATTCTTTGCCTGTACCAACTCTTCAAACTTC
>Ga0181587_10005136_pt1 | contig 10712 bp, 7 predicted proteins | sample 071ome_27_FD_132463 | JGI IMG/M metagenome (GOLD analysis project Ga0181587, IMG submission 132463) | Coastal salt marsh microbial communities from the Groves Creek Marsh, Skidaway Island, Georgia - 071409AT metaG (megahit assembly) | ecosystem: Environmental > Aquatic > Marine > Intertidal zone...
GAAATGGCCTTTTCTGCTACGAGAAATTTGAAATTGTAGCCTGAATGGCAACAAAAGGAGCAGGCCCATACAGAGATCCAGTTGTCTTGCCTGGAATTTACCTCAATTCATGAAGGGTCAGCCCGGTAATCCACCTCGGGAGCATGAAAATCGAGGGAATTCTCTGGAGTGTTTTGATTACTTAAAGCTGTAGGTGGCACCAATGGAGTAGGTGACGCCGTAATTGTAGCTGGAGTAGATGAACTTGTCCGGCGTGTCGTAATACTTCTCGATCGGAGTATCCAGAAGGTTCTTGGCGGAAAACTTCAGATTCCAGTCATCATTGAGGGTTTTGGTCATGATGAGGTCGAGGTTGTGGCGGGGAGCTTCGAAGACATCGGGGGTTAGGCCTGCGGAAATGGATTCGAGCTTGGAGGAGACGTAGCCGTAGTTGAGGTATGTGTTCCAGCCAAGATCCGGGCGTTCGTAGGCGAGGCCGATGTTGAAGATGTATTCGGGTTGACCGGTCAGACGTCGGGAAGTGGGAATCTTGTCCTCTGGGATTTGGTCCTCCAGCATTTCCTGCTTCATGTCCTCCGGGAAATCAATCTCAGCAAAGGTGTAGGTGAAGTTGGTATTGACGAAAAAGTTGGTCAATTTCTCATGCCAGTCGGCCAAGCTCTTTTTGGCCTCCAGCTCGATTCCGAAAACGGTGCCTTCATCCGCATTGGTAGGGGACATGTACCGATTGTCCGAGAAGATGCGAACCTGGTTTACAATGACGTTTTCCATTTGTTTGTAAAAGAGACTGACCCCCACCAATTCCTCTTCGGAAGGGAAGTATTCCCAGCGAAGGTCGAAGTTGGTAATGTCTGTCATCGATAGGCCTGGGTTACCCTGGTAGTTGTCACCCCCAATGTAGGGATAGCTCAAGTAGGGAGCTAATTCGCGGAAGGTGGGGCGGGCTACGGTTTGGGAGACGGCAGCCCGGTAGTTCGTTTGTTCCGATGGAGCAAATACCAAGCTGAGGGAGGGCATTGGCGTAGACTCTTGAATGGCCCCGAGGTCATCGGTGGGGAAGATGCTGGTGGTACCTCCGCGGGTCCGCTCGATCTCCTGTACGGAATCTTCGACACGGACGCCGTAAATTGCCCGCCATTTGTCCGTAAGCTGAGTGTCTCCCATCAGGAAAAAGGATGTGATGTCTTCGCTTCCGGTGTAGTCCGTTCCGTCGAAGAGATTGAGTACGTAGCTGTTATCTCCTGGCCTTTTGGGAGGACGAAAAGACGGGTGCATATTGAGCACATTTTCCGGTTCTTCCAGAAAGCTGTAATTGAAGTCATTACCAGGCCAGGAATTCAGGGAGGAGGCCCGCATGCGGAAATACTGGTAGATATTTTCGGAAAATGTGCGGTCTTTGCTACTGGTCAGAAAACCAAACTTGATTTCCTGCTTTTCCACTTTGTCCCATTCCAGTGGGATTTTCATGGAGATGTCGAAGTTGTTACTGGTTTCGGTCAGGTCCCGGAAAATTCTCCTCGGCTCCACTCCTTGCTTGGGGAATGAGGTGGTGCCTTCGCGGAAGCTCCAGAATGCGTTGACCAACCGCACATCCGGCTCGAATTGGGAGGTGGTGGCTCCGGCCAGATTCCATTCCAGTGTTCCGTCATTAAAACCCGGAAGGATATGTGTCCCTTTGCCCTGGGTCGAATTGAGGGAGCGTTCAATGTAGTGCAGAGAAGTGATGCGAACCCGTTCATCATATTCGTTGTTGGCAAAATCAGTTTGGGAATTACTGGAGGATCGTCCCACTTCAAAGCCTTCCATGGCCTGGGCTTTGTCTTCCGTGGCCTGGTTGTAGAGGAAGCTGAGTTTGAAAGTGTTGTTTTCATTGGTCTTGAGGGTGGCTTCGGCCAAACCCCCCCAGGTCACTTCATCTGTGGAGCCATTATCTCCAATGGCGGTGGAGTAATCCTCCGCCCAGTCTCCGGGAGTCTCCGTTGGTGCTAGCGGGAAATACCGTGCGTTAACGGATTCTCGGCCAAGATTGGAAACAAACATCCGTTGCTGCATACCTTCTTTGTAGTGTTTGAAACTTCTGGAATAGGAGAAACTGCCGACGACACCCAAGGGCATTTCCTGAAGGAGGAATTGGTTTTGATAGTTGGCACTGATTCCATGGTTGAACGGGGAGCTACGGCGTCTGGGAACGACAGATTTGCTGAAGGATTGGGTCACATCGATAAAGAACTGATGCTCCGGGGAATATTCTGTGCCCCGGTTTACAGGCACTCTGGAGGTTGGCCAGTCATCTTGTTCAAGTCCCGCAACAAAAGGTGAAAGTGAGCGGGTTCCATCATCCATTCCCAGCCAGTCTTTGTCTCCACCTCGTTCTCCCAGAAATTCATCAATCAGATTGGAGCCGGGATTGTAACCGAGAGATCCTGATATCGAATAAGCCAGGGATTCTGGCATGGATTTGGTTCGCAGGTTGACACTGCCGCCGGAGAAGTCACCCGGCATGTCGGGAGTAAACGTCTTGGAAGTCACAATACTTTCCAGAAGTCCTGTTGGGAAAATGTCCATGTGGACCGCCTTTTTGTCAGGGTCAGGACTGGGGAGAATCACGCCATTCAAAGTGGTGTTACTGTAACGTCCACCCAGACCCCGTACGACTGCATACTTTCCACCCTGAATGGAGACTCCAGATACCTTAGTCAGTGCGGCGGCAGCATCACCAGCGCCAGCTTTAGAAAAATCCTCAGAACCCATTGAATTCACTAATGCTCCCTGATTCTTACGCTCTTCGATCAACTTGAGTGTGATTTCCATCGCATCCGAAGCCGTGATGACGAAATCCTCCAACTGCTCCAGATCATCATACTTTTTCGCCATGACGAGGCTCTGCTGGGTGGGAACCTTCGGCTTCACCATGACTTCTGTCACCCGGTGGCGGACATAGCCGGGCTTAAAAAAGAGAATCACCTGCGTTCCGGTAGGTACATTTTCGATTCTATACAAACCGTTAGAATCTGTTTTGGTCTCAAGTTTAGTTTTTTCAATGGCAACAGTGACTCCTGCCAGAGGCCCTTGGGTTTCTTCATCAAAGACTTCGCCGACAAGGATTCCAGAAGTATCGATAGGACCAGAGCCTTCAGTCTCAGGTTCATCGGGTGCAGAGACCACACTCTCATTCGATGGTTGGCCGAAAACACAAAGACCGGTCGAGAGCAGGAATACGCTGAGAATAGCAATGGGGGATTTCATGATGATCATCCAAATATCTTAGCCTTTAGAGGGGAGTAGAAGGGAGGAATGAGAAGTTCTAAAGGCCGCAGCTCGAATCACTTCTCTTCCTTTATTTCTACAGCCTGGGCCTTTTTCATGGCGGCTTGGTATTCAGCAGCTTTGCGTACTTCATCAAGGAACTTCTCTACATTGTCCCGGAATTTAATTCGCTGTGCTTCTTCCAGCAGTTTGACTGCGGCAGCATACTCTTTCCGCCGGATTACGAGCACCTGGGCATGCTGGGTTAAGGCTTCCACTTTGAATTTTTCAATTTTGGCAGCGGATTCATAGTAACCCAGAGCTTCTGCTTCCAAATCAATGGCTTTGTCCTTAGCCGCCTGGGCTTGATTTTCTGCTTCACTGGCAATCTCATCTTGTTTGCCAGCTTGTTGGATCAGATATTGTCCCAATTGAATGAGTGCACGTCCATTGAGAGGGTCGCCAATGACGACTTTCTTTAAGATTTCTGCAGCTTCGTCATTTTTGCCCAGTCCCATTTTGATTTGGGCGTCCAGGTTCAACAATTCATTTTGCTCTTTGTCACTGATGGTCTCGCCATAGAGAGGACTCATGGCCTCAAAGAATGTTTCGGCTTCTGCCCAACGGCTGTAACTGGCAAGAATCTGACCGGCCCGCAGTGCTCTTTTAAAGGTTGGTTTCTTTTCCTGCTTGATGGCTTCCAGGTAGCAATCCACGGCCAGAAAGGGAGCGTCGTGGTTCATGTGCAAATCTCCGAGAAGGAGCAGTTGATCTGCATCGGCTTTCCCCATTCTGCGAATGATTTCCAGGTTGGCGGAGGCATTCTCGGTTTGCTCTACGGCGAGGTAGGCATTGGCCTGAAAGGACCAGAAGTCTTTGTTGTCCGGCTTTTCATCAATCAACTCATCAAACAGGGCGATGGCCGCCGTGTAATTTTCGAGGTTGAACAGTGCCTGGGCTTTCCCCTGGCGGAGATCCAGGCTGTCGGGGTTGTAAAGTAATGCACGGGAGTAGGCATCCAGAGCACTGGAGTATTTTTCCATGTTCAGGTAGCAATACCCAAGGAGACCGTAGTTGCCTGCTCCTTCAGAACCCAACTCGATTGCCCTGGAAATATTAGGAACGGCTTCCTGGTATTTTCCTTGCTGCACTTGTACCAAGCCCAGGTTTTTGTAAGCTCTGCGAAAGGAAGGAAACTTGCGAACCGCATCCACATAATGCTGTTGGGCTTCTTCTCCCTGCTCATTTTGAAATTTCAGGTTAGCCAGGGTGTAGTCCAGAGCGGCACTGGATTCGAACTTGAGTTCCTTCTGCAAGTACTCGATGGCTGCCTTCAGATCGTCGTTGGCGTTGAGTTCCGCCACGGTGCCCATAACGATTTGCTCTTCTTCGTTAATATTAGGCTCCACCTTGGTCTCTACGGCATAGGTGCCCATGAAACGCTTCACAAATTCAGGATTTTCCCAACTGTTGTCTTCCAGCAAGGGAAGGGGAGCTGCGTTAGCTTGTGGAAGAATGGCTCCTGCGTAGAGCAAGCCTAGTTGCAAAATGCTTTTCATGGATCGATTGGATAAATGCATTTTCATGATTCCTAATTAATTCATACGAAAGGGGACTTTGATCACGTAACGGGCTTTCACTTTTTTTCCGTCACGCATGGGGGGCTCATATTTGGATTTTTCCAGAGCTGTGATGGCCGCAGCTTCAAAGGCTGGATGGTCAGAGGAAATGACTTTTTCGACTTTCACCGTACCGGTCTCACTGATCAGAAGCAGTAGTCGAACCATGCCTTCCCGTTTGGCTTTTTTCATCTCTGAGGGATAACGTACCGTGCCTTTGCGAATCAGCCTTGGCTTTTTGTCCAGGTCACTCATGCGGAAGATCTTTAATTCTCCGCCCAAGTTCTCTTTTTTGAATTGCTCCACTCCAAATGCACCGCCCATGGCGATTCCAGTTCCAGGATTCAGGCTCATTTCCAGAGCTTCCAGGCTGAGTTGGGGCGGGGGAGTATCCAGTTTTGGCGGAGGTGGAGGAGGAGGGTCAGGAGGCTCTTCCTCTTCCACCATTGGAGGATCTTCCGGCGGTGGGGGCACAACATCCACGGAGCGAACCGTGCTGTCCGGCTTCATGAAATCCGACAATTGCTGTGTCACCCAGAGCATCACTCCCAACACCAGTGCCATCAGGATCGCAATGATCAACGCCAGGAACCGGACACGGGTACTCTGGCTGAATCGGGGTGATGTGTAAAAGGCCTGGGCCATGGTTCAGGAGTGTTGGAAGGTCCTTGGGGCCGCTAGTCGTTCTTCGTGGAAAGACTTACTTTTTCTGCTCCAGCCAGCTTGGCTTCATCGACCACTCTGGCAAAAAGCCCAGTTGGCACTACTTTGTCTACCTGCACGATCACTGGCATGGTTTTGTTGTCCTGCAACTGACGTCGTACTACCGAACGAACTCCACCTACGCCAATTTCCCGGCCTCCGAAAACTACTGTTCCCGCTTCGGTAATGGCGATCAGGATGCTGTTTTTCTCCAGGTCGACTGCGGAAGCCGCTTGAGGCTTATCCACTTCGACTCCCGTTTCCTCAACGAACACGGTGGTGACGATAAAGAAAATCAGGAGAATGAATACCATATCGATGAGGGGAGAGATGTTGATTTCATCATCTCCTGAGGTGCCTCGGGCTTGTCTGCGGTTACGAATCATGATTGGGCAGAATTCAGGGGTGAACTTACAGGGAGAGCAGCAGCTCTTCGTCTTCTTCGTGTTTGAGTTTCTGGAGAGTCAGGCTTTCCATTCGGGCCAGGAAGAATTCCAGGCGGTCCCGATACTGTTTGGTTTTTCCAAGCAAAATGTAGGCGGGAATGGCGATCACGAGCCCGGTCTCGGTGGTGATCAATGCTTCCGCAATGCCCCCCGCGACCAGATCAATGGTTTCCCCGCTGGAATGGGCCAGGCCACTGAAAGTGTTGAGCATCCCGCCAACTGTACCCAGCAAGCCCATCAGAGGTGCAGTCCCGATCAATACATTGAGGAAGGCGATGCGTCGGTTGGCCTTGGGTAGAAAGGCATTTCGAATTTCCTCAAACGCTTTCTGGATATCACTGATCCTGTTTCGTTTGGTTTGTGTAAAATCCAGGATGCGGCTCAACTCTTTATCCATGGACTTCGAGGGGTCCTGTACCCATTCGGCAACCTGTTTCTCATCCACACGGGTGAAATCCAGCCGGAAGAAGAAAAAGAACAACTCCAGGATGGAATAGTAGATAAAGACCGTGAGTAGAAAGAGCGGAAACATGAGCCAGCCGCCTTGTGCCCAGATAGTCAGGATTTCCTTTACGGCTGCTTCCATTTTAAAGCTTTCTGATGATGGGGTGATCGAGAGTAGGCCCGAGATCTCTCATTTTTAGGCGACGACCGGTTCCTGATCGTTCTTCTCCTCGGCTTTGCCCCCGTCCTTCTTTTTGGGAAGACCATTGAGGAATGCAGCGGAAAGCTTGTCCATGTCGGAGAGGATGCCCTGCACACGGCGGTTCAACAGGGCGTACAGGATCAGGGCTGGAATTGCTACGATCAGTCCAAACTCGGTTGTGACCAAAGCTTCCGAAATACCGGAAGAGAGGGATCGTGCATCCCCAGTGCCAAAGACAGTGATCAGTTTGAAGGTATTGATCATCCCGGTTACTGTACCCAGAAGCCCCATCAGTGGAGCGGTGGAAGCCGTGATCTGAATAAAGGACAAATTCTTTTCCAGTTTAGGCTGGGCCTCCAGAATACGCTCATACATGACCTCCTCGACCAGCCGCTTCCCATCATTTCTATGGGTAATCCCACTGGAAATCATCCTATTGACCGGGGCTGGGAGTTTGGATTGAGCCAGTTTGAAGGCATCGCTGTCCTGATTTTCTTTCAGGAGAGCAAGTACACGGTGGAGAATTTGAGGGTCAGGATTTTTGATCTTGAAGATCTGAATGGCCTTAAAGATCGCAACGATCAGGGACAATGCCGCAAACCCCAGGATCGGGTAGATCCAGATACCCCCTTTTTGAATGTGCTCCCATACGGTTTCTTTTGTGCCTGAAATGGCCAGTGCATCGCCCATGGTCGCATCAATCGGAGCGGAACCTGCTCCATTGGCCAAGGTGGTGACGATGGCCTGATTTTCTTCAGGATTGAGGGGAATCAGATCCACCTGGCCTTCCCCTTTCCCGCGATGGGCCAGACCCGCTTGACCCGGACCGGCGGAAAAGTAAGCCACTGGGCCCCAAAGTCCAAAAGTGCCATCTGCCGCTTCTCCGCCACTGAAGGCTTGGCCGGGGAAGGTGTGTCCGCCGACAAGGTTTTGCAGCCGATCCAAGCTTGTCTCGACCACTTTCAATTGAGCTGTGATTTTATCGACACGGCCCAACTCTTCATTCCTCATTACCTTTTTCGTGTCCGCCAGAAGCTTGTTGTAGGTGGCTTGCTCCGTGATGTGTACCCTGGAGCCAAATGCATCCACAAATTGGGTCAACAAGGTGGTGGATACGTATTCCACAGATTTCTCACGGGCCTCCACCTCCTTCTTCAGGTCGGAGAGATTGGCCGATTTTGTTTTCTTGAGCAGAGCCTGATTGTGAATTTCCCGGCGTTTGCTTTCCACCCGGGATTTCAACTTGTTGAGATCCGCTGTCAGCGGTGCTTTTTCCTGTCGGATCTGTTCTCGTACGATGCCTTGTTCTTTTAACGCTGAGATATTGTCAGTTTCCAGAGAGGCTTGTGCTTTTTCGTACAATTCCTGGCCGTGACCAAGAGCCGGCAACCCCAGTGCTGCGATCAGAGCTTTTGTTGAATTCTTCATGATATTCCAAAGTTTTGGCGTGAACCTGCAGGAGCCTGTTTACTCACTTACTGTAGCAAGGAATTTGACCGGAAGGATGAAGAAACGAGGTTCTTCCGCTGTAGTCTTTTCGTAAATGGCCACGGCTTTGAAGAGTTCCTGGGCCAACTCATTATTCGCTTCCTCTTTCCAGCCACCTTTGGCTGGTGTGAGAACGCCGGCACGGGTACCGGTTCCATCCACATAGAAACCCCCAGCCAGGCCGAAGTACAATGTGGTTACATTTACGGTTTTTCCGTCAATCTCACGGGCTCCGTGCTCTACCAGAACATTGTTGTTAAATTTATCAATGATGCTGGTAATTCCGAGGATGGATTGCAGGCGGCGAGTCATCGCACGGTCTGTTTTCTCCGGATCTTCCGGAATTTTTTCCACCAGGTTGGCAATTCCACCTTCATTGGCGTCAAGGTCTTTCAAGGGTTCCGGTAACCATTGCACCAATTCGAGAAGTTTATTTTCCTGCTCGGCCAGGGCAGATTTGACGACCTTTTCAATATTTTGCAGGGTTTCCTTTTCTGTCCGGAGCTTTTCCCGCTCTTTATCTGACTGGGAAACATCCTTCTTTGCTTCCTCAATCCTCCTGGCCAGATCTGTATCTTCCTCACTCAGAAGTTGGATCATATTCCTGAGGGTCGCTTTTTCCTCTTCCCACTCATTCTTTTCCTGGGCGATCTGCCGTTGTGTTTTGACCCATTCCGCAGACAGCTTTCGCACATTGGAAAACTTGGATGCACTGTAAGCCGTCAAGGCGAATTGATGGATCAATAGCAGCCCAAGGGTTGTTTGGAGAATTACTGAAAAACGATGCATTTTTGAAACCGAGGTTATGGGGTGAATATAAGCCCCATCCCTGATCCCGGTTACTCCGTCAACTCCCATCAACCCCCAGCCCCATTTTGTTTCCTTCCTGTAACACGATGGTCAAAAACTTGAAACAGCCACCCTGGATTTTGAGGCCTTAGCCATTGTGCCAGTCTTTTATATTTAAAGTTATCTACAGCACAGGGTGTTTCAGATTCGGCGGGCGGATGAAGCCGCATCCAGAGCCCCTTGGTATTGTTACTCAATTGTCAAAATTGCATCACTGAATTGGCACATTCCCGCCGCAATATGATGGCCGGTTTTCTCAGCTCTTTTCGCTGCTTGCCACTAATTATTCGACAAGACCCACATGCCAATTCCCAACCACTTTATTAATACTACAAAACCATCCCACCGATGAAACCCAAACTCCTCAAACAATTAAGCTTACTAGGGCTAGGTACTTCGATTGCCGCCCTCCCTAACCATCTGAAAGCTGCGGATGTCCCCATATCTGAGGACATCACTGCCGACACAACCTGGACCGCCGATAACACGTACATTCTCACTGACATCATTTACGTCAAGGACGGTGCCACCCTGACCATTGATCCAGGGACGATCATCGAAGGAGAAGCCAAATCCGCCGGAGCGTTTGACCCAGGAGCTCTCGTCATCACCAAAGGTTCTCAGATAATGGCCGAAGGCACCGCAGACAACCCGATTGTCTTCACCTCCACAGAAGATGACGGCAGCTTGACCGAAGCCGACTCCGGTCTTTGGGGTGGTGTGATCATCCTCGGTTCCGCCAGCATCAACACCGATTCCGGCACCGAGTTCATCGAAGGTCTTCCGACCTCCGCTGATGGTGAATACGGCGGTAACGACGACGCGGACAGTTCCGGTGTCTTTAAATATGTATCCATCCGTCACGGTGGTGCAGCCATTGCTTCCGACAACGAAATCAATGGTCTGACCATGGGCGGTGTTGGTTCCGGAACCACCATCGAGTACGTCGAAGTGTTCGCCAATGCGGACGACGGCTTCGAGTTCTTCGGAGGCACAGTCAACACCAAGTACCTGATCGGTGCTTTCAACCAGGACGATACGTTCGACTGGGACGAAGGCTTCCGCGGAAAAGGCCAGTTCTGGTTTGCGATCCAAGACGCCATCTCGGCCAATCGTGGTGCAGAAATGGACGGCGGACCTTCCAGCAACGTCCAAGCCACTCCTTACTCCGAGCCTGTCGTTTACAATGCGACCTTCACCGGTTCTGGATCTGACTCCGGCAATGTTGACAGCCAAGCGCTGAAGTTCCGTGAAAACTCCGGCGGTATCTACGCCAATTCGATCTTCACCGGCTTCGTCAAAGGTGTGGACATCGACCAAGGCGATAAAAACGGCGACCCGGTTGCTCAAGATTCCGAAGCCCGCTACACCGCCGGCACCCTGGCGCTGAAAGGCAACATCTTCCACGACATCGGCACTTACGCCACCCTGGGAGACATCATCGAGATCAGTGCTGGCAGCTTCCACGACACGGTGGAAGGGGACCTGGCCACCAACGGCAACAGCTTCGAAGATCCACAACTGGCTGGCATCTCCCGCCTGGCCGGAGAAGACCTCGACCCCCGTCCTGCCACCGATGGCCCTGCGTACAGCAACCTGACCGCTCTTCCCGGAGATGCGTTCTTTGCGGATGTTGATCACAAAGGTGCTTTCGGTGCGACAAACTGGAGTGCTGGTTGGTCTAAACTCGGCGAAGCGTACTCTGGTGACATCTTC
>Ga0181587_10005138_pt1 | contig 10710 bp, 8 predicted proteins | sample 071ome_27_FD_132463 | JGI IMG/M metagenome (GOLD analysis project Ga0181587, IMG submission 132463) | Coastal salt marsh microbial communities from the Groves Creek Marsh, Skidaway Island, Georgia - 071409AT metaG (megahit assembly) | ecosystem: Environmental > Aquatic > Marine > Intertidal zone...
CGGCAGGCGTTTGCTTTCCTCGTCCTGAGGGGTGTGGAACGAACAGATAATGTCGATCAGCCCGTCGGCGACGGCCTGAACGCAGGCCAGTCGGTCATCTTCGGATCTGAGCGGTGGCTTGACCTTAAAGAAGGTGCGGTAGTCGGCGACGTCCAGCTCGTTCAGCGTCAGGTGGTGGATGCTGACCCCGGCGGTCACGTCAAAACCGTTCTTCTTGGCGCGCTCCAAAGCGGGCAGGGCGCGGGCGGTGGTGATCTGGTCAGCGTGGTACTTCACGCCGGTCATTTCCACGAGCGCGATATCACGGTCTAGCCCCATGCGTTCCGCCATCGGGGTGACGGCAGGAATACCTTTCAGCGCAGCGAATTTGCCGCTTGTGGCCGAAGCTCCGTAAGACAGTCCGGGTTCTTGCGGGTGACACATGACCAACGCGTCTAGCGAGCGGGCATAGGTCATGGCGCGCGACAGTACCTTGGTGCTGGTCGTCACCGCATCGCCATCGGTAAAGGCGACCGCTCCGGCATCCAGCAAGAACCCCAGTTCGGTCATCTCGCGCCCTTCGCGGTTCTTGGTCAGGGCAGCCATCGGACGGACGTTCACAGGCGCGGCTTCTCGGGCGCGGCGGGTGACGAATTCCAGCGTTTCAGGGGTGTCGATGGAAGGCAGCGTATCGGGACGGGTGACGATGGTGGTCACACCCCCCGCGGCAGCGGCCAGACCCGCCGAGCGGAAGCTTTCCTTGTTACGTTCACCGGGCTCGCTGATCTTCACGCCGATATCGACGATACCGGGGGCCAGTACCTTGCCACCGCAGTCGATGACCTGCGCCGCGACACCGGCTTTGGCGGCGATTGCGGACGGGTCGGTAAACACTTCGTTAACAATCCCACCCTCAATCAGCAGCGCGCCGCTCGTTTCGGTCAGGGGCTCGGGGTCGATGATGCGGGCGTTTGTGAAAAGCGTGGTCATCGCGGTCTCCTAGAAAATGCCCGCAGCGGATTTGCGCGTTGCGCGGGTGGCGTCGCGGTCAGCTTGATACTTCAGCAAATGTTTGTCCCCACCCTTGGTGATGACCTGAACATTGGTGCCAAGAACTTTCACCGCCTTAATCTGGTCCAAAGCCACCGCGCGGGTTTGGGGGCCCAGCAGGCGCTTGTTGGTCATATCCCAGCGGACTTTCAGTTCATCCGAAGCCACATAAAGCCCGCGGATAAGAATGGCTGCCAAACCGCCTACTGCGCCTGTCCAGACATGCGGGTTGCCCATCACCCAAAGAAGGCCCATCCCTGAAGCCATGGCAAAAGCCGCGATCCATGTGTGTTCGCGGATATAGGCGCTGCGGTCGGGGTGGAGGCTTTGCACGACGTGTTCGTCGGGCTGCAATTCTGTTGAGGGTGTGAGTTGATAGCTGTCTTCCATCACGCAGCCCCTGCCGCGCGGCTTTCGCGCAGGTTACGCGCCAGAAGGTCCATCGCGGCCATTCGGACGGCGACGCCCATTTCAACCTGTTCCTGAATGACCGAGCGGTTGATGTCGTCGGCGATGTCACCGTCGATCTCGACCCCGCGGTTCATAGGACCGGGGTGCATGACGATGGCGTCGTCTTTGGCGTGGGCCAGTTTTTCAGCGTCCAGACCATAGCGGTGATAGTATTCGCGTTCCGAGGGGATAAAGCCGCCGTCCATGCGTTCGCGCTGAAGGCGCAGCATCATGACGACATCGACATCATTCAGGCCTTCTTCCATGTTGTCGTAAATCTCGCAGCCGAATTCGCTGAAGTTTGATGGCACAAGGGTTGGTGGGCCGACCAGACGGATGCGGTTTTCCATCTTGCCCAGCAGGATGATATTCGAGCGTGCAACGCGGCTGTGGGCGATGTCGCCGCAGATGGCGATGTTCAGGCGATGCAAACGCCCTTTGCGGCGGCGAATGGTCAGCGCGTCCAGCAGGGCTTGGGTCGGGTGTTCGTGACGTCCGTCGCCGGCGTTCAGCACCGCGCAGTTCACCTTTTGCGCCAAGAGGTCCACCGCACCGGAATGCGGGTGGCGTACGACCAGCAGGTCAGGGTGCATCGCGTTCAGGGTCAGGGCTGTGTCGATCAGGGTTTCGCCCTTTTTGATCGAGCTGGCCTGCATCGCCATGTTCATCACGTCGGCGCCCAAACGCTTGCCCGCCAGTTCGAAACTGGCCTGCGTGCGGGTCGAGTTTTCGAAGAACATGTTGATTTGGGTCAGTCCCGCCAGAACATCCGAGTGTTTTTCTGGCGCGCGGTTTAGATCGACATAGCTGTCGGCCAAATCCAGAATCTCGGTGATTTCAGTGGGGTGCAGGGGTTCGATCCCCAGAAGGTGCTTTTGCCGAAAGGTCATGGGCCGCTCCTTGCCGTTCGGGTGCTTATAGAAAGCGTCGCGTATCGGGGCAAGTGCGGGATGCCTCCGGCAGGGATATTTTAGGACAAAAGAAATGGAGGTTTTACCTGAACTGGAAGCGGGATAGCTTTAGGCCATGGAATCGCAAATCGATTATTGGACGGCGCGCGCGCTTTTGGAGTGGCAGGTTGAGCTTGGGGCAACCGAGGCTTTGCTGGATGCTCCAATTGATCGCTATGCGTTAGAGGCTGCTTCGCCGAAGAAAGCTGCGTCCCCCGTGTCCGCTCCGGTTCGGCAGAAAGCGCCCGAGGTGGATGCGGTGCAGGTGGCCAAAACGGCGGCCAAGCGGGCGGGTGATCTGGACGGTTTGAAGTCGGAACTTGCGGCGTTTGAGCATTGTGCCTTGAAGAAAGGCGCACACAATCTGGTGTTCTCTGATGGGTCCCCCGATGCGCGAGTGATGGTGATTGGTGAAGCCCCCGGGCGGGACGAGGATTTGCAAGGTTTACCCTTTGTAGGCCGGGCCGGAAATTTGCTGGACAAGATGTTTGCGGCCATTGGCATGGCACGGTCAGCAGACGGGGTGGCCGGTATCTACATCACCAACGTGCTTCCCTGGCGCCCGCCGCAAAACCGAGATCCGAAGCCGGAAGAGATTGCAATGATGGTGCCCTTTGTGACGCGCCACATCGAGCTGGCCAAGCCCGACTTGATTGTGCTGATGGGCAATATCAGTTGTCAGGCCATGCTGGGAAAACGCGGGATCACGCGTTTGCGTGGCAACTGGACGGAGGTGGCGGGTGTGCCCGCATTACCCATGTTCCATCCGGCTTATTTGTTGCGCAGCCCCCATGCCAAACGCGATGCCTGGGCGGATTTGCTAAGCCTGCAGGCTAGATTGAGAGAGAGTGCGAGATGAGCAAAACAGGTACGGAAAACCCGTTCATTCCAGTTCGGATCGCGGTGCTGACAGTTTCGGACAGTCGATCTTTGGCCGAGGATCGCTCGGGCCAGACCTTGGTGGACCGGATCGAAAAGGCGGGGCACGTAGTGGCAGATCGCAAGATTTTGCCCGACGTGCGTTCCGAGATCTCCGATCAGCTTCGGGCGTGGTGCGCTGACAAAGATATCGACGTGATTATCTCGACCGGTGGCACAGGTTTGACGGGGCGGGATGTGACCGTTGAGGCGCACCGCGATGTTTATGAAAAAGAGATCGAGGCCTTTGCCACCGTCTTTACCATTGTCAGCATGAAAAAGATCGGCACAAGTGCTGTTCAAAGCCGTGCCACTGGCGGAGTTGCTCAAGGGACCTATCTGTTTGCTCTGCCGGGCAGTCCGGGGGCTTGCAAGGATGCGTGGGACGAAATTCTGGTGCATCAGTTGGACTACCGCCATCTGCCCTGCAACTTCGTGGAAATTTTTCCGCGATTGGACGAACATTTGCGACGGAAATAACTGCGGCCTGCGTTACAGGTTCAGGCGGGGTGCGGGCATCCCTTTTCGGGAAGGTAGAGTATGAGATTTTTTCGCCAGAGCCTGACGGGGCTTTTTCTGTTGGCTTTGACCTTGGGTCTGTTGGCCATGGCCGGAAACCGGATATTCAGCGCGGTGAAAGAAGTGCGCGACCGCGAGCCGTTTTCGCCCCCCGCGCGCGAGCGGGTATTTTCGGTGAATGTGTTACGGGCGGAGCCTGCAACCGTTGAGCCGGTGTTGACCGCTTTCGGCGAGGTTTTCAGTAGTCGCACGTTGGAAATACGTGCGGTATCGGGCGGGCAGTTGGTATATCTGGCGGACGGTTTCGAGGACGGCGGGCAGGTCCAAGCGGAGACCGTGTTGGCGCGGGTCGATCCGATGGATGCGCAGTCGGCGCTGGACCGGACGCGGGCGGACATGCTGGATGCCGAGGCCGAAATGCGCGACGCAAAGCGCGCACAAGAACTGTCGGGCGATGATCTGGCGGCGGCACAGGAGCAAGCGGCGCTGCGCCAGAAAGCCTTTGAGCGGCAAGTAGATCTGAAAGAGCGCGGTGTTGGCACGGAAGCGGCTGTCGAAACTGCGGAACTGGCGGCGTCTTCGGCTCGGGCGGCGGTATTGGCCAAGCGCCAAGCTTTGGCGAATGCGGCGGCGCGGGTGGATCAGGCCGCAACGCGCTTGGCACGGCAGGAAATAGCTTTGGCCGAAGCGGAACGTGCGCTGGTGGATACCGAAATCACCGCAGGATTCAGTGGAGTGTTGAGCGGAGTTACGGTGATCGAAGGGCGCTTGGTTTCTCCGAACGAAAAGCTGGCCGAGTTGATTGATCCGGGAAGCCTTGAGGTGTCTTTTCGTCTGTCCACCGCGCAGTATTCGCGGCTATTGGGTAATTCCGGCGCGTTGCGGAAAGCGCCCGTCGAAATCTCGTTGGATGTCGGTGGTGTTGAACTGATCAGTAAGGGGCGGATCGAACGGGATAGCGCGGCGGTGGAAAGCGGGCAGACAGGGCGATTGGTTTATGCCCGCATTGACAGCCCGATTGGATTGAAGCCCGGCGATTTTGTGACCGTCAATGTCAGCGAACCTGCGGTAAGGAACGTGGTGCGCTTGCCTGCGCCTGCCTATGGTAGTGATGGTGCGGTTTTGTTGCTTGACGACAACAACCGCTTGGAAAGCCTGCCTGTAGAACTGGTACGGCGTCAGGGTGACGATGTGCTGGTGCGAGGTGCGGGCTTGGCCGGCCGCTTGGTTGTGGCAGAGCGGACACCGTTGCTGGGAGCCGGTATTGGGGTCAAACCGTTGGGGGATGAGGTGGAGGCCGAGGATAAGGCAACACCTTCTGCTGGGCGTGGCGGTGGCTTTGGCGGCGGCGATGGCGAGATGATCGCGATTGACGACGAAAAGAGGGCCGAGTTGATCAAGGCAGTTGAAAGCAACGGCATGATGCCCGCGAACGCCAAAGAGCGCATTCTTGAAATGTTGAAGCAGCCCGAGGTACCCAAGTCTTTGGTTGATCGTCTTGAACGCGGCGGGCGGGGTTGAGCATGGTGGGAAAATCCTATCTTCAGGCAACCGGATTGCTGTCGTATTTTGCGCGTCACAAAACTGTGGCGAACCTTTTTCTGGTGATCCTGATCGCCGCTGGTCTTACCGCTTTGCCGCGTATGCGGTCGCAGTTTTTCCCTGACATTGTGATTGATACCGTCAGTGTGTCCGTCGCTTGGGACGGGGCAGGCGCGGAAGACGTGGATGTTGCGATCATGCAAATCCTTGAACCGGCCTTGTTGGCGGTCGAAGGGGTGACGGCGACAAATGCCTCATCCCGCGAAGGGCGGGCCAGCGTCCAGATGGAGTTTGAGCCGGGCTGGGATATGGCGCAGGCGGCGGACGACGTGCAGGGGGCGGTGGACGGGTTGAACAACCTGCCCGCGGATGCGGACGACCCCAACGTGTCACGGGGCATCTGGCGTGATCCGGTCACAGACGTTGTGATCACTGGCCCCGTTGCTGTCGAACAATTGGCGCGGTTTGCCGATGAGCTTGTGGTTAAGCTGTTCGCGCAAGGTGTGACGCGGACCACCATTCAGGGGGTCGCTGCGCCGAATATCGTGATTGAGGTCGCCTCGGTCGACCTGATCCGGCACGATATTACCCTAAGCCAGATCGCCAGCGCCATAGCGGAAGAGGTTGATACCGATCCGGCGGGCGATGTGACCGGGGCAAACGCGCGTGTTCGGGCCGGCGTTGAAAAACGTTCGGCCGAGGCGATTGAGGCTGTGGTGCTGCGGCTGGATTCTGATGGCTCCAGCCTGACGGTTGGCGACGTGGCAACGATCCGCAGCGAAGGGGTGGATCGTAATGTCAGCTTCTTTGTGGGGCAAAACCCCGCGATCAAGATCAACGTTCAACGTTCGCAAGCCGGAGATGCGATTGCCATTCAGGAGGCGGTCGAAGCCCAAGCCGCCGAGTTGCAGCGCAGCCTGCCCGAAGGGGTGACGATCGATCTGACCAACACGCGATCCAAAGAGATTACCGCGCGCCTGAATATCTTGCTGGAAAATGGCACGCAGGGTTTGCTGTTGGTCGTGGGGTTGCTGTTTCTGTTTCTGAACGCCCGCACCGCCTTTTGGGTGGCGGCGGGTATTCCCGTGGCGATGCTGGGCGCGATTGCTTTGATGTATCTGGCGGGGTTGACGTTCAACGTGATCTCGCTGTTTGCGCTGATTATCACGCTGGGCATCGTGGTGGATGATGCGATTGTTATTGGTGAACACGCCGACTTTCGAGCGCGAAGATTGGGCGAAGGTCCCGTCGAGGCTGCGGAACGCGCGGCCAAGCGCATGGCGATGCCGGTGTTCTCGGCGACACTGACAACGATTATTGCGTTCTTTGCGCTTTCGGTGGTGGGCGGTCGGTTCGGTAGTCTGATCAACGACATTCCGTTTACTGTGATCGTGGTACTGACTGCATCGCTGCTAGAGTGTTTCCTAATTCTGCCCAAGCACATGTCACATGCCTTGGCCCATACCGCCAAAGAGCATTGGTATGACTGGCCCTCGCGTCAGGTGAACAAGATGTTTCGCTGGTTCCGTGATGTGATCTTCCGGCGGTTTATGTGGTTGGTGGTCACGTTCCGCTATCCGGTGATCGCGGGCACTATACTGCTGCTGGCGATGCAGGTGAATGGCATTGTGACGGGCAAGGTGCCTTGGCGGTTCTTTGATGCGCCCGAGCAAGGGGCCGTGGTTGGTAACTTTGCCATGCTTCCGGGGGCTACCAAAGACGATACCTTTGCGATGATGCTGGAAATGCAGCGGGCGGTTGAAGAGGTGGCGACGCGGCTTGAGGACGAGCACGGGCAGAACCCGATCAAATACGTGATGGCTCAGGTCGGCGGGAACGCAGGGCGGGGCCTCGCCACCGCGTCGGATAAGGAGTCCGATCTGTTGGGGTCGATTTCGGTCGAGTTGATTGATGCAGATCTGCGGCCCTATTCCAGCTTCACCTTTGCTTCAGAGTTGCAGAGCGCAATCAATCAGGTGCCGAAGACCGAGACGGTCTCATTCCGTGGCGGTCGCGCCGGTCCGGGCGGGGATTCACTTGATGTGCAGTTGATGGGGCCGGATGCCGAGGTTTTGAAGGCAGCTTCGAACGCGCTGCAAGAGGCGATTTTGAAGTTCCCCGAGGTGTCAGCGGTCGAAGACAATCTTGCCTATGACAAAGAAGAGCTGATCCTTGAGCTGACCCCGCAGGGCCAGGTTCTTGGCTTTACCATTGACGCACTAGGCCGCACCTTGCGTGACCGTTTGGGCGGGGTCGAGGCGGCCAGCTATCCGGTTGGCGCCCGAAGCGCGACAATTCGGGTGGAACTGCCCGCAGGGGAATTGACGGCGGATTTCCTTGAGCGCACCCAGATGCGCAAACCCAGCGGCGGGTATGTGCCGTTGGCGGATATTGTCACGGTAACGTCGCGCACCGGTTTCTCGACTGTTTTGCGTGAAAACGGCGTGCGGCTGATTTCGGTGACCGGAGATATCGACGAAGATAGTCCTGAACGCGCCAACGAGATCAACGAAGCGCTTGAGCTGGAGATCCTGCCAGAAATTTCAGAACTCTATCAGGTCGATTGGCGCATGGCGGGACTGGCCGAGCAGGAACGTGAGTTTGTAAACGACGCAATCACCGGTTTGGTTCTGTGTCTGCTAGGAATTTATCTGGTGCTGTCATGGGTCTTTGCCAGCTGGACCCGCCCGATTGTGGTGATGTCGGTCATCCCCTTCGGCCTGATCGGGGCCATCTATGGGCACGGGGCGATGGGCGTTCCGCTGTCTCTGTTCTCGGTCGTGGGGCTTTTGGGGATGACGGGGATTATCATCAACGACTCGATTGTGCTGGTTTCAACCATCGACGAATACGCCGAGGATCGGGGGCTGATCCCGTCGATCATCGACGGCGCGTCAGACAGGTTGAGACCGGTGTTGCTGACGACCCTGACAACCATTCTGGGGCTGACACCTTTGCTTTACGAAGGATCGGCGCAGGCGCAGTTCTTGAAACCCACCGTGATCACGCTGGTCTTTGGTTTGGGCTTCGGCATGGTGCTGGTGCTTTTGGTGGTGCCGTCGTTCATTGCTATTCAGCGCGATGTGCGAGTCAAATTCGTGGCTTTGAAGCGGATGATGATCGCAGGTCCAAAGGCGCGTAAACCCCGCATGATTGTACAGGGCGCGGCGTTTGCTTCGGTGCTTTGGGGCTTGGCGACTTTGGGCAGCGTCATTGCTGACGGCGCGATGCCGGATGCGTTGATATCGCCGGTACCCCAGTTGGAAGCTGTGAACAGTCTGCCTATCGCATTCGCCGCGTTCATGGCGGGGGTCGTGATTTTGACGGTGCTTACCCTGATTCTCGGTCAGATCGCCCTACGCCCCAGACACAAGGGGGCGGCGTAATCACTTACCCGCCTACGCAGCCCTGAATATCTACCGCGTAGTCGCTTCCAAGAACCGTGATGCGAATGTCCGAGCGGTTTATGGACAGTGTCATGCCGCTCATTGAACTTAGCGAGCCTGAGGAAACCAGTGTATCGCCGCTTCTCTGGCTTTTGGTTTCGGTCAGCCAATGGTCTGGGTCCGAACTTTCAAAGATGGTGAATTCGGTGTTTCCGGCGGGTGGCATTGTGACAGAGGTTGAGAGCAAAAACCCTCCGTCTTCCGGGCTAAGGTCACAAGCCACCCGGCTGACTCCAACCTCGGTCGGGGCAAACGGCAAAGACGCCATGGCTGCGGCAAGCGCAGGGTCGCGGTCTGTCACGTTTGCTGTAATATCTGCATCCAGATCGAGTGAGACAGGAAGGCAGACGTCTTTACAGACGCCAATGTCGATCGTCCCTCGCAGGTCGATTTTTCTGCGGTCTCGAATTGGGGTCAGAACAACGGGAAAGATCACGAAGTCTTTATAGCCGATCGTGCTTGTGCCGCCCTGATCGAAGACGACGGGTGTTGGCCACTCGATCTGGAAACCTTCCAGATTTCGGGATCGTGTGAAATCAAATGATGGCGGGATGCCCGCTTCGCCCGGAGCCCGCCAATAGGTTTTCCACCCTTCATCCAGATCCAAACGGATGCCAGCCAAACGTGTGCCGTCAGCTTGTTCCCATCCTTGGATCACGGTCATATGCACAGGATTGTCCATGGCCTGTGCTGCGCTGGAAAGCGTAGTGCAGGCTAATGTCCACGCGATGGGTCTCAAACTGATCATCAGACTGTTTTCTCCTTTAAGTGATCACATGGCAACTTTTGGTGCAAAGTGCGACTGCATTTTCAACCCGCTCCGCGAAATGTGAACTTGATGTTATCAAAATTACATACCATTGTATGTATATGCACATTCGAAAAGCTATAACCGACCTGACAGGAAAACTTCTGATTGCGATGCCAGACATGGGTGATCCGCGGTTTGAAAAGTCTGTCATTTTGATATGTTCCCACTCGTCTGACGGGGCGATGGGGCTGATCTTGAATCGGGCAGTTCAGGATATCAGGTTCAGTGATCTGATCAGCCAATTGAACGTTCCGGTGAACGGGACGGTTCACGACATTCCTTTGCATTTCGGCGGTCCGGTAGAAATGGGGCGCGGATTTGTGCTGCATTCAGATGACTACCCTGTCTCCAACCGCAGCATGCGCATTCCGGGCGGCTTCCGCGTGACGTCTACCGTGGATATCCTTGAGGCGATTGCGAAGGGCAGGGGGCCAGAAAAGGCGTTGATGACGCTGGGCTACTCTGGCTGGGGGCCGGGCCAACTAGAGGCCGAATTGCAGCAAAACGGCTGGTTGACGGCTGAAGCGACCCATGAGGTGGTGTTTGCGGATGACATCATTGGCAAGTGGAATGCGTCACTGGACAGCATGGGGGTTAACGCCCTGCATCTGTCCGCGACGGGTGGCACAGCCTAAGGGCGCGGGGCTGCGGCGCGGCTGAGCCTGTCGTTAATGGCCTGACCAAGCCCGTCCGCCGGAATCGGTGACACAGCAATTTTGTCCCCCTCCATCGCGTCCAGAGCGTGCAGGTGATGAAACAGGTTGGCTGCCGCTTCAACCAGATCACCCGAAGGGGATAGGTTTAGATCACAGGCGATATCGCCGAACCCCAAGCTTAACTCTCCGGCTTCAAAGCGATCCGCATTCAATCTCACCGAGGCACAGGGGGCGTAATGCGAGGTCATCTGGCCCGGGGCAATCAACGTGTCAGGCGATGTATCGGTTGCAACTTTTTGACCAAGCTCTGCTTCAATCGCTTCGAGCGGCACGCCACCGGGGCGCAGCAGCGTTGGTGCCCCCAGTAGGCCAACAATGGTTGATTCCAG
>Ga0181587_10005139_pt1 | contig 10710 bp, 10 predicted proteins | sample 071ome_27_FD_132463 | JGI IMG/M metagenome (GOLD analysis project Ga0181587, IMG submission 132463) | Coastal salt marsh microbial communities from the Groves Creek Marsh, Skidaway Island, Georgia - 071409AT metaG (megahit assembly) | ecosystem: Environmental > Aquatic > Marine > Intertidal...
ATGTATTGCTGGCGCGGCGGCGCGAACATGGCGCCGAAATACCCGGCGTAGCCGTCCTGAGCCAGCAGGTCCCAGCGGCCTTCGATCATGGCGTCGGTGACGGAGGCGGGATCGGCGACCATGTCGGCCATGGCGGCACGTAGGTCGTCGCGGTCGGAGGGCAGGGACCAGAAGGCATCCAGCGCCGGGGTCAGGTCGTAAGACGTGCCGACAGTGCTGCTGGTCAGAATATGGGTGATACGGTCGCTGGCGGCGGCGATCTTAAGTGACAGCGCGCCGCCCATGGAATGTCCCGCGATCCCGCAGGGACCGTCAGGCATCAGGTCGAGCAGGGCAAGGCCCTGGTGTACCCACAAATTGACGTCGAAAAGGGGCGGGTCGGATTTTCGCCCTGACTCGCCGAAACCGATCAGATCGGGAGCGATCAGATGATATCGTTCCGCCATCGGCTCTATCACGGGTTCGAAATTTCCCATGATGGAGGTGCCGGGCCCTACCCCGTGCAGCATCAGAACCGGGAAACCGTTGCCACCCTCCCAGCAGTGGACGTCGTATCCCTGAAAATCTGTATGTCGGCTTTGAAGTGTCATCGGGCTGGTATTTTCCGGGGCGGGATGTGCTTGTGCGACATGACGTTCAGACCACGGCGATTGCGTTGATTTCGATCATACAGCGGGGGTCGGTCGCAAGCTGGACGATCTGGACCGTCGTGGTCGCCGGTTTGGCATCGCCAAAGTACTCGGCCCAGACTTCATTCATGGAGTCCTGGTCGGACAAATCCGTTACGTACCGGGACGCGGAGATGATATCGCCGAATGTGGCGCCGGTGGCATCGAGACCTTTCTTCAGGTTTTCCAGCGCGGCGCGCGTTTGCCCTCCCATATCGGTCGGCATGGAATCGAATTCTTCCGGTCGATGCGGATGGTGATGATAAACCGGCGCGGCAGTGACGCCGGCGAGATGAACATGCGACCCGCCCGTCACCTTGATGGCGGGCGCATAGGGCATCCACATGTCGGGAGCGTCCGGCCAGTGGATGTGTTCGACGGTTTTGTTCATGGGGAACTCCGAATTAGATTGGACCTCAGAGTGTGAAATTTCTGCGGCGTATGTGCAAGCGTACGGCATGAGAAAAGGCGCCTTCCGGAAGCCGCCTTTATTTTGCTGATAAGCGCAAGCGTCAGACCGCTTTTATTTTTATAGGAATTCGTCGACCGCCTTGCGAAGGATCAGTTTCTGACTGCTCAGTTCCTGGGTCGCTTCGAGAAGGTTGGCGGCGGTGCCTCCGGTTTCTGAAACCTCTTCGGTCACAGCTGAAATGGATGCCGACGTGATCCGCGCCTGCTCTTCCTGTCACTGGACGCGGAGGCGGTCGGCTCCCATCCTCTGTTCGCAGTGTTTTCGCACAATTCGTGTCGTAACTTCTCGTGCTCTACGGCTTCGTCTGCGAGGCGATTGCTTTTAATCATCAACTTCTTGACGACCTCCATGGGCTGCGCAATTTGGCTGACTTCGTCAGACCGTTCCCTGGCAGGCACCTTCACCTCGGTATCGCCTTCCTCCAGCAACGACATCGTGGAAACAAGGCTGTTCACCGGTTTGTGGACACTGTGGGTAACCGTTGTCGAAAGAATAAATAGGGCCACCTGCAGGATCAGCTGAATGAAGATTTGGATCATTGCGCGGTCCCTTCCGTGCCTACTACTTCCTCCAGATATACTCCTTCCGTAACGACAACCCAGCCTCAAAGACCGAAACCGGTGTGCCAGCAATGCTTTTAGGCCAGTGTCTCGCTGCCGGACTTCGGTCATATATAATCGACTAATCACGCGCTTTCCTTCTGAAGCGCCCCGACTAATTCGTTGAATAATTCCGTTCAGTTCGGATGTTTCAGCGGGCTGAGATCCCTGCCGTTTTTAGCCGGCTTGATCGGGTGCATGACTTTCTTCGGTGTCATGTTGTTAATCCAGAAATATTCGTTGCCGTCGTAGCGAAGTGACGACGCGCGCACGGCTCTGCGGCCTTCTTGGCTTCCTCTTTGCTCATCCTTCCTTCCGTTACGCGCGGATGGGACGCCGCAACGAGCTAAATGCTGCTTCCCGTCAGGTGCTGCAGTTCGCAGTGATGATGTTGAGGAAATAAAGATGCCTCGCATTTGAGAGATCGCGAAAAAACCTCGTTATCGGTTTCCTAATCCCAGGGGCGCATGGCTTTTTTTTTAGGTATCCGAACATTTAAACCGGAAATCGGCCACATTCTGAATATGCGCGGAAAATTCCGAACAAATTCTGGACGTTGTAGTCGAACGATGCTACCGATTTTTTACGCCCAGCCATTTGATCGCGGTTACAGCGCCGATTACGATCGCAGCGCCCAGCAATTGGCGGGGAGTGAGAACTTGCCCCAGTAATACGAATCCGAGGGCGATACTGGCCACGGGTTCTAGATTCATAACGAGTGATGCTCGTACGGCGCCGATATGCGCGATGCCGGCAAAGAAGGTGGCGACGGCCAAAGTGTAGAACAACGGCACACCGATATAGCCGGCCCATCCGCGGGTCGTTTGCGGTAGGCTAAGGTCGCCGACGATCAGCGAGACAATCAGGAAAAGCGTCGCCGCGGAAATATGCATGTGTAGCGTCACGGACCGGGCGTTATCCGTTTTCAGAACACGCGCGCTCAACAGGGCGGTTGCCGCCATCAGAATAGAGGCTATGGCGGCGAGGCCGACACCAATCGCATTGGCGGAGTCGCCGGTGATTTCCAGCGCAAGAGCGAGCCCCGCGAACCCCCCGGCCAGTCCGACGACAAGGCCCGTATTCAGTTTTTCCTGACCGGTTGCCCATGCGCCCACTCCCGTCAGTACCGGGTAGAGATAGAAAACCAGAATTGCCAACCCGACGGCGACATGATCGAAGGCCGACATCAGGCAGAAGGCCATGGTGCCGTTCAATACTCCAAGTCCCAGCGCGGCGTAGCGTTCTTTCTTAGGCAACGGGATCGTGAGACCGGAAAGCTTCATGATCACGGCGAGCGCAAGGAGTGTAAACAGCATGCGTCCTGTGATCAGGGTCAGCGGTGTTGTACCCGCCTCGTAGGACAGAACCGCAAACGCGTTGTTGCCTGCAAAGGCGAGGGCGCTGACAACGACGACGATGTAACCGATGGTGGCGGATGGCTGATTCATAACCCATTTCACCGTCTTCCCCGGTTTTGGGCAATGGGCAAAGCCCGAAAAAATCGAATCGGATAAGAGCGCCGCAGCGCTTAGTTCATCGCGCACGATGCGCAGATTTTGCTACTGCGGTCGGACTAAACGCCGCACACACCTAGAATCCTTAAAAAAGGTCTAAATAAAATTATAGGCCTTACACGTGATTATCACGCCAATATAAAAATCGAATAATAACAGGGAGGTAGCGCTTGACCCGCGGCGGCTTGAGAGTTGGCTGTCAAAATCCAGACACTTTATCTCCCCCCGGAACCGGTGCGATCTCAACGCGGAACCGGTGTGGATAATGCTAGCCGATCTGTATTCTCAGAGTACCAACACCTTCGACAGACCCCGTCAAAATGTCGCCGCGCCGGACGGGGCCGGGACCTTTCGGCGTTCCGGTAAACACGATATCGCCAGGCTCCAGCGCGCCATACCCGGAAAGCCGTGAAACGATCTCCGCTGTATTCCAGATAAGGCCGGATATGTCGCCCGATTGCCTTATTTCGCCGTTGACCTTCAGACTGATTGAGCCTGCGTCGGGGTGGCCGATCTCCGATGCGGGTGTTATGTCGCCAACCGGGGAGGCGCCGGCAAAACTTTTGCAAAGATCCCACGAATGTTCGTTGACAATGCATTCGCGCATGATGTCGCGCCGGATCATGTCGAACCCGACCGCATACCCGAATACATGCTCAAGTGCTGCATCAGTCGGGATGTTTTCACCCGATCTTCCGATGACAATTACCATCTCGACCTCAGGGTCGAGTTGTTCAGTTGCTGGAGGATAAACCAGTGTATCGCCATCGCCGATCAGTGAGTCCGCGGGTTTGAGGGAAACGCCGGGCACGGATCCCGCACTTTGCCCTAGCCCTGTTTCGGCCGCGTGATCCGCGTAGTTTCGCCCAATGGTGTAAATGCGTCGGACGGGAAACCGATCCGAGCTGTTTCGAATAGTGATGGATGGCGGTTTCCAAGGGGAAAAATTTATGGACATCAGAGGTTTCTCTCCGGTTTGGTAGCGGTTTCCATGCAAATATCCGGCATTCTCCGTTTTAAGGATTCTTCAAGCTCCGGAGGCATGATGGCCCGATGAATAGTGATCATAGAGTAAAATAGATCTCGGACGGTATGAAACACAGCCAGCCCGCACCCGCGAATAGCAGACGTCAGGTGGGGGTGAGGGCACCCTTGATGATCTTGCGGGTCGGCGTCATCGGCATCTGGTCTACAAATACCAACCGTTCGGGCCACTTCATCTTGGAGACGTCGTGTTCGGCGAGCCAGCTGCAGATATGTTCGAGCGTTATGGATGCATCTGGCTGCAATTGAACATAGACGCAGGCGCGTTCACCCAGAATGTCGTCCGGTATCGGCGCAATGGCCGACATCATCACGGCGGGGTGGGTGTCGATGACGGCCTCAATGTCGGTTGGATTAATCTTGATGCCGCCGCGGTTGATCAGATCTTTCTCCCGTCCCGTGATCCTTACCCGACCCTGGGCATCGCGGCAGGCTAGATCGCCGGTTCGAAACCAGCCGTCGCCGGTAAATGCTGCCCTGTTAGCCTCGTCGTTATTGAAATACCCGGCGACAACCGAACAGCCCCGAATTTCCAGCGCGCCTTCCTCGCCGTCGGCGACCAGGGCGCCGTCTTCGCCGATCAGGCGCGCCTCGAATGTCGGCGTTGTGCCGCCGAGACTTTCGCAACGTATGTCCGCCGGGCCATCGAACGGTGTGTGCAGGCCCATGAAGCATTCGGTCATGCCCCACATCTGACCAACGCTGCCGTTCGGCATGGCTTTTTCGAGTGCGTATGCGATTTCCGGCGGGCAGGCGGAGCCTGATATCGTGGCAATGCGCACAGACGAAAAATCGCCTGTTTCCAGAAGTCCTGTTTTCAGGCAGGCCGCAACATGCGCCGGCGCGACGAACATCACGGTCGGTTTGCCGGCTTCGATCAGTTCGACCAGGGACGGCGGCGTGAAGGCCGGCATCAGAAGGCTGGTCGCTCCCACCATCAGGGCGAAGTTCATCACGCATATTCCGAACGCATGCGTGAAAGGCGGCCCGCCGAGAACCACGTCGTCACCCGACATATTGTAGATCGGGGCGGCGATCCGGTTATTCGCCAGCATGGTCTGATAACTGTGGACAACGGCTTTCGGTGCCGACGACGTGCCCGATGTGAAGCAGAGTATGGCCGGGTCCGAGGCGACAGGCGGGTTTTCTATTTCGTCTTTACCGCCGTCTTCGATCAGCCGGGGCAGGGACAACGTGCCGTCGGGTACGTCGCCCGACGCGACGATTACGTGATGCAGGGTTTCCACGCGTTCGCACAAGTCTCGCATGGCGCTCGGCGCGTCGTAATTGTCGGCGGCCGGCGCGCATACGACGGCACGCGCATTGCCGTGTCTCAGAAGCGGTTCCATTTCGCCGGCGCGGTATGGCATATGCATCGTCGACAGCACGCCGCCCATCATGCAGACGGCAAAGTAGACCGTCATGAATTCGATCTGGTTGGGCAACTGGATAGCGACTACGTCGCCCTTGCGAATACCGAGTTCCAGCAGGCTATTGGCCAGCCTCAGCGAATTATCGTGGATTTCCCTGAAGGTAATTTCCTTACCGTCGCCGATTGCGGCGACGGCGTCGGGCTTTTCTCTGGTCCATTTTCCGAGCCAGTCTGTAACGGTGTCGCCGTTCCAGTTGCCGAGCCGAAGATGTTTCGAGGCTACTCGAGGGTCGAAATCGAGAGATTTCCGTAGGTCGAGTGCTTCCTGATGAAACTCGAAGCGTTCCGCATGCGGCACGAACCTCTCGTTGCGGAACCGCCGCCCGCCACCCAGATCGTAGAGGCGGTGATAATTATGCCGCTTGAATTTGCGGCGTTCCATAATGGTGCGGATATAGGTGACCTGATCGTGGGTCAGTCCGAACTGCCGGGCGAGTTCCGCATCCGACATGCCGCGATCTGCCCGTGTCGCCTCGATCTGTTCCCAGTCTAGTTCTCGGACGGCGTCGCCGCGCCGGACCTGGATGTTGTGGCTCATCTCGAAGATTGACTCTCCATAGGTCTGGATCATCTCTTCCGACATGCCGATCTGGCTGCGTTTGAGGCCGCGGGTCATTCTCCTGCCTCCGCCTGGGCCGCCATCCGGGTTTCGTATCGGCGGATCGGGTCCGCCTGCGGCGACTGGTTGGCGATTGGGCACACGCGCATGCACTCGAAACACTGGCCCAGAAGGCCGCCGGAACCGACCGACATCTTGTACCAGAGAATCTTGTTCTCGGCGTCGAACAACAGATCTTCGCGTTCTTCCTCGTCTTCGGCGCGGATGGCATCCGCCAGCACCCCCGGAACAGCCTCGAACTGCTGGGTCATCTCCGCACAGGACGCCATGTCGTAGCGCATTTCGAGTTGCTTGCCGTTTTCGTCGATATCGCCGGACAGGCACTGGACCGGGCAGAACTTCATGCACGGCGTCTGGCCGGATTTTCGGAACAGATCGACGCACGAAGTCGTCGGGCAGGGATTGTCCTGCATCGGCTGGTCCGGCGGCAGTTCAAGTTCCGTGAAGACGGAGGCGAAATACATGTAGCCGAATTCCGGATGCAGGAGAATGTCGCCGGCCAGCGACCGGGCACCGATCCCGGCAATTTCAGCGTGCAGTTTAAGGCTTTGAAACGGTACTCGGGGGCCGGCCTCGGTATCCATGTCCGGCGGACAGTAGAGCGCGCGTTTTCCGAACTTGTTCTCGATATAGAACGCGGCTCCGTACGCTACCGTGTAGGCGCGCACTTCAGTCGATCCGAAATAGCCGAGCGCTTTTGCCGGCACTGCCCAGGCGCCTTGCGTCTGACCACCAACGCCGAGCGAGATGATCGATCTCGCCCGCGGCCATAAATCCGACGGCCGGTGGCCTTCCGGCGCGATACGGTTGACCACGTCGATATCCGCGACACCGGCGACCAGCGCACCCTTTTTCAAACAGTATTCGAGGATCGCCTTTTTGGCCTCCTCGGGGGCGATATCTGATTTAACGGCCATTGCTCTCTCGCATCGGAATAGGGCGGTTGAATTCTCGGCTAATTGTGTAGCGGAAATTTAGGGCCGATGAAATCGGCATCAGAACCTAGTGCCGTTATAGGTCACGGCATTGGCCCCCAGCCCGAGCTTGAAGCGCGCCAGACCAGGCGCCCGGGCATCCATTCCATCGAGATCGAGCCAGCGGATACCTGCCTGCCTCAGCCTGGTGACGCCGTTCCACAGGATCAGATGGGCGGTGTTCTTTTCCCGTCCCAGCTCCTTTGTTCAGAAAAGATAATAGGTGGCGCTGGTGCCGTGACGCAGGAACAGCGACGCGGCGATGACGTCGCCATGGTCCAAAGTGCGGATCAACACGACATCGCGCCTGAAATTTTCAGCCAGAATGCGAACGAAATTCGCCAACGGGCCGCTGAATTTGTGGGCTCTACGATCGCGTACGTATTGAGCGATGAACGGCACAACATCCTGCATTCGCCAGGACACCCGGATGACGGTGTTTTCATCCTCCGCCCGCGACAGGGCGTTTCGCCAGTTGCCGCGCAATTTGCGGCGCAAGTCATCTTCCTCGGGACTCAGGTTGAGCCGTGCAGTCGTGTACCCGATCGTCATGGAACGTTTGCCGATGGCGCGAATCGCGCCTGTTACGTCGGTAACGTCGGGCATCCAGAAAAGCAGGTTGCGCGACCACCGCGTATACTCTTGCCGCACGGCTTGCGCAATTGCCGGCAAGAGTTCCGAGCATGCGGTGACTGGTCCTCTGGTCAGTCGCTTCAGCTTGACGCCCGGAGGAAACGATCTCTCCGCGGTCTGAAAAACCGCCACCGGTTTGCCGTCGATTTCGACGATGCCGCGACGAATGTCGTTGAAAGACGCCGCATTGATCGCTTCGCCGAAATTCCAGCTCTGCTCCAGCAGGGCCGGGGTCTCCAACTGCACGGTATCGTAAAGCGCGCAGAACCGACCAGTCGATCCGGACGGTCATAAAAGCTCGTATCCCGATTTCAATTCCGACGTCGTTCCCGGTATGTTGGTGACATGCCTGCGCGAGAGCTCATCATAGACGGTCAGACCATGCCCCGGCGACGGCTTACCGTCTGGGCGTGGATATATTTTCTGACGTTCGTTGCCCTGCCGGTGCCGGTTATCGGCACGGCGCTCGATTTCGCCTTGTATACCTATTTCTTTAGCTAACGGAGTTCCTGAAATGCACAACGATATTCATCTGACCATGGCGACATGGGACTACGACCACGTCCGCGATATCGCGTCCGGTCTGGTGAAACCGAAAGGGATCGAGATCACCCATCTGCAGATGGAGGTCGAGGAAATCTTTTACCGGTTCGCCAAGTCGTTCGAGTGGGACGTTTCGGAACTATCCTTCGCGAAATACTGCTCGATCATGTCGCAGGACAATCCGCCCATCACGGGCATTCCCGTGTTTATCAGTCGGGTTTTCCGTCACTCAGCGTTTTATATCCGGGGCGATGGATCGATAAAGCAGTCGTCGGACCTGAAGGGCAAACGGATCGGCATCCCCGAATGGTCGCAGACGGCCACCGTCTATGCGCGCGGCTGGCTGCATCACCAGGGTGGAGCGAAACTCGACGAAGTGGAGTGGGTGCAGGCCGGCGTCAATGCCCCGGGCCGGGTGGAAATGGCCAATCTGAATCTGCCCGACGGCGTCAGCTATACGCAGGTGACGGACAAATCGCTTGTCGATCTGCTGCTTGCCGGCGAAATAGACTGCATGATCTCCGCCCACCCGCCGCACGAATTCGAGCATGGCGACGGAAAGATCGTGCGTTTGATGCCCGATTTTCGGGAAGTCGAAGAAGCCTATTTCAAGGAAACGGGCATCTATCCGATCATGCATACGGTCGCGATTAAGCGCGATGTTTATGAGGAGTATCCCTGGATTGCCCGCAACCTGATGACGGCATTCGAGGAAGCGCGCGATCGCTCCGTCGCCCGGCTGACCGGCGTGACGGCATCGCAGATACCTGTTCCCTGGGGCTATGTGAACGCCGAGCGGACCGCCGAGACCGTGTTCGGCAATAATGGCGTCTGGCCCTACGGTATCGAAGCCAGCCGAACGACCATTGAGGCGTTTCTCCAGTATTGCGACGAACAGGGGGTGACCCATCGGAAACTTGCGCCGGAGGACCTGTATGCGCCGGAAGCAATGACGGAATTCGTCATTTGAACCGAGATATCGCCGGTTTGCCCGTCGCGCGGAATGCGCTAGATAACGGGTAAATCCGCGCGGTAGGGCGCTGACAGTTTGGAGACCAAGAATGTTTAAACGGATCACAATGGGAGCGGCAGGCATCTGCGCGCTGCTGCTCGCCACAACGATGGGGGCTGCAATGGCGGCGGATCTTGAAAATACGCTTTATCTGGAAACCAAGGATGGCCGGGTTGTCATCGAAATGCGCCCCGACCTCGCGCCGAAACATGTCGCGCGCATCAAGGAACTGGTACGCCGGAAATTTTATGACGGGCTGACGTTCCACCGCGTCATTGACGGGTTCATGGTCCAGACCGGAGATCCGGACGGTGACGGTACGGGCGGTTCCGGAGAGAATCTGCCGCCGGAATTTTCATCCGAAAAACACGTTCGTGGCGTCGTTTCCATGGCGCGCGCGGCCAGCCCGTCCAGCGCGGACAGTCAGTTCTTTATCATGCTGGGCGATTCCGAATGGCTGGATAACAAGTATTCGGTGTGGGGCAGGGTGACGTCGGGGATGGAATTCGTCGACAAGATCAAGAAGGGCGACGAGGCCCGCAACGGATCGGTTTCGGACCCCGACAAGATCGTCACCATGCGCGTTGCCGCCGATGTGGAAGGGAAGTGACGGCGCGTCTATGACGGCCGCTTGAATTTCTTTCGCGCTTTTTCGGTTGCTTCTCGGCAGAAGCATCCTTCCATGTGATCGTTGACCATGCCCATGGCCTGCATGAAAGCATAGGCCGTCGTGGGCCCCACGAACGACCAGCCGCGCTTTTTCAGGTCTTTTGACAGGGCAGTCGATTCAGGCGTTTTGCCGAGGGTGCGCAGCGTCTTGTAGTCCAGCTTCTTCGGGCGTGCGGTCTCGTCGGGCTCGTATTGCCAGAAATACGCTCCCAGCGTGCCAAATTCCTCTGCCATGTCGATGGCGCGTTTGGCGTTGTTAATGGTGGATTCGATCTTGCCGCGATGGCGAACAATACCGGCATCGTTCAGCAGGCGGTCGATATCCCGCTTGCCGAATTTGGCGATTTTTTCATAATCGAAGTTGGCGAACGCGGCACGGAAATTTTCGCGCTTGCGCAGGATCGTCAGCCAGGACAGTCCGGACTGAAAACCCTCAAGGCAGATTTTCTCGAACAACCGGTGATCGTCCGCGACGGGCATGCCCCACTCGTCGTCATGATAGGCGATGTAGTCCGGAGTATCGTCCGGCCA
>Ga0181587_10005143_pt1 | contig 10707 bp, 9 predicted proteins | sample 071ome_27_FD_132463 | JGI IMG/M metagenome (GOLD analysis project Ga0181587, IMG submission 132463) | Coastal salt marsh microbial communities from the Groves Creek Marsh, Skidaway Island, Georgia - 071409AT metaG (megahit assembly) | ecosystem: Environmental > Aquatic > Marine > Intertidal zone...
GATCCTCAACATCTATCACTTCCAGGCGCTCGACATGCTTACCCTGCTGGGCTTTGTCATCCTGATCGGCACGGTGGTGAACAACGCCATCCTGCTGGTGCATCAGACATTGCACCATGTGCGGACCGAAATGATGGAAGTGTATGACGCCATCAATGAGGCGGTACGCAACCGTATTCGGCCGATCTTTATGTCAACGCTGACAAGCGTGTTCGGCATGTTGCCGCTGGTGGTCACGCCGGGCGCGGGATCGGAGCTTTATCGCGGTCTGGGATCGGTGGTACTGGGTGGCTTGGCCCTCTCAGCGGTCCTGACATTGCTGATCATCCCGCCGCTGCTGAGCTTTACCGCGCCGCTGCTGCGCCGCGAAAAGGGTGCGATGCGCTATGAGGCGGAAGGTGAGCCGGTCGCCGGCGCGGCGGAATAGTTTATCGGAAAAGAGGCCCGGAAACCGGTTTTAGCGGAATCTAGAACCGGTTGATCGGCAGCTTCATATAGGAATGGCCGTCATCTTCCGCGGGCGGCATCCGCCCCGCCCGCATATTGACCTGGATTGAGGGCAGGATCAGACGCGGCATGGAAAGCGTCGCATCCCGTTCCGTCCGCATCTTGACGAATTCTTCGCGTGACTTGCCGCCGCCGACATGGATGTTGGACTTCTTTTCTTCAGCGACGGTGGTTTCCCAGGCGCAATCACGTTTCCCGCCCGCGCCGTAATCGTGATTAATGAAGACCCGGGTCTCATCCGGCAGGGAGAGTATTTTCTGAATGGAGTCGTAAAGCTGTTCCGCGCTGCCTTTTGGAAAATCGCAGCGCGCGGTGCCTGAATCCGGCATAAACAGCGTATCACCGGTAAAGACCGCGTCACCGATGATGTAAACCGCGCAGGCGGGAGTATGCCCGGGCGTCATCATTACCCGGCCTGAAAGTCCACCGATGGAAAATTCCTCGCCATCCCTGAAAAGATGATCGAACTGCGATCCGTCATGGGCAAAGTCCGCGCCCGCGTTGTACACGGCACCGAAAACTTCCTGCACCATTCGGACATTCTCGCCGATGCCGATATTGCCGCCCAGCTTCTCCTTGAAATATGGTGCCGCCGTCAGATGATCGGCATGGACATGGCTTTCCAGAATCCATTGCAGATTGAGACCTTCACCTTCGATATAGGCAATAACCTCATCCGCCGCCGTCGTACCGGTGCGACCCGACGCCATATCGAAATCCAGAACCGTGTCGATGACCGCGCAGGCCGTGCCGGCGGGATCGCGCACCAGATGCGTCGCGTTGCTGGTCGATTCGTCGAAAAATGTTCTTACATCCGGGTTCATTGCAGAAGCCTCATCAATTCGTCACCTGAAAGACAACATAACTTCCCGCATCGGGCAATCTTGCCCAGCCCGATACACGCCGCGAAGCGTGTTTGACCCCGCTCCCATTCCCTCTATAACGGTTGCCCCGAACAAGGCCGCGAAAATGACGACCACCCCAGAGGAACCCAAAGGCAAAAGGCTCGGCATTGTGACCGACCTCGACAGCTGTATCGGCTGTCAGGTCTGTGCGGTTCACTGCAAGGACTGGAACACGGATGGCCATCTCAGCGATCTCTCGGATCGGCGGCCCATCGACATCGACCCGTCCGGTGTCTGGTTCAACCGGGTTCACGCTATCGAATGCGGCGACCCGCCGGATGACCGCCTCGTCCATTTCCCGCGTTCATGCCTGCATTGCGAAATTCCCGCCTGTGCCGAGGTCTGTCCGACCGGCGCCATCTTCAAGCGCGCCGAAGACGGCATCGTTCTGGTCAATGAGAATTATTGCATCGGCTGCAAGCTGTGCAGCTGGGCTTGTCCCTATGGCGCGCTGGAATACAGCTTTGACGCGGGCGCGATGCAGAAATGCACGATGTGCGTGGATCGGATTTATGACGACGATCTGGCGGAAGCGGACCGCGTGCCGGTCTGCGTCTCCTCCTGTCCGGTCAGTGCGCGCCATTTCGGAAATCTGGGCGATCCGGATTCGGCGGTCTCGAAACTGTCCGAAGAGCGCGGCGGATATGATCTGATGCCGGAGCTGGGATACGGGCCGGTCAATAAATATCTACCGCCACGGGAGCACACGGCGGAGGCCGTCTCCGAAGGCGCGCCGGGTTCACCGGCACCGCTTAACCTCATTCCCGTGAGCGCGGACACTGAAAATAGCGGAGATACAAAACCGCGGTCATTTCTGATGCGGCTGATCACAGGCGAAAATCCGGCCCGGCCGGCGATTATTTTCACCACCCTGTCGGGCGCGGGATACGGCATTCTGGTCTGGGCGGCATTCTTCGCGTTTTTCGGCGGTGTGCCGCCCGACCGCTGGTTCGGTCTGGCCATTTTCGCCACCGCCTTCCTGCTGATTGGCACGGGGCTGTTCGCCGCCGCGACCGGCGTCGGGAAACCGGGGCTTGTCTGGCTCGCCTACACGCAATGGCGATCCTCCTGGTTCTCGCGCCTGTCGGTGTTTTCACTGGCGGCTTTCGGCCCCGCACTGGTGTTCGCGCTAGGCTGGGTCGTCTTCGAATCCTATGGCGATTTCTGGCGGCTGATGAGCGGGCTGACCGTATTCCTGTCGCTCGGCGCAGTGATCTGCGCCACCATGGTCTACGCCTCTCTCCGGACCGTCCGGGCATGGTTCAACCCGCATACGATCCGGGTCTTTATCTGCATGGCGCTGTGGAGCGGTATCGTCTGGTTCAACATGTTCGCGCAGCTTTTCAGTCTGCACACGCCGGTGATCGGGATCGTCCTTATCATCATCGGTGTCGCGACTCTGATCTTCAAACGGAAATACTGGATATTTCTGGACAATTCGCCGTCCTGGGTCACCCCTGAATCCGCGACGGGGCTAGGCGCGTTGGAACCTCTCCGGATGAAAGACGGACCGACGACCCTGGAAAACTATATCCACCGGGAGATGGGCGGCGCGATCGATCGCGCGCAGGTGGAGATGCTGCGCCGCCGGTCGTTCCTGCTCTATCTGCTCGTCCCGTTCTGCGCCGCGACCATACCGGTCGAGATGGAGGCATGGATCAGAATTTTCGCGGCGAGCGCCGGCGTCGTATCCGTCATGATCGGCATTGCCATCGAACGCTGGCTGTTTTTTGCAGAGGCCAAGCATACCGCGATGCTGTATTACGGATCTGAAACATCCTGATTTCCTGTCGCGGGAACGGCGCGCGGTAATGACCCAGACGAACAGAACCATACTGAAAGGCGCGGCCGCCGCGATTCTGATCTTTGTCGCGGCAATTTTTATCGGTCCTGAAATCGGCGATGACGGGCTGCCGCCTGTCGTGCCGGAATTTACGGATGGCCGCTTTCTCTCCCTGAAATCCGTCGCCGCGCTGGCAACTGCCTTCAAGGACGCCGGGTATGACCTGACAGAGGTAAAGTCCGGTAAAAAGCCGGTTCCGCCGCTGTTTCTCAGGCGTCTGCCTGGCGACCTCGCCGCCGTGACGGATACCGACAGGCGCAAGGCGCTGTTTATACAGACGATCCTGCCGATGGCACTTGCGGTAAATCAGAAATTGCGCGCACACCGCGCGGCCCTGGAGGATTTGAAGGCCAAGGGCGAAACGCTGAACGAGGCAGAACAGGCATGGCTCCGGGTTGTCGCGGCGAGACACAAAAACGCAAAATCCGATCCGAAGACTCTCCTGGAACAAATCGCTCCTTTGCCCGTCGCGCTGATCATTGCGCAGGCCGCGGTGGAAAGCGGTTGGGGCACGTCCCGCTTCGCCAGAGAAGGCAACGCGCTGTTTGGACAATGGACGTGGGAGCCCGGCGCCGGAATTGTCCCGGAAGCCCGCGAAGAGGGCAAAAATCACGCGGTAAAATCCTATTCGCGCCTGATCGATTCGGTCTGGGATTATGCAAACAATCTCAACACCCACCGGGCTTATGCGGACTTCCGCGAGGCCCGGGCCAAACGGCTGAAAGCCGGGAAACCGCTGCGCGCGCTGCCGCTGATTGAAACACTGGAGGAATACTCCGAACGCGGCGCGGCCTATCTCGATCTGCTGCAGGGCATCATCGAACGGAACGGCCTGTCGGCGTTGAACAACGCAACCTTGTCGGATCAGTTGGGGGAGTAACATAAAATGTCACTGGGCATCGAACTTGAGCGCGCTTTTCCGGATCATTACCGTGCCCTGATCCTGGACAACGAGGTTACGGTCGATGCCTTTGTTTCCCATAATCCCCTTCCCTGGGCACGGCTGTGGGCACGGCAGGGGCATTACGTCCTGGCGGACGGCTATCCTTGTCTGTTGGACGGTGAGCAGGCGAACGCGGAAGAGTTAAACTGGGATCAGGTCGACCTGCCGTCACTGGAACGCGACCTGATGGATACGGCGTGGATTGATCTGATCGCTATCGGCAATAACGCGGCCCAGGGTTATCCGCTGGCCGCCGCGCTGACGGAACCGGCGTTAAAAAAGAACAGCGTCGTGATCTACGGGGAATCCCTGCCGGAACAGGACCAGTATGAGGCGTTGGGGTTTTCCTGTTTCTGTCCCCGCGTCGGTCTTCTTCCGATAATTCTAAAACGCGCGGAGGCCCAGGGGAAAAAGCCCGCGTTGGGCTTTATCAATACGATCCAGCACAATGACGAAAATTACCACCACCCCTGGCCGGGACGATGATTTCCTGAAAGCTTCAGCCGAGCGCCGCTTGCGCCGCCGGTAACGCCGCACCGGCTTCAATTTTCGTGCCCTGACGGGAAAGCGCGTCTTCCATCGCGGTAAGAAACAGAAAGACATTTTCCGCCCGCGCGCTGTGCCCCATGAGCCCGACCCGCCAGACCTTGCCGGCCAGCGCGCCAAGCCCGGCGCCGACCTCCAGGTCGTAGCGGCTGAGCAGGAAGGAGCGCACCGCCGCCTCATCCACGTCTTCCGGAACGCAAATAGTGTTGAGCTGCGGCAAGCGGGCGTCTTCCGCGACCAGAAATTCCAGCCCCATCGCCTCCACCCCGGCGCGCAAGGCCCGGTGCATGGCGGCGTGCCGGGCCCAAGCGGCCTCAATGCCCTCTTCCTGCAAAATGACCAGCGATTCATGCAGCCCGTAAAGCGGATTGATCGGAGCGGTATGGTGATAGACCCGCGAGGCGCCCTCGCCCCAGTAACCCATCACCAGAGTCAGGTCCATAAACCAGCTCTGCCCCTTCTTGTTGCGGCTGCGCACCACCTCGGCGGCGCGCGCGCTGATGGTCAGCGGCGAAATACCTGGCATGCAGGACAGGCATTTTTGCGACCCCGAATAGACGGCATCGGCACCCCATTCATCTGTCAGCACGGGCGTGCCGCCGAGCGAGGTGACGCAATCGACGATCGAGAGAGCGTTGTGTTCCGCCGCCAGCGCGCACAGCGCCGCGGCATCCGATTGAACACCGGTGGAGGTTTCCGCATGGACAAAGGCCACGGCCTTCGCTCCGGGATTGGCCTTCAGCGCATCCGCGGCTTTCTGGAGATCAACCGCCTTGCCCCAATCGTCTTCGACCATCACAGGCATCGCGCCGACGCGTTCGACATTTTCCTTCATGCGGCCGCCAAAAGCCCCGTTCTGGCAGACAATCACCGTATCGCCGGGCTCTATCAGATTGACGAAACAGCTCTCCATCCCGACCGATCCCGGGCCTGAAACCGGTATCGTCAACTCGTTTTCGGTCCGGAACGCATAGCGCAGCATGTCCTTGATCTCTTCCATCATCTCGACAAAGGCCGGGTCGAGATGGCCGATCGTCGGCCGCGCCATTGCCGCGAGGACGCGGGAATGAACATCGGACGGGCCGGGGCCCATGAGGTGCCTCAGGGGCGGGTTAAAGCTGCTTGTCATCGGACTTCCTGAGCGGTGGATCGAGGCCGCATCCTAGCCGGTTTCCCCCGCCCGGCAAGGATCAGAAAATCATAGAGACGCTGAAGGCGCCAAACACATCACCCGCATCCTGACCGTCGAATTCGGGCGTCCGGTAGACATGGGTATAAGCGACCCTGACAGACCCCATAATGATCGCGATACCGGCCTGAATATCGCCGACGAAATATTTTTTATCGACATTGTGGCTGTCCACGAAGCTATTGCCGTCGAGGAAAATGTTCCGCCCGACCGCGCGGCCTTCCGCACCCAGGAAGAAATACCAGGAAAGCCCCCCGCCCCGCTTGAAATAGTCGGACCCCGGCAGGCTGGGGCGTATCCTGGGCGGGCCGTAATCGAGATTCTTCTGCAAATCCTCTCCGATACGGAAAGTCACACCACCGGCGGCCTGGGTCAGAACATTGCCGAGACTGATCCCGGCATGCGGCGTCATTCCCCAATCAAGCCCCAGAAACCCCGGACCGGCATGACGCCACGCCCGTTCATAGGTCAGCACGATACCGGGTTCGTTCTTGAGCTGGTTGCCCCACCCATAGGGATGCTGAAACCCGAACCAGCGATGCCACAATGTCTGCACTTCATCGGCAAATGAGGCCGGGCCGACGACGCCGATATTAAGCTCGATATTATCCAGCCGCGTCCCGTCCGGATCGACCGAAACCAGTCCGATCCCGCCGTAAAGCCAGCCGGCATAGGGGCGGTCATCGATTTGCAGGGCCGGGGTCACGAGATCGGTCGGGGTATAGGTATTCTGGCCCAGCGAAAAAACCGCGCGGCGGCTGTGCTCCGCGTTGAACAGAGGAAATTCGGCGGCCAGATCCCGTATCCATTCGGGCACGCTGTTCTCCGGCGTCATCAGGGCGGCGCGCATGCCATGCGAAAAATGCTGGTCGGTATTGCCGAAAATATCGTTCTCGAATTGCAGCGTGGCGATCCAGCCGCCGTCATCCCCTGCGATTTCCTGTGCGGAAGCAGGCAAGACCAGCGTCAGCAGCATGAAGGCCGCGACAAATGATACGGCGAGCGGCGGGAAGTTTCGGTCAAACGGCATTTTCTGGCGGTCCGGGTATAGTCGTTACCCCCGGAATATAGCCGCATGGCAACTCTCATGGTAGCGTTTCACGCAACAGCCATCCCGCTTTGATTTCGGATATCCGGGTAATGACGACAAGCAAATCGTCGTGCTCCGCCGCCGGCGCGACACTGTTCGCGGTCCTCTTTATCACCTACGCCGCGCATCCCTGAGCATAATTCACATAAAATCCGTCGCAAAAGCGGTTGCGCGATCCCGGACGCGCCGCCAGAATGCCGCCAAGCTAATTACTTAGATATCGAACTATGGGCGATCAATCGCTGCGCGGCCACATTAGGAACCTTGAACAACAGGGCGAGTTGATCCGGATCGACGCGGAAACCGACCCGAGGGAAAACGTCTCCGCGATCGGCTGGAAAACCTATGACAGCCAGGGCAAATCCAGCCTCTATACCAATCTGAAAGGTCATCCCGGCTGGCAGCTCTGCAGCCAGATCGTCACGGACCGGCGCAAATGGGCCATCGGATTCGGCCTGCCCGAGGACAGGGTCATTCCGGAACTGGTGTCCCGGGCCAAACAACCGCTCGATCCGGTTGAGGTCGCCGCCTCAAGCGCGCCGGTGAAAGAGGTCATCCTGCGCGACGGCGATGCGGATCTGACCAAACTGCCCGCCATGTGGACGTCGGAACAGGACCCCGGGCCATACATCGCCGCCGGCATGGCGGTAATCAAGGATCCGGACTCCGGAAAACGAAATCTCTCCTATCACCGGCAGCAGATTTTGGGCCCCGACCGGACGGGCTTTCTGATCTGCCCGCGCCACGCCCAACGCATCTACCGGAAATATCAGGAACGCGGCGAGGACATGCCGGTCGCCATCGTTGTCGGCGCCCATCCGGCGATATTGTTCGCGGCCGGATACACCACGACCTTCGGCGCGGACGAACTCGCCATCGCCGGCGGACTGATCGAGGACCCGATCCGGATGGTCAAATGCGAAACCTGCGATCTGGAGGTTCCGGCGGAAGCGGAAATCATCATCGAAGGAAAAATCCTGGCCGACGCGATGACCGAGGAAGGCCCCTTTGGCGAAGTCACCGGCGGCTACGCCATGGAAGGGTCGACGGAAATCTTTCAGGTCACCTGCATGACCCACCGGCGCGACCCGCTGTTTTATGGCATGCATTCGGGCGCGCCGATGGGCGATCCGCAATCGATCACCGGTACCTGCGTCGAAGCGGCGCTGACCGAACATCTGTCGAAGGTCGAAGGCGGGATGGATATTCTCGATATCCGCTGTCTCGGCATTTCGGGGCTGATGGCCGTAGTCCTCAAAATCCGCCCCAAGGTGGACGGACAAGCCAAAACCGCCCTGATGGCGGCGCTCTCCAGCCCGTATATGCACCCCAAGCTTGCCATCGCCGTTGATGACGACATCGACGCCGACGACCTGCGGCAGGTCTTCTGGTCGCTGACCACCCGGGTGCATGCGGAACGCGACGTCGTCAGAATCCCCAACACGCGGATTTGGTCGCTCGATAATATTTCCGACATCGTGCCGGGGATGAGCGCAATGTACCGCATCGGCACCAAGACAATTATCGATGCGACCCGGCCGGCCGAAAGCCATCCGGAGGAGCGCGCGCGGTTCGACCGGGCCATGCCGAAGAATTACGACACGGTCGATCTGGAGGAATTCCTGTCGTGACGCCGGCCGATACGGAAAACGTAGCGGAAGACGATATCTGGCTGGATCCGCATGAAAGCCCGGGTTTCATCGTCCGGGAAACCAATATCGCGGTTGGCAACGCCTTGCGCCGCAGGCTTTCCACATACGGCATGACACTCGGCCAGTATTACTTCATGCGCGCGCTCTGGATCGAGGAAGGGCTAAGCCAGCGCGAGCTTAGCCGCCGGGTGGGCACCACTGAACCGACGACCGCCAGCGTGTTGCGTCTGCTGGAAAAAAACGGGCTGGTCCGGCGGGTGCGCAACAAGCGCGACCGGCGCACCATCAATATTTTCCCGACCCAGAAAGGCCGCAACCTCAAGAATGAATTGCTCAACATGGCGATCGGCATCAATGAGATCGCGACCAACGGGTTTTCCGATCAAGATTTGGCGGAGGTCAAACGGCTGATGCGCGCGATGAAAGCCAATCTCGACGCCGACGCGGCGGAAGAATAGAAGCGTTCACACACCGCGCGCCACCAGAACCGCGCCGCCCGCCAGAAGCATCAGCAAGACAAGTTTCCGGAATATATCGGCATCAAGCCGCCGCCGGATGAATCCGCCCAACGTAACCCCGACATAGACGGGGATCAGGCCGCCGGCGGAGACCGCAGCGGTTTCCCACGTCATCAGACCGATTTTCGAGAGCCCCGCCGCCATTACCAGGCTGGAAAAGGTGAAGGAGCAATTGATCGCCTGCACGAACAAATCGCGGTCAAGACGCAGCGCCATAAGATAGGGCAGGACCGGCATCACCTGCGACCCCGTCAAGCCGTTAAAAACACCGGTCAGGAATCCGGTGACGGGAGCGAGCGGCTTTTCCCATCCCGGCGGCAAGGTCAAATGCGGATTTCTTAATGCGAACAGGGCGTAGGCGGCGAGCACCAGCCCAAGCGCGAGCGCGGCATGGCGCTGATCCAGCCATGCAAGCAACCCGAGCCCCAAGGCGATACCGGGTATGGCGAAAAGCAATAACATCCAGAACCGCCTTATTGCCTCGCCGAAACGCCGCGATTCGATCATGACGATCAGATTGCTGGCCAGTGACGGCACGATAACAAGCGGCAGGGCCGCCTTGAGCCCGATCGCCAGCGCCAGCATCGGCAGACAGGCCGTGGAAAAGCCAAGCCCCGTAATGCCCTTTGCAAAGGCGGCGAGAAAGAACGCGCCGCCGACGATCAACAATCTCTGATCATCCACCGCGACCGCTCCGGTCCTGACGAAAATCGCAATTTGTCATGACTTCTATGGATAACGCGTGCATGGTTGACGGCAAACCCGGTCAATTACTAAGATATCTTAGTAATTTTGCGCTTAAGGGCGAATGTCATTGGGAGAATTCGCCGCAATCAAAACTGGAGAAGCCTCATGTCGCAGAAAGCTATATTCATGGATCGCTCGGGGTACACCCCGCCGCAACCCGAACTTTGGGAACCCGCAATCATCAAGGGAACCGACTTCGAATCCGAAATCAAACGGCTTTCCGAACTGCCGATGCCGAATAACGGACGCCGCCAGTCTTGGGTGGTACACCCCGACTCCCATAAGATGGGTCCGGGGCTTGGTCTGGCGCCGGGGATCCGGCCGACGCTTGAGGTGTTGAACCCGGGCGAACAGACCGCGCCGATCCGGCACAACTCCACCCAGGTCAATTTCTGCATCCAGGGTTCCGGCCACTCAATCGTCGGCGGCCAGCGGATTGATTTCGAGCAGTACGACATCTGGAACTTCCCCTCCATGCAAACCTACATCCATGTCAACGACACGGATGAGGTCCAGGCGCGGCTGACCTATTCCAACGCGCCGCTGCTGGAAAAAATGAACGTCCATATCGTTGAGGAAAACCCCCCCGCCGACATCGAAGAGGTCAAGAAAGAGGCGGATGAGAATGAAATCGCGGCGGACGATCCGCGGCGCAACAGCCCCTACGGCACCTTCCAGCTTACGGAAGAAGGCGCCTGGCTGATGCCATACGAAATTCTGGTCGCGCCCGAAGCGGTCGAATCCAGGGCACTGCACTGGCCGTGGAA
>Ga0181587_10005144_pt1 | contig 10706 bp, 10 predicted proteins | sample 071ome_27_FD_132463 | JGI IMG/M metagenome (GOLD analysis project Ga0181587, IMG submission 132463) | Coastal salt marsh microbial communities from the Groves Creek Marsh, Skidaway Island, Georgia - 071409AT metaG (megahit assembly) | ecosystem: Environmental > Aquatic > Marine > Intertidal...
AGTTTCATAAAACATTGTCCTGTCACAAGCAGGGCAAGCCAATGGGCATCTTTGTGTTAATTCTAAATGCCATCCTATGTAATTTTTGAACATATTTTTTCTTCTATAACAGCTATTTCTTTTCTTGACAGAAATATATCATATAACTCTTTGTAGTTTTTTACCACTAACTCTTTATCTTTATTCTTTTTAATTAGGTTGTCTACACTATAGTTGTATGTTTCATATCTGTATACTTCATTTGCCCATGATAGTACGTTATCAATATGTTTGTAATATTGCTCAATCCTCCATTCTAGTCTCGAAACAAAAAATTCTAGATCTATGTTAACAGGCTGTTTTCCTTCTTCTTGTGTCCACCACCACTTTCCAGTAGTTTGAGCAATACATCTACTTAATGTGCTTTGAAATAAATCTCTATGAAAAAATATTTTACGTTCTGCTCTAATATCTAAAAAACTTTTATTAAAGTTAGGATATGTAATTTGTACTTTTAATAAAACACTTTTACCAGTGCCCATGTTTACTGTATCAATTACAGTACGAGGAGAATATACAGACGGATTGTACCAGCTAGGTGGTTGTCCTTTTTCGTGATCTTGCGAAAAGCATTCTCCCATCCAAAGTAAATCATCATTATTAAAATTAGCACCAAGTATGTTATGCTGAAAAGCAGTACTTCCATTCCTGTCGGCACTGATTATGACTATATTTTTATAATTTTCCAAATGCCCATAACCTTTCTTTGCACCACCAACATTCGCCGCAATGCTTGTCAAAATTATTTGTTACTTCTACACAACTTCTCGTTAATGGAAACAGTGTATCTGTCAAATTATTTTTTCTATAAATTTCTGCGAGTTCTTTTTTATCTTTGTTTATAAAAGGTATGTATATTCTATCCCAAATTTCAGCAAAATCCCCTACCCTACTTTCATCTGGGCCACCTGTTTCATAAAATCCACTTTTTGGATGCTGTGTAGTTCCTGCAACAATAATGTCTAAATCTTTTTGTAATAAATTATTTTCTATGCTGCGCATTTTTTCAGTTTTATTTTCATCAACTGCACATTCAAATTGAAAGGGCGTTTCAAATACAAATCCTGTTTGTTGTTCAATAAATTTTATCACAGGTAATGCAAACAATACTTGAAAAGGTGATAGCATTTCTACAATTATTATAGGATACAATTTTATATCTAGATTATTATCTATTATATGCTTTGCTAACAGGTATGATACCAACGAACTATCGACACCGCCGCTCATTTTTATGCCTATTTTTTTTGCATTTGGTAAATTTTCAAACATTTATTAACTCTTTGTATTTGTCTGTAACTTTTCCTGTTATGTCCCATCTATTTTTCATGACTCATCTCCACAAACAATCTCCACATAGGAGGTCTATACAAATTACAATGATCATAATCTATTTTATCAATAGATAATCCAACATGTTTTGCAAGTGTATTTGTTGAGTGTTCTGTAACGTTGAAGTACCAGGTATATTTCCATTCTCTATCAACAAAAAAATACGCAGAATTTTTGTGAGCATCCGCTAAATCTCCATGTAACCAAGTGTGTGCATGTATTGCATCAGGTTGAAATAGTTTATAATAGTTATGGTTATGGCTCCAAAGCAATAATCCTTCTGGTGCCAAGCATTCTTTTAGTTTTTTCATATTACGATACTGTTCATCGTATGTGTACCAGTTCATACTTCCAAAACATATTACTACATCCCAAGTTTGTCCTTGTGGATCAAACTCGTCTTGCTTGCACATTATATCAGCTTCTGGTCTATACGGATCAACGCCAGTGACATTGTTCAAATATTTTTTGTATTCATTAACACCACAGCCCATATCAAGTATAGTTAAATTAGGATTTTTTTCTTGCATTGCTTGTAATCGTTTTACCAATGCCTCACCACGTATGTTCCATTTGTTTGCTATAGGCTTGTCATGTACGTCTTTAACTTCACCAATAACTCCTGTTGTGCTTGTGCCATTTTCACCTACAAAATAATTGTGTTGGTATTGTTTGTCTATTTCTTTTACAAAATCTCCCATTGTTTTGTCTTTCCAACTTTCTACCAATCCAAGTTTTATATGATAATGAGTGTTACGCACTTGCATACTAAATTCTTTTTGACAAGCAATAATAAATTCTTGTGTAAATGGTAATTGACTGATAGGAGATTCTGGTGCTATGTTCCAACCAAACATTTCTTGCACTTTATCCCATATTAATTTGTTTAACGGATTTTTATACATATTCATCTCCTTTTGTAATTGTAAAATACACAAAATTATCATCTAAATTTATTGTTTCGTATTCTACTTTGTAACTTTTGTATCTATTTTGTAACTGATTTGCTAACCACTGTATATCGTATGCTGTTAAGAACGAATAGCATTGTTTTGGATTATCCAAGTCAATGTCAGTGAGTTGATGTTTGTCATATATTTCTAAATAGTTTTCAAACAAATAAAATATATAATTATTTTTTTCAGGCCATTTGTCAAAATCTATTGTTTTGTGTTTATAAAATGTCTTGGTATTCATTTTGTCCTTAAATACCTTTAAGGTTTTATAGTTATTTTTATCAAATACAGAAAAAACAATTTTTTTATTAAACAATTTTATAACATTATCTAAAGTATCTAATAAATCTTGATAATCTGTACAAGTAAATACGCTGTTCATGAAAATGTAATCATGACAAGGAACTGTTGGAAAATTTACATTACTACCTTTGAGATTGTACATCCAATTTTTTTTATTGTAAAAAATAAAATTTTGGTTAGGAAACATTTGTTTTCCGAGATTTATTGCTTTTTTAGATATATCAATTGATGTATATTTTGTAATTTTTGTTTCTTTGTATTCTAACAGGTTTCCAGCACCACCACCGATATCTAATATAGAGCCATTATCGAAAAAATAATCATATACATCACCTAAACTATTGGTTCCTAATGCTTGTTTGCTATTTTTCTTTACAGGATATACTTCTAAATTATTGCCAAATAAATTTGGATAACATTCTTGATGCCCATTTTCGTATATGTATCTAAACAATCTTGTAAATTTAGGTTCGATACTCAACAAATTGTCATTTCGTATTTTATCTAGTGCAGTTGTATACTGAAAAAAGTTTACAAGTTCGGATTCTGTGTTTTTAATGTCAATTTTATTAATATCGGTTGTAATAAAATTTTTATAGTTTTTATAAGGAGTTTGATTGGCTATACTGTTTTTAATATGCCAAGGTAAAATTAATGGATTCAAAAATTTTGGATTAAGTACAATCTGTCCAAAATCAGTGGAAGTAAAAATGTATCCACAAGTATCGTATATCTGCTTTTGTAAACTGTCAAAACTAAAAACACCATAAATGTTTGCTGTGTAAATCCAATTGACCGCAGCATTACTTAAACATTTTCTATATTGTAAAAAATTACTAAGAGTTTCTCTAAATGTGTATTGTCCACCCCTTATGTATTCATACATTTTATCAGCTGCTTCTATGCTAAAATATATGTCTATACTTTTGAACTGATTTAATAAATTTTGTAATTTTTTTGACAGTTTTCTTGTACCATTAGTAATAATTTGTAATTCAACATTACTTTTATTTTGTATTGCTTCTAAAAAATCTGTAAGTCTTGGGTGTATTAATGGTTCGCCACCTTTTAATATAATACGTCTCAACGATAAACATTGTCTTATAAAGTCTAAAAAATCATCATCGATTAAATCATTGATTTTATTATTTTCAAATCCAACCATTTCTACATCAATACGATTTTGTAAATGAGATTCTTTTATCCATTGCGAACTAAGACTAGGATTACACATTCTGCATTTCAAATTACATAAATTACTTAGAGTTAAATCTAAGAATTCTAAATCATACTGTTTTGTTTGTGTAAACCAATCATAATGATAAGTTCTTCTGCTTTGCAAACCTCTACTTTCTCTTTGAGTACAATTAAAACATTCGTTTGGTGTTTTGTTATCAAAAATGTCATAAGCAAACTTTCTATGATTGTCATTTTTTAGAATAGCAGGAGAATCATATGTACCAAAGATAAGTTCACTTTTACCACACGGTTTTAGATTAAAATCTTGATCGATACTTAGTCCTTTATATGCAAACCAACAATTAGTCATTTATTTCTTTTACCTGTTTTACCTTATAAGTATCATTAAATCTACCTATAATATATACATTCATTAAATAATCTTCATAATCATAATTTCTATCATCTAATATATGATATTTTTTATTGTTTTTTTCAACAATTCTATCAATACTATTTCCTGTCCATATACTATTTTGATCAAAATTTATAATATCTGTATGTTGTGGAAATACTTTTTTGATTTCACTAAAAATATCGTTGTCAATATATGTTCTATGTGCAACTGCATATTCAGGCCAATATTGAGATTTATCTGTTGTTATTATATGGCCAAAATGCTCTCGATTGTTGATACTGTTAAAATAATGTTGACGCATTTTTTTGTAGAATTCTAAAAACCACGGAACATTACACAAATGATTGTATATTTTTTCTAATACTTTGCTACGTTTCAATGTAGGATGTAAATCGTCACACAATGTTCTTGCTATACCGTAATAGTACAAAGGAATATAAAAACATTTACTCATAAAAATGCAATCCCAAACTTCGTCTTCACTAATAGTGCTAGTAGACGTTGCAACTTTATCAACAATATTATTACCGTAATAATGCCTAGTAAATCCTTTTATACTTTTCCATGTAAGTCCAAATTTTTCTATGTATTCATTATCATTTAATTCACTATTAGTCAAAATATTAGTTTGATTTATTTGGAATTTATTAAACGGCTGTGGCATATCTATAAGTTTTTCCAATCCATTGATAAATTCTTTTTTAGTGTCATTTGGTAATGGAAAAACAAGTTCTGTATATACTGCTGTACCTTTAGAATTCATATCCAAAATTATATTTGTCATTTCGTCAAGAGTGAACGGATTTTTTCTTTTAATTGCTTTTAAGACATTAGGATTTACACTTTGTAAACTAATACCAAATATACTATCTAACTCATTTTCTATTATTTTATTTGCAATTTTAAGTATGTTATCGCCTTTTACTTTTGCAAATGTAGGTAAAAATCTTCCATTCCACTTATATTTCTTCTTTAATGTTATTAAATGGTCAACAAATTCTTCGTCTACGTCAAAAATTCCAAAATTTGCATCAGCAACGTCAATAGCTACAATATTGTTTTTTACCATCCATTCAAGTTCGTCTTTGCATCTTTGTATATCAAATCTTTTTATTTTTTGATAGGCCATTGCTCCTATATCACAAAATGTACAACTAAAAGGACAACCTCTATTAGATTCAAATACACAACGTATTTGCTTTGTGCTTTGTATTTTATTTTTTAACAGCCAATCAAAGAATCCATTTAGGTAAGGACTAGGAATATTTGAAAAATCAAAATTAATATTGCCTGTACTTTGTTTGTCTTTTGTTATTATACCGTTTACATCATTAAAATTATTATTCAAATTTGCAACTAAAACATCGGTAAAAACTTGTTCCCCGTAATACGGAATCAAAATATCAACAGCAGGATTTTCTTGCATCCATTGCATATTATATTTTGGTTCTGGGCCGCCTATAATAACTAAGCAATTAGGATATTTTTGTTTTACTTCAATAATTACTTGATTTGTTTCTGCCCAATTCCATGTGTAACAGCTACACATAAGGACATCTGGATCAATTATTTCATTTATAATAGTTTCAGGAGTTTGGTTTTCCCAAAACACACGTTTCATTTGATAATTTTGGCAAATATCTTCATGTTGATATGCATAACTCCAAATTGTGCCGATTGCCTGAGGCAAGACACAGCTCGGTGGCCAGTTACTTAACTGTATTGCATAAACATTTTTCATTTTACTATATATTGATCTACTAAAACTTCGAATAATTTCTCGTCAAAATGCAAGCACATTACTAGCATGATACAATCGTCAGCCATACTAAACACACTATGCCTTTTATTTGCATTAAACCAATATAAACTGCCATTTTGTACATCTAATAAATTATCTTCATACAAAAATTTCATTGTATATTTGCTTGTATTGTTTACAAATCCTATTAATCTTATTTCGTCATATTCGTATTCTGTTTTATTGATATCATAATGCTCAGGAAAATATCCACCTGCATTTAATTTTAGAAAATGGCATCGTCCTAGCCAAGGTTTCCAAGGCTCTATCACCTTTTGTAATGTAGGCGAATTATAGTAAAGATCGGTGTAGGTGTTTATGTGACTATTATTGATATTTGTATTATTTTTTATATTCCATTCTCGCAAACTGTCTAAGTCAGGTATACCAGAAAAGCCTCCATCTAAACTTGTAATACTTAAACCAAATCTATTGTTAGGCTTTCTTCTATTATAAGGTTGCCATTTATCATCAAACTCTTTGATTTCATTATAAATTTTATCAGATGAAAAATTTTTCATCTCAAGCCAATCGCCCATAGTATGTAATCTGTTTAATGCTCTTTGCGTATTCATTTTATAACCTTAATTCTTTTGTTCTTTTCGTTTGCTTCCCAATTGATAAGAGATCCGTCTATCCATGCTTTTTGTATATCTGCGTATGAATTATTTTTCCAACAACACGTAATAATTGTTCTATCATAATCGTCGTCGTTTTTTACACCATGAATTTTATCACCTTTGAATAACCATGGAGCAAATTCATTTGTTATATCGCTTTTTTTATAAGGCATATCATGCAAGTAACTATCTCTATCGTAAGTTTCATAAAATGTTTGCGAGCTTACATCATCAAATCAGCCTTTAACAGCAAAATTCAATACACAAGGCCTATTTCTATCTTGATGAGGAGGTGTACCGCCTACAGGTGTGCTTGTGTATATCATTGTGTCTAACATAATTCTAGGATTAAACAAAGAAAATAATTCCTTGTGGAATTCGCTGATTTTGAAATTTTTACATTCTTTTCTTGGATCAAACTTTTCATGTACAGTCCATCTAATGTGTCCACAATTGAATTCATACCATTCGTCATTGTCTATATTTTCTAAATGATCCAGTAAGTATTCTCTATCATACCATAAATTTTTTAATTCAAAGCAATAATTATCTCTCTCTTGCATTTGCATCAACCTTGTCTCTTGCATTATCATTCCATTTTTCCCATGTTGTTTGTATACTCTGCAAGTAAGTTAGAATACTATCAACATCTGTAATGTTAAAGCATCCAGTTACTGGGTTTTGAGAAAAATCTTCATATTTAACTGTTTTACATATACAATTATCTATTATCATTGCATACCTATGGCTACGTCTATTTCCTAAACCTTCGTGTTCCATGTCCTCTAGCATACCTATAGCTTCACACCATCTACCACTTGGATCTGCAAAGTGTTTTACATTTTGTAATTCTTGATCTTTGCTATATGCTCTCTGCACATAATAATCATCTACGCTTGTAAAATAGATTTCATCTATGCCTAATTGTTTAATATCGTCAAATAACAAATCATAACTTATCATCTGAGTAGCAGCATACTCTATTAAAAATAATCCTGGCAAACCTATTAAAAGTATTTTTTTATTAGCAAATAAAGTATGAGTATCAGTCCATGTAATAGTAGAACCGTGTTTATCAAAAATCTTTATGTTTGGTATTTCGCTTCCTATTTTAATCATTTTGTACTAATATGCTCCTGTTGTATTCCAAATACATTATAAGACTTATATCTATGTGTAATACCACTGTTTTCTATGGCTTTAGTAAATATATTTGTATCTATATTAAATTTTGTGTTAATCCAAAGACCTGATTTATTTCCTGCCCATACAAATTTTACTAATCCTTTTGCAGCGTATTCTTGCAGTGTTAAAAATCTTTCAATTCCACCGGCATTAGGATTGATGTCATCAGCAATAATAAATTTTGTATTTACTAACACTTTATCCAATAAAGGTCGATAATTGTCTTCTGCGCCGTCAATACGTACCAAATCAATATTTACTGTGTTAGGAAATTTATCAACATATTTGTAATTTATCGGATGATCAATTGTGCTTAGATATTTTTCTAATTCTTCTTTATCCTTAGGCCAAAATATTCCTTCTTTTGTGTAATTATCAATTAACCCAAGTTCAGCGTAAGAAAAATCGTCATTTATGTAAAAGAAAATGTCTTGTGTAGATTCAGCATTGTGACTTATACACCAACCAGCAGGGCCGCAGCCGTGTTCATATATTACTTTTATGTCGTAAACAGACATTAATAATTTTTCTACTTCAAAGTCTGTTTTATCAATCTCAACATTATATTTTTTAAGCAAGTCAAGCATATTGTAACTCCTTGCTTTTTAGAAAACACCTTTTGCTTTTACGACCATACCAAAACAAGTGTCGACCGTGATCGCCAATGTTTTTATATTGATTTAGTTGTACAATAATTTCTGTTTCACTGTCAATTAAAGTTTTATTATCAAAAAACCAACTGGCATAATTTTTAGAAAAAGTTTGAGTATTTGTATTTTTACCATATAAGTCTAAAATATGTTTGTTAAATTCTAACACTTCGTTTACATCAACATTATATTCATTTTTACAAATTGCTGCGATTTCTTTATGAACAATATCTATATTTTGATATAACATTGCTGCTGTTGCTCCATTATCTTGGAAATGAAAATTATCACCGCCAACTATAGGACGGCCCCAAGTTTCGTTTTGAAATAAACTCTTATACAAACTGCCTGTGTGTTCTGTGTATTCTTGATGTAAAAATTCATTACTGTATTTGCTATATTCAAATAATTTTTTATAAAAGTCTATTAGAGAAATATTGTGTTCTCTCTTAAGATAAGTTGCAACAACTTGAGAAACGCCATGATAATGATGAGGAATAATAATACCTTTTGCAAAGAAATACATATCCATATATTCTTCAGTGGTAAAACTATTACTTTGATAGCAAACATAATCAATTTCGCCTTCACTTGCTTCAGGATATGTATTACCCCCAGCTGGTGCAGGTGTGGGAACATACTTCATGCCATATTTTGATTTATAGTTTTCATCAGCAAACGGAGTATTAGGAACTATACTTAACGGATGTACAGTTAATGCATGATCGCTTCCTAAATCTAATATTTTACCAATTCCGTTTATCCAACTATCTAATGTTTCTTCAGGTAGACCAACAATAAGTTCACAATAATTATCAACGCCTGCTGAATTGTATTCATTTACCATTTGCTCTAATTTTGTATTAGCAATGTTTACACGTTTTATAGCAGTTAATGTTTTTGGATTCATACTTTGCAACGCAATAGTAACACCACGTTTAATTTTGGCTTCTTGATTTAATATTCTACCTAATTCTACAATTCTTTGCGGCTGTTGTTTTGCTGTACTGTAATCAATCTGCCGAGGATATCCTGTTTCATTTCTACATTTAGCAATATATTTTATAAAATCAACGTCACGATCAAAAATACCAACATTACTGTCTGCAAAATATAAAAAATCGATCTTATTTTTTACTACCCAATCAATTTCGTTAATTACTCTATCATAATCAAATTGTGCTATTTTATTGTAATACAATGCTTCTTGATCACAAAATGTACAAGCATACGGACAGCCTCTATTGGTTTCAATAATAGCACTATATTGTTTTCCTGGTTGCATTAAACTGTCCATTAATCCGCTAAGATAAGGACTAGGTATATCGTTTATAATCTTATCTGGTTTAGGAGGGGTATATGTATCTTCAGTTATTATACCGGGATAGGTAAAATTACCTTTTAACAACTCTGCAAAAGATCTTTCACCTGCGTATGTAACAATCATATCACATATATCTCTGTTTTCTTTTAACCAAGATTGTTTATATGGAACTTGAGGACCGCCCATCACAACAATACAATTAGGATATTTTTGTTTTACTGCTCTTGCAAGTTCTCTACTGATATTCCAATTCCAAACGTAGGTGCCAATTGCAAAAACATCAGGATCTTTTATATTTTGCATATAATTTTCAACAGTGTTTCTTTCAAATATTATGTCACCAAGTTGCCAATCTGTAATTTGTGTTTTACAATATTCCCATACGTATGCTACGCTGAGAGGCAAAAATATTGCTTCAGCAATTACGTTGTTAATTTGTGCAAAATATACTCTTTTCATACTACTCCTTTATTCACAGACATTTCTGGTCAATTTGACAGTAGTTGAAAAGAACCAAAGGTTCGCGGAAATCCGCAGTAACATTATTTATCTATTTGTATTTTACGCTTAGGTATTTTACTATCTGCACTACTTACACAACTTTCTGTCATGCAAGGCATAGGTTTGTCAAACAATTTGAATCCAGTTTCAATATTACCAAGAGGTACATCGTGACAACTATAACTGCGTTTTACACTACCATCAGGTTCACGTATAATTATACCTTGATAACCTGCATTGCAATTCCAACCTTTGAATTTGTTAAAATTAAATGCATTAAATCTTTCAGCTTGATCCATGTACCAACGCTTGCCTGTTGAATCTTTGAATTCTACTTGCATATGCCAAGGAACACTTGCATCGTTTTTACCTTCTACTCCTGTAGGTATTTGGAATGA
>Ga0181587_10005147_pt1 | contig 10698 bp, 7 predicted proteins | sample 071ome_27_FD_132463 | JGI IMG/M metagenome (GOLD analysis project Ga0181587, IMG submission 132463) | Coastal salt marsh microbial communities from the Groves Creek Marsh, Skidaway Island, Georgia - 071409AT metaG (megahit assembly) | ecosystem: Environmental > Aquatic > Marine > Intertidal zone...
GGGCCGATCACATTGTTGATCATCCCCACTACAAAAATATAGATGGCAATGGCCTGTCCGCGGAACCGGTTAGGCGTGATGTAATTTACCGCGGCAGGGGCCAGGGCGACAGGCATCCCGAAGCAGGCCACTGCAGGGCAGAGCAGGGTGAAGGCCAGATAGGGGTTCGGAACAGTGGCCGCTGCACCGGAAAACACCGTGGCTCCCAGCACGGCCCAGATCGCCACTTGCAGGTAGGCATGCTCATGACCCTTTTGCAGCAGGCGGTCAGCCACGGCGCCGCCCAGAATGATGCCCACCGTACCCATGACCATGATGATGGTGCCGAAGGTCAGACCGATGCTGGAGGTTTCCCAGCCATGGATGCGATTGAACAGCGGTGTGGTCCAGGCAAAAAAACCGATGGCCAGAGCGCCTGCCAGACCAAAGCCCAGGAACATGACGGCGTAGGCCTTGAAGTGCTGCATGAAGAAGTCCTTGGTGGCTTTCAGGCCGCTGTCTATTTCCTTGCCGTCCCGCGATACCATGCCATGCCGGAAAGGTTCTTTCACGGTAGCCATCAGTGCCACCAGCAGCAGGCCGGGAATACTGACGATCATGAAGGTGGCCTGCCAGGCACTGAGTTCACCCAGCAGGGGCACCATGATGGAGTCGCCGGCTTCTGCAACCATGCCGATCACCAGGCCGCCAAGAATGAAAGACAGGCCGACGCCGACATACACGGCCATAAAATACAGGGCGACCGGTTTGCCGATTTTATCCTTGGGAAAGTAGTCACTGATCATGGAATTGGAGGCCGGGGACAGGCTGGCTTCACCCACACCCACGCCAATGCGGGCAATGAACAGGTGTGTGAAATTTCGCGCCAGCCCGCACATGAAGGTCATCACGCTCCACATCAGCATGCCAATGGCGATGATGGCCTTGCGGTTTTTCTTGTCTGCCAGGCGCCCCAGCGGGATGCCGGCAAAGGTATAGAACACGGTAAAGGCAAAGCCCTGCAGCAGACCGATCTGGGTGTCCGAGATATCCAGGTCTGCCTTGATGGGCTCCACCAGCAGGGAAATGATCTGACGGTCGATATAGGAAACCACAAAGGCCAGGAACAGCACGACAACCACGTACCAGGCATATCTTGGGCTTGGATATTCTGATTCTTGCGAGTGGTCTGACATGGATTCCCCCGGAGTGTTGTTGTTTTTGTTATCAGCAGGCGAGTGTACTGAATAATAAAGCAGGTGGGTAGGCGGGAACACACGGGAGACGGGGGGCGTGCTTCGCACTGGAGACAGGAGACAGGAGACAGGGTTGTTTCAGGCGCGGTTTGGGTTTCTGGAAATATTTTTACCAAGAGCAGGAAAATAAGCTTGACGGATATCCTTGAAAAACGATCATCGTCCCTGCCTCCTGCCTCCTGCCTCCTGCCTCCTGCCTCCTGCCTCCTGCCTCCAGCGCGAAGCGCGTCTACCTCTGACCTACATCAACCCTGCCAGTAATTCGTCTTGCCTGCCTCCGGGGCGGGTGTTATAAAACTCGCCGCATCAGAACAAGGAATACATCATGAGCTCATCCGCCGCGAATATGCAGACCTCGCAAACCGTCAAAACCTGGATCAAGTACGTGAAGAAGGGGGAAAAGACCATTTTCTACCCTGGTGATCGTGAGAAATCCTATTGGCCAGGCGAAGATCATGACGTGCTGGTGACCGACCTGCATTCACTGACACCTGAGCAGATGCCGACAGTGGAAAAGAACGGTTTTACCCTGTTGCGCCATCAGACAAGAATGACGGATTATCATGACCAGCATCAGCTCGACACGATTTTTTATCCTGAAATGTGTGAGCTGGCAAAACAGGTCAATGGTGCCACCAAATCCATCGCTTTTGGCCATGTGGCCCGTGATGATTCGGCTGGCGCCCGTCAGCATCTGCAGCCAGCCTTTGCGGCCCACGTGGATTACGGCCGCTTCACGGTGGAGGAGTACACGCGGAATATTCTGGGAGAGGAAGCAGACAAATGGCTTGAGAAGCGCGTGATCCTGATGAATTTCTGGCGACCGATCAAAACAGTCTATCGCTCTCCCTTGGCACTTTGCGATGCTTCTTCACTGGGTGAGGATGATTTGTGGGAAGCGGAAGTGCGTGGCGGGTTGGACGATCCCAATCGTCCTCCACTGTATGGCTGGAATCTGTCATACAACCCGAACCATCGCTGGTATTACGCCAGCGAAATGCAACCCGAGGAAATTTTTGCTTTCAAACTCTACGATTCCCGCGAGGATGTGCCCAGGTTTACCGGGCACACAGCCATTGAGCTGCCTGGTACTGATGAAAACACCCCGCCGCGTAACAGCATGGAAATTCGCACCATCTCCTTCGTGGACGAATAAGCGCGTATCATTCATCACAACACGATTTGTTCGCGCTCAAAGTCGTTTCCTGCAGGCGTTAACTTACGCCTTGATTCTGTGGGAAGCGGCTTTAGCCGCGAAAACAACATGCCTTTACCCTGATACCTGAAAATAGGTAGACTCCCTCCACAACAAAAACAACAGGATTTCACCCTGATGAAATCCGGCACTGGGGGTAGCATGTCAGCTGAAGCAGTATCGACAAACAATAAAGGCTTCTTTACATACGAAAACGGCATACTGGTGTTGCTGGGTTTCACCTTTGGCCTGATCTTTTTTGATCGCAATGCGGTGGGTGTCCTGACCCCGTTCATCATTGAGGACCTGGGACTGAGCAATTCCCAGTTGGGGATGCTGTCTTCCATGCTGGCCCTGGCCTGGGCGATTTCCGCCTATGTCTTCAGCGCCTGGAGTGACCGCAAGGGCTCCCGTAAACCCTTCATCCTGATTTCCATTATCGTGTTTTCCCTGTGTTCGGCCAGTTCCGGACTTGCCGGATCTTTCGGGTTTCTGCTCCTGGCCAGGATTGTGATGGGGCTGGCCGAAGGGCCGTTTCTGCCGATCTGCCTGTCAGTGATGAACGAGGAGAGCTCGCCCCACCGTCGCGGGATGAATGCCGGCATCATGCAGAATGTCTTTGCGGCCTTGCTGGGTACCACGCTGGCCCCGATTCTGTTGACTGCCTTGGCGCAGCAGTACGACTGGCGCATCACTTTTTATCTGACCGGTGTACCCGATCTTATCTGTGGCTTCCTGGTCTGGAAGTTCATGCGTGAACCCAAATCCCATGCTGACAAGGCAGGCACAGAGCCATCCGAGATCGGTGAGCAGTCAGGTCATCAGATCAAATTCAGCGCGCTGGGCATGCTCAAGGAACACAATATCCGCATCTGCGCCCTGATTTCTGTCTGCCTGGTGTCCTGGTTCCTGGTTACCTTGACCTTTATGCCCGTATTCCTGATCAATTTCCGCGGCATGGACCCGGCCACCGAGATGGGGCCGGCGATGTCTTTCATGGGCTTTGCCACCATGATCTGCGGTTTTCTGGTGCCGGCCTGGTCCGATCGCATCGGCCGCAAGCCGGTGATGATCCTGTTCACTTTCATTGGTGTGGTGACCCCACTGACTGCCCTGTATTTTGAGGGTTCAGTCTGGATGATGGGCCTGCTGTTGTTTATCGGCTGGAGTGCTTCGGGCTCCTTTGCCCTGTTTATGGGCGTGGTGCCCGGTGAGACGGTCAGCCCGCAACTGGCGGCAACCTCTATGGGTCTGGTGGTGTGTATCGGGGAACTGGTGGGTGGTTTTGCTTCACCGTGGCTGGCCGGTGTACTGGCGGATTCCTCCAGCCTGCAGGCACCCATGTATTACTGTGTGGTGTGTGCTTTCCTCTCCGGGGTGGCGGCCTTGTTCCTTAAGGAAACCGCACCAAGTCAGGTGGGGAAAAAATAAAAATTGGGGTCAGATCATAATTTTCAAATAAAGATGATCTGACCCCGTTTTTTTACTTTTTGTCGGTTTCCAGGCGGCAACCGGCATCATCCTTGACGATATACCCGGCTGAGGGGTCGGCAAAGTGTGTGCCGATAATCAGCACATCTTCATTGGCCATATCCTTGACGAAGGCCTCGCGCGACGCGGCTCCCCCGGCCTGATCCATATCGAAGCGCACAATTCTCTGCGGCTCTTCCAGCTGAATAGGGCAATGCATCAGGTCACCTGTTACCACGGCCTTTTCACCTTTCGACTCGATACAGATGCTGACGTGCCCCGGGGAATGACCAGGCGTCGGGCGCAGGGTGATTTCCGGACAGACCTTGTGCTCAGGATCAATCAGGTCCACCAGCCCGGCATCCACGACAGGCTGCACCGCGTCATGCATGTGGTTCAGGTCGTGATAGCCGTTGGTCTCCAGAAGATGCATCCAGTGGGCATATTCCTTTTTGCCGAACAGGTAGCGGGCATTGGGGAAGGTCGGTACCCATTGGCCATCCACCAGGTGGGTGTTCCAGCCGACGTGGTCGAAATGGAGGTGAGTACACAGAACGGTGTCGATTTTTTCACGGTCAAAACCGGCCGCTTTCAGGTCTTCCAGAAAACTGGTCTGCATGTTGGTGAAAATGTCGAATTCACGCTGGCGGTCGCCACCGATGCAGGTGTCGAGCATGATCTGCCGGTCCGGGGTGCGCATGACAAAGCACTGGAAGCTGATAATCATTTTGCCGTCTTCGGTGGCCCAGTGTGGTTTCAGCCAGGGGTATTTCTGGACGTCTTCGGGACCGGCATCCGGCCAGAGCATGCTGATGTCAACTTCCCAGCCGTTCACTTCCACGATACGGGTGATTTCCACATCACCGATTTTCCAGGTACGCAGGTGTTCTATTGCCATGATTCACTCCCGTTGGCGATTTACAACGGGTCCAAGTGTATCGTAAACCGGACAGGTAAATCTCCCCGAAAACAGCTCTGGCACGCAGGCTGCCTGGGGCATTCCGGCCCCCGTAAAAAAAGGAAAAATTGCGAACTTGAGGCTGTCATACTGGTTTCTGGCAGTGTGCCGCCTATACTAGCCACCTTCGACAAAGACAGGTATTCATCATGCGTTTTTCACAGAAACTTTTATGTTCCACCGTTGCTGCAGCCTCATTGTCCTGTACGGCATTACCAGCATCAGCCCATCATGGTTTTGGTCTTTTCCAGATGGACAAACCTACCAAAATCTGGACTGGTACACTGCTGGAGATGCACCTGGTCAATCCCCATTCCTACATGGAGCTGGAAGTGGTGGGCGAAGACGGTGAGAACCACATCATGCGCTGTGAGATGCGCGCGGCAACCCTGATCAAGCGTTCCGGCTGGTCCACAGACATGTTTGTGGTGGGTTCCCACATTGAAATCGAGGGGCGCACCCACCGTGATGATCCCTATGCCTGCTACATCGAAAATTTCAAGATCAATGATTCCATCGAGATGAACCGTAATGACCAGTTGTCTTCCGGTGCACCGGTGGATACCTCAGGCCGTCCAGTGCGCTTGGCGGATGGTCAGTTGAATCTCAGCGGCGACTGGGCCGTGGAGCAACTCGTGCTGACGGTACCCCCCAGTGGTGGCAATGGTTCCATGATTCCCAAGAGCATGAGTCCGGATTTTGCCGCCGGCAAAATCACCCTGGAACAAGTTCAGGCTACCCAGCCGCCACGTCCGAAAACCGTCTATACACAGAAGGGGCAGGAAGCTGCCGATGCCTTTGACAGACGTTCACCAATCGACAACCCCTGGTTTGCCTGCAAGCCCACCAGCTTTATCCGCGACTGGACCGCTGACTGGCCCATCAACCGTTTCGAGCAGAAAACCCTGGCCAGTGGTGAAAAGGTCATCGACATCACCTACGGGCTCTACAACTTTGATCGTCGTATCCATATCGGCATGAACGATCATCCCGCCAACATCACCCCAAGCTATGCCGGTCACTCCATCGGGAAATGGGACGGGGACACGCTGGTAGTCGATACCATTGGTTTTGAGGCTGGCGTCCTGTCACCGCCAACCCGTAGCAGTGAACAGATGCATATCGTGGAGCGTTTCACGCTAGACAGGGAAAAAGTGGCCCTGCGTCGGGATTACACCGTTACTGACCCGGTCTACCTGGCAGCACCGTATGAAAGCTACGACATCATGTATATTTCAGACGTGCCCTTTGAACGGCAGGAATGCGAGGACATGACCCCCGAGTTTCAGCAGTAACCAGCAGTTAGCTGACATAAAAAAAACCGGCGACAAGCCGGTTTTTTTATCTCTGGTATTCGGGGGTTCTGCATTGCACGGGAGATAGGAGACAGGGGGGACGCACTACGTGCGGGAGACAGGAAGCAGGAGACAAGAGGCAGGGTTGTTTCTGGAAAGCTTTGGGTGTCTGGTCTTTATTTCTACATTGGGTGAAAAATTATTCTAGACGGATATTCCGGAAAAACGATCATTGTCCCTGCCTCCTGCCTCCTGCCTCCTGCCTCCTGCCTCCTGCCTCTTCTCATATCTCAGGATGATGTACCGGCTCCGGCGCCTGGATGCCCAGAATCATGTCGGCGGCTTTCTCGGCGATGGCGACGACGCTGGCATTGGTGTTGGCACCGGGTACGCGGGGGTATATGGATGCGTCGGCAACGCGCAGGCCTTCCAGACCGTGGACCTTCAGCTCGCTGTTCACCACATCGTTGGGGCCATTACCCATGCGGCAGGTAGAGCCTGGATGATGCACGGTGGATAGGGTATCCCGTACATAGGCCTCCAGGGCTTCGTTGTCCGCGATGTGCGGGCCGGGCATCCGTTCATTCGCATAGTATTTACCAAAGCTTTGATGACTGATGACCTTGCGGGCCAGTTTCAAACCGCGAATCAGGGTCTGGATGTCTTCTGCTTCCTTGCCCAGCGCTGGATCAATCAATGGTGCCGCAAGAGGGTCATTACAGGCCAGCGTCACGCTGCCACGGCTTAAGGGATACAGGCAGACGGCACTGATGGCAAAGCCATGTCCCAGCGGTATGGGGAAAGGCTTGATATTACGGCGTGCGGGCTGGAACACCAACTGCATGTCGGCCCGGTCGCTGTAGGGCAGAGTCTTGATATAGGCATTGGTTTCAAACAGGTTGCTGGCCATGGGGCCGCCACGCAGCAGCGCATATTGGAGGATCTGCAGGATATCCCGCGGCAATGCCTTCCATGAGAGGGCATAGGAGGTGCTGTCGTCCATGTCCATGGCGATAAAGGATGCCGGGTGGTCGTGCAGGTTTTTGCCAACACCGGGCAGGTGGTGGACTACAGGGACGCCGACGCTGGTAAGATGCTCACTGTCGCCAATACCGGAATTTAGCAGGACATGGGGAGAGTGGTAAGCACCGCCGGATACCACGATTTCCTGGCCGGCACCCAGAGTGATCACGCCATCGTCCTGCTGGATTTCCACGCCAATGGCTTTCGTGCCTTCAAACAGAATACGTCGAACGGAGGTCTTGCTCTTAACCACCAGGTTCTTGCGCTTCATGGCGGGGCGCAGATAGGTGCTGGCAGTGGACACGCGCCTGCCTTTCCAGATACTGCCCTGACGATAACCATAGCCATTGGGGTGAGGTGCATTGAAATCGTCGCAGTAGTCGAAGCCTTCGTCCTTCATCGCATCGTTGAAGGCCTCACATAACCGGTTGGGTTTGGGAATGAAACTCACTCCCATGGGACCACCGGTATTGTGCCAGGGTGAATCCCTGAACTCAGGATTGTGTTCGCTGCGCAGAAAGTAAGGTAGCAGATGTGAGTAATCCCAGCCGTTGTTGCCCTCGGCAGCCCAGTCGTCATAGTCCCTGGCATCGCCTCTGTAATAGGCCATGCCGTTGATGGAGCCTGAACCGCCGATGATCTTGCCTCGAGGCAGGGGTACCTGGCGGCCATTGAGGGCCTCCTGAGGCGTGGTCGTCAGCCCCCACCCCATCTTTGGGTTCATGATGGCAGCGCCCACACCTGCAGGAATGGAGATATAGGGATGCTTTTCTGAGCCGCCGGCCTCAATCAGGCAGACACGCCGGGATGGATCTTCACTGAGACGCGCGGCCAGGACACAGCCGGCTGTACCGGCGCCAATAACGATATAGTCGAAGCTTTGCTGGAACTGAGGTGCTGTTTCTGCCAAGGGGATTTCCCAAATATTCCGGTAATGTTAAGGTTCGCGCTGACCTTTTGCCCAGCGCAATAATTGAGCAGCACTATAACAAAAAGGAGTGGTTTTGGAACTCGAACAGACAATTAATGCCCGCGGGCACGACTACCGCTTTGGTGGCCAGTATGATGCGGAATATCAGCCGGTGGTGGATGGCTTCCTAGAAAATTTTCGCGTGGAAGATGAAATCGGCGCAGGTTGCTCCATCGTGCGTGAAGGAAAAAAAGTAGTGGATATCTGGGGTGGCTGGCGCAACGGTGCCATGGATGATCCCTGGGATGAGGCAAGTACCGTCTGCATGATGTCGGTCGCCAAGGGTATCACGGCGATCTGTTTCAACATGCTCATGGATCGAGGCCTGGTGGATCCGAATGATCCCGTGATCAAGTACTGGCCGGAGTATGGCCAGAACGGCAAGGAGTCCACATTGATCCGGCATTTCCTGGATCACACCGCGGCTGTTCCTGTCCTGACCACCAACAAGCTCTGGGCTGGAGCCATGTTTGATCGTGAAGCCATAGTCCATGCCCTGGAAGAACAGGAACCCCTTTGGGAGATCGGGACCAAAGCAGCTTATCACGTTCATCACCAGGGTTTTCTGCTTGGTGAAGTCATGCGCCGTATTACCGGAATGACTGTTGGCCCTTTCTTGCGTCAGGAAGTGACTGACCCGCTGCAAGCCGAATATTACATTGGGGGCATGAACGCCGATGAACAGTCCCACGTGGCAGAAGTGATGCCGAACATGGGGGCACGTCTGTTTGCGGCGAAGGACAAGGAAGATGACACCTCCCTGCGCCATCTCGCATTCAAGCAGAACCCGGACGAGCCCTGGGCGACCACCATGAATCGCAAGGAATGGCGTGAAGTGGAAGTGGCCAGTGGATCAGGTCACGGCAATGCCCGAGGTGTGGCCCGCATTTATGGTTGTGTGGTCAATGGGGAACTCGATGGTGTCACTCTGCTCAGCAGGGCTGGTTTGGAAACCATGATCACCGAACAGCACAACCAGCACGAGGCCTTCCAGGATCGACCGTATCACCAGGCGCTGGGTATTCTTCTTAATACGCCGGAGGCTGTGTATATGGGACCCAACATGCGCAGCTTCGGGCATCACGGTATCGGGGGTTCCATTGGTTTTGGTGACCCGGATGCAAAGATCGGTTTCTCCTATTGTTGCAACAAGATGCATGCGGTGGGGACCAACGGGCCGCGGGCAGCGCGCCTGATTGATGCGCTTTACGCAGTCGGGTAGTAAGAGAGGCAATAGGCAGGAAGACGTGCTTCGCACGGGAGGCAGGAGACAGGAGGCAGGGTTGTTTCTGGAAAGATTTGGGTGTCTGGTCTTTATTTTTACTTTGTATGAAAAATAATTCTTGACGGTTATTCCGGAAAAACGATCATTGTCCCTGCCTCCTGCCTCCTGCCTCCTGCCTCCTGCCTCCTGCCTCCTGCCTCCTGCCTCTCTAGTTGCAGGCGGCCACGCCACCGTCCACGTTCAGGGTTTCCCCGTGGATGAAGCTGGCTTCCTTGCTGAACAGGAAGGCTATGGCGTTGGAGTTGTCTTCTTCTGTCCCGTTCCTGCGCAGGGGAATCCAGGCGGCGCGTTTTTCGTATTCTTCCTTACTGTTCAGGCCGAGGGCACCTGGCGTGGGAACTGATGCCGGGGAGACAGCATTGATTCTGATATTCTGCGGGCCGAGTTCTGCCGCCACGGATTTGGTGAACAGACTGACAGCGCCTTTCACGGTGCTGTACACGGAAGTGCCCGGGAAGCCGCGACTGGCGACAGGCGATGCCAGGTTGATGATGCAGGCGCCACGTTCCTTGTCATAGTGTTTCAGCATGGCCTGTGCCGACCAGAACAGGGCTTTGACCCCGATGTCGAGCATGGCAGACAGGGTGTCCTCATCAACGTCCTGGATCGGTGAGTAGCGTAGCAACATGGCGTTATTCACAATGCCATCAATACGACCACCCAGTTTGGCAAAGTCTTCAGCCACGGCCATGAATGACTCCTGTTTTGACATATCCCCACTGTAGGCCTTGGCCTTGCCGCCGTTGCTGGTGATGTCGCCCGCTGTCTGCCGTGCGTTGTCGGCATCAATATCAGCCACGCCAATAATGGCGCCGCAACTGGCCAGGTGCATGGCGGCATGTCGGCCAAGACCACGGCCGGCACCGGTGATGAGAATGTACATATCGTTCAGGTCAGGTTTCATGGAGGGTTTCCTTCAAATGCATTTGCGAGGCAAAGATAAAGGATTCGGGGGGAAGGTTAAAGGGTAATAGTGTTATGCCCTGCGGGCGTTTTCACTGTGCTCAACGTCCAAAATTGCGTATGCAATTTTGTGAACCTTTGATGCAGTTCCATCCTTCCAACCAATTCAGAAATAAAAAAAGGCTCTCCTCACTAGGTGAGAGAGCTTTTCAGAGGCTTCGATGGATGTGAAAGGATTTGACTCGCGTCTTGTGACGCTCGCCCTGCGGGCGTTTTCGCTGCGCTCAACGTCCAAAATTGCATATGCAATTTTGTGAACCTTTGATGCGGTTCCATCCTTCCAACCAATTCAGAAATAAAAAAA
>Ga0181587_10005150_pt1 | contig 10696 bp, 11 predicted proteins | sample 071ome_27_FD_132463 | JGI IMG/M metagenome (GOLD analysis project Ga0181587, IMG submission 132463) | Coastal salt marsh microbial communities from the Groves Creek Marsh, Skidaway Island, Georgia - 071409AT metaG (megahit assembly) | ecosystem: Environmental > Aquatic > Marine > Intertidal...
CAAGGAAAAGCTGACTATCTTCCGTATTTGAAAGATAGAATTTCGCCTTCATGCTCACTGCTGGAACTCGGATGTGGCTCAGGCACCGTTTTAAAGCAACTTGCTCCTCGCTCTGGAGAAACCTTCGGTGTTGACTATTCAAGTGCCATGATTGAGCAAGCACGAGAAAACCTGAAACACATTGAATCAGCCGTTGATCTACGACTTGGATACCTTGAGCATCTACCGATCGGAGATGAGACGATCGATTGTGCGATTGCGTGTATGGTCTTTCATCATATTGCTGAACCACTAGAGGCACTCAGAGATATTGCGCGAGTGCTTCGCCATGATGGAAAGCTCGTTGTCGTTGACCTCGTCGAACATGACAACGAGTATATGCGGGAGCGATACGCTGATCTTTGGCTCGGATTTAATACTGAGACATTCTCACGTTGGGGGGCTCAGCTCGGACTGGAAACTCAACACATTGAAGTGCTTGGAGCCGAGAAAGATGTTTTTGTAATTGAAATGACTAAACATGAAAAGGAATAAATCATGAATGCAAATGCGTTAGCAAAAAAATTAGCTGAAGGAGATGTCGACTACAAAGTCGCTGACATCTCTTTAGCAGAGTGGGGTCGAAAAGAGATTGAACTGGCAGAGACCGAGATGCCAGGGCTCATGGCGATTCGCGAGGAGTACAGAGATGCTAAGCCCTTAAAAGGAGCAAAGATCGCTGGATGTCTCCATATGACCATTCAGACAGCGGTGCTCATTGAAACTCTCATTGAGCTTGGTGCAGAAGTCCGCTGGTCAAGTTGTAATATTTACTCTACCCAAGACCATGCGGCTGCCGCGATCGCTGCAGCGGGAATTCCTGTCTTTGCATGGAAAGGGGAGACAGAGGAGGAGTATGACTGGTGTATCGTTCAAACCCTCACGTTTTCTGATGGGAAGGGTCCGAACATGCTCCTGGATGACGGCGGAGACCTCACGATCATGGTCCACGAACAATTCCCACAACTGATTGAAGAGATCAGAGGAGTATCTGAGGAGACTACTACTGGCGTCGCTAGACTGTACCAGATGGCGAAAAAAGGCACCCTGAAGATGCCAGCCTTTAACGTAAACGACTCTGTCACGAAGTCAAAGTTCGACAACTTATACGGATGCCGAGAATCACTTGCTGACGGCCTCAAGCGTGCTACTGATATCATGCTTGCAGGAAAAGTTGTCTGCGTTGCAGGGTATGGCGGTGTTGGAAAAGGATGTGCTCAGTCCATGAAAGGTTATGGCGCAAGAGTGCTCATTACTGAAATCGATCCAATTCTGGCGCTCCAAGCAGCAATGGAAGGATTTGAAGTCACTACTATGGAAGCAGCTGCTTCGGTGGCAGATATCTTTGTTACAGCAACAGGAAACTGCGATGTGGTAACTGGTGAGCACATGGTAGAGATGAAAAATGAGGCAATCCTTTGTAACATCGGTCACTTTGACAATGAAATTGATATGACGTGGCTGGAAAATACGAAGGGTGTCATCGAAACGAGTATCAAGCCACAGGTAGACAAATTCACACTACCAAATGGCCGTTCGATTATCGTGCTGGCTCGTGGCCGACTTGTGAACCTTGGATGTGCAACAGGCCATCCAAGTTTTGTCATGTCAGCTTCTTTCACGAACCAAGTAATTGCTCAGATTGAGCTCTTCACGAATCCAGATAAGTATGGAATAGACGTTCACATGCTTCCAAAAAAGTTGGATGAAAAAGTAGCGCGTCTACACCTTGATAAGCTTGGAGTAAGACTCACTGAGCTAACCAAGAAACAGGCTGACTACTTGGCAGTAAACAAGGAAGGTCCTTACAAGCCAGAACACTACCTCTACTAGTATTTTGGCAACACAGCGAAGAAGTCCCTCGTGGTATTCTTCGCTGTTCAGCAAACGAGCGGGGAAAGAGAGCTTCTTTTTCTCCGCTCGCTTTTATTTCGCAGCCGTCTCATGGCATGTTTCGCATAAAGTCAGCAATATGCGTAAACTTCTCATCAAGGAAGTCTCTGACCTCTTTATCCGCTATACACTCCTCCAAAGCACGTCGCATACACAACAGCCACTGATCGCGCTCGGATTCCCCTATCTGAAATGGCATATGACGCATGCGAAGCCGTGGATGCCCATATTTTTCAACGTACCGGGGTGGACCACCACTCCAGCCAGACAAAAACAATACGAGCTTCTCTTCTGATTCGTCCAGCTCTTCTGGATGGAGCAATCGGATGCCCTCTGCTTCTGGTAGAGTATCCATCAGTTGATAGAAGGTTGTTACAAGCCTACGAATACCGGCTTCTTCCCCCATACGTTGGTAAAGATCAACTAGCGCCATACTCCTCACTGAAATAAACGTTCCGTATTTACAACATGAAATCACATGGAAGCGTTTCAGACTCCTGCAAAACAAAAAATATTAAGAGGCCTGATTACCCTCCGAAGTTTAACGAAATGAAGTTTAGCCCGATACAGTTTAGTGAAATACAACAGGATAGTGAAGATCAAACGATGGAATGGGTATCTCCCGAAACTTTCCTTCGGAGGTTCTAAAGGTATAACTCCCCTCCATCCTCCCAATAGGGTCACGAATGGTTGCAGTGCTGGTATACTCAAAGATATCTTCTCTTAAAATCATGGGCTGTTGACCGTGAATTCCTGGTGCAACCACCTCGGCCATATGCGTTCCACCAGAAAAGATCATCCAGTGTCTTTCCAGCAATTGAACGTCAACACCACTTCGATTTTCTATTGTAATAGTATATGAGAAGGCAAAGGTATCTTCTGACGGATTTGAATCCTCCGCTATGTATTCGGGAAAGACTGTGATACGCAGTCCTTCTGCTTCAAGAGAATAGTGCTCAGTTTCTAATATTCCCACACGATCGGAATAACACAGCATGGACAGGTGCGCTACCAGGAAATTAGGTAACCTCTCGCTAACTACCTGATATTAATCATATCTAACTATAAATATGTTAAAGCTTCGTCCCGAAAGCTATTGGCAAATTTTGATTACGCCACTTCTTCTCTTCCGCTCTCCTCTGGTTCACGTGCAGAAAGCCGAACACGATTCGTCATCAAAATAGCAACCCACCGCAACTCCTCGCTGTGCTCAAGGAGAATCTTTACAATCATCGTCAACGGAACTGAAAGAAGCGCTCCCGCTGGTCCCCATAGCCATCCCCAGACAATTAACGAGAGAAAGACCACTAACGGCGAAAGGCCTAGTCTTGGCCCGAGAAGAATAGGCTCTAGAAAATTACTCACAACATTATTAACAATCAGATACGCTATGATAAGCGTTATCCCCATTGGTACTCCCCCGAGGAGAAACCCCAAAATGACTGCCGGAATCGCGGCAAAAATCGAGCCGACAAAAGGTATATAGTTCAACACGTATGCAATCAGTCCCCATAAGATCCAAAAATCAACGCCGACAAAGTAGTTGATTAACCCTACTGATATTCCTGTGATGAGGCTCGTTACCGTCTTTATAAGAATATATCGCTGTACATCCGTTGCTACCCCTTCAAATCGCTCAACCTGAAAGGCTTCTCCCATGGCATAGGCGAGTTTCTGGCGAAAATCCGTCGCCTCATACAGCATGAATATCATCATTACAAAAACAAGTACCGTTACAGAAACTGCCCCAAAAAGCCCACGGATGGTACTACTGACAACATCCACAACGGCAGCCGGCTCGATAGAGTCGACAATCATGCCTGTGGAATACTCCAGACCAAACTCACCAAGGTAATCATCCACCTTCTGAGAAAGTTCATCCAGACCCCCAGCATAACGAGGTACTGCAGAGCGAAACTCTTGAATTGAACCAAAGAAGAGATTCCCAACAAGCGCGAGTAACGTGATGATGATAATGGCAACGATCAAAACCGATAAAAACTTCGGGACCCCTTTGCGCGCTAAATAGTGAGTCGGCGGAGTTCCAAGCACTGCAAGAAAAAAAGAAAACAAGATTGGAATGAAGACTACTTGGGCGGCTTTCAAACCAGCGGCAACAACACACAGCGCTGCGAGCCCCACCAACAACTTCATCCCGGGAAAGCGGTGCTTAATCTCCTGAATCTCCATAGAGGGGAGAATGCCAGTAGACAGGCAGCCGCACAAGGCAGTACCGCTCGTTCTCTGCCGTTGCTAACGCCGAAGATGGCTTTGAAATGCTACAGAAACCTTTCGAGGGAGGCTGGCACCTCACAACCCTGCTTTTGTAACGCTTCGACAGCCTGATGACACCCATGCTCAACGGCTGAATGGATCATCTCAGCGAGCTCTACATGAACACCAGCTATCTCTGTTAAGAGTCCGAGCTGTTCCTCTGGAGTAATCCTTGGATCTAACGTTATAGATTTTAAGACTCGTATTGAGACTTCTCGAATGCGATCGGCATGAAATTTTACCTGATGGGACTGATTTTCTTGGAATGACACACTTACCTCCACGGGAATCCTTGCTTCCACACACTTACCTAGGAGTAGGAGTCGACCCCTCGAGCAAAAAACCTAAGATCTAAATATATTTACGAATTCATCGTAGCTGTAGAATGATACGAAGAGCAGAGGACACCTACTATCCTCAATTTCACTATCAGCTGCACTCTGCGTTCGGAAACTCTTGGCTACGAGCCTCATACTCATCCCGCTTTATCAACACAGTGTGCTGAAGCATTGTTTGGGGAGCCTGATAAACAATACACCACTCTCCGCTCAGAAGCAGAAGTGAAATCAATGGAGAATCTCCGTGCCAGAGCACGCTATTTGGCCTATAAAGACTCATCACTTCGCTCCAACCTCTCTTTCCTGCGAATGCTTTTCCTACCATTTCCCCAACATCTGCTGGAGTAACATTCGTTCTTCCATCGATAATTACCTTCTCAGAAGCCGTATTTGGATCACTGCTATAGTGATACATCATGTATCCTCCATAGCCGAATGTATGCAGTACGGGAGGAGAGATATTCTTTTCGACCATGAAGGAAACGGCCTCACTGGGAACGATGCTCGTTTCAAGCTTTGTAGCCATGCCCTGCTTCGCCAGAACGTAAATCAGACAAATGAGAATAAAGCCAACTCCCTCCAGGGGAAGATGCTTACTTCCAAACAAGGAGCGAAATTTTCCTATGGCTTCAGTGAGATTCCCAAAGCGAACATTTCGGATTTTCCCCTCCCCCCAAACCGAAGCGATACAGGCAAAAATAAAAAGAATTGCATATGGAAGAAACTTCACAACCGCGAGTCCTCCAAGCAGTAAGCCTCCAGCAAGACAGGTTCGTGAAGCAGAGAACAACTGAGGCCTTAAGAACAAGAGCATCCCAAGAAAAAATGCTCCTAAAAGCATGAAGCCTGTTGGATATTGAAGTATTGTCGCAGCTTGAAACTCGATGATCGAAGAATGCTCTAAAGGGTGATTCGTCTTCGATAGAAAAATGAGCCACTCACCTCCAAGATATGGAGTAATAAGTGTTCCCAGAAAACCGAACAAAACCAACCATGCGGTAAACGCAAGGTTCTTCCGCTCTAAGGTCCAAAAGATAATTACCGCAATCCCGATAATCGTCGTAATATGAATATTAGCCCAGAGGCTCATCACCAAGAAAATTCCGAGAGACGCGGGGAATAGGCGCTCTCGCCGGACTGCAACTTCGCAAAAATAAATGAGCCAGATTAAATACAGCCAGGTAAAACTTTGCGGGCGTAGCGTAAAATGACTCTGGCATCCTATTAAAGCAACGATCCCGAGGAGTAGGCCAAAAAACCAGTCTCTTGAGAGCTTCGCATAAACAAAACACAACGAGAGGCCAACTATTTGAATAAGAATTGCTTTCATCCAGAAGAGCCAGTCGATGCCTCCCTTCGACTCAGCCCAGGCAAACAAGACTTCGGTCATCCAAGAATATGCGGTAAAGGGTTGGCCCAACGCATAGAGATTCCAATGCTCCTGAACCGGCACTGCTCCGTGCTCAAGTATCCATTTACCAATTGCAATGTGCCACCAGAGATCAGGATCTAAAATGGGTTGAAGAACATAGAGTCCCGCAACAATTCCACAAAAAAGCCAAATCAAGGTTCGCACAGAGAACAATCTCCCATCACATATAACCGTTTAAGGATAGCTGCCTTTCACGGTCCTCGTATAGCCCCATATATTCATCAGAAAGCGTCGATTCAGGGCATGGAGCTCGGTTTTCCCCTTTTTTTGATTGATACTTGCAATCAAGAGACTTCGGGAACAAAATATTCAAGAAATCAGCCGCGAGATGTTTATCGCAGGGCATGAGAGTCGCTTAGAAACCGTATGACACGTTCCAGAGTCAAACAGAAAGTTGTTAAAACCCTACAAGGGCTATCTCATAGCCTATCCTCAATCTTACTGGGTGGTGTGCTCATCTTTTCAACTCCAGCGTTTGCCTGCCCAAACATCCTGGAGTATATCGATACGAACTGCGATGGCTCCATTCGTTTTATGTTGACAGGTGACAGCATCGTAAGAGGCGTAGGTGATGAAGAAGGTCTGGGGTATCCAAAAAGACTCAAACAGCTAGTTGGTGACTCACACTTCAAAACTCTCAACCTCGGTGTCCCGGGAACTACCCCGCGAGAGCTAAGAAGGTCTTTTATTCGGAATATTGATAAAGGTGGAAAAACGACGAGGCGAACTCGGGACATAGACTATACTCTCATTCAGGTGGGAACGAACAGCTACTGGACTGGAGATCAACCTTTTCAAGTTGTAATGCAAATTCATCGGCTGAAGAAATATATCGAACGAGCCCTCGAAGAACGCAATGGGACAAAACCCATCGTATTCACCGCGACTGTTCCAATGACCGAAAGAAGTTTCCAGAATCCTTTCCTCAGTGATCTCAATACCGAGCTTTTGCGGAAACAGGGGCTAAATGTGCTGGTGCGTTTTGATAAAATTCCCGTCGACAAACTAGCAATAAGAGACTCTCTTCACCCTGGAGCAGCTGGTTACAAGCGAATGGCGCGAAGGGCACGCAAAGGATTAGAAAAAGCTCAGCCAATTACAGCAGAAATAGTAACGGACCAAGATTTTGATAATCTCTATGATGCGGCAGAAATTGGCATTTACTTTACGAACCCTACGCTTACAGATACGGATGAAGATGAGTTAAGCGATGGGGAAGAGGTTCTGATATATAAAACGAACCCACTGCTCTCAGACACCGATGGAGATGGGGCTAGTGATTATGCTGAAATTCAGAGCGGAACCGATCCCCTCATCCCTTAAGTGCTTTATTCTTTTCAGCCACACATAGCACGATGCGCAAGCTATTCATCCCGAAGCTCGTATTCCTCTAAGACCGCTTTGATTCTCTCTTCCGTATCCCCAACCGAGGGAACAAATGATTCCCCTGTAATACGCTCAAAGGCTGAAATATAGTGGAGTGAGAGTTCACGTACGTATTCATCGGGTAAATGAGGCGGGGTGCCCACCCCCATAAAGCCCTGTGCTATCAACCACTGTCTTACCGGTTCCTTGTCAAGCATTTCGGGAGAAGTATTCGATGACAGAGCGGATTCATACGTTGCTGAGACCCAATAACGAGAAGAATCTAATGTATGTACCTCATCAGCTAGTACTACTCGCCCATCTCGCAGACCAAATTCATATTTTGTGTCCACCAGTAGCAGTCCACGCTTAGCAACTTCATGCGTTGCATAATGAAAAAGCTCTAGCGCTCGCGTGCGCACCTCTTCCCATACCTTCTCGCTGACAATTCCCCGTTGAATAATTTCGATTTCACTAATTGGCTCATCATGCTCACCCTTTGGTGCTTTCGTTGATGGAGTAATCAGAGGCTCTGAAAGCTTTTCATAACAAGCAAGACCATCGGGCAACCTGATTCCACTCACTGCCCTTCCCTCCTGATAGTCGCGCCACGCACTACCAGCAAGATATCCACGGACCACTACCTCGACAGGTAAAATATCAACATGGTGCACCACCATTACGTTTGGATCAGGGCAGGCAACAAGATGATTCTCAATAATTCCTTCTGTTTTCCTAAACCAGTAATCAGCCATCTGATTCAAGACCTGTCCTTTAAATGGAACTGCGCCAAGAACGACATCGAAACAACTAATACGGTCTGTTGTAATCAGGTATCGATATTTTCTTCCTCGATAGGCATCTCGGACCTTTCCCTCATAACGTCCTGAGAGAAAGTCTAGCTCCGTTCGCCTGAGTGGCAATTCAAACTGACTGTCTATCGCCTTGCCGTAGTCCATGTTTTCTCCTGCGATATTTCTTACTGTTACCAGAAAGCGCATCAACAATTCGTAAGTTTTTACGAATTGCTCTCTTCAAATACTTCGGCGGTGACCACAAACCAGGGCGCCCAGCAATCACTCCCGCTTTTTGCAGAAGCAGTTGTGCTTGTTGAAGGCGTTCGTCCCCGTTGGAAGGAGTTTGGGAGAGAAGCAACGCAACCGCTTTGTTATTAAAAATGGCAGCTCGAAGCTCAGGATGAGCGTATGGCTCAAGATATGCTGCCGCCTGGGTATAGCCTTGAAGAGCTCGCTTCCACGAGCCCTTTTTCTGAAGCTCGTAACCTTCCTTCAACCTGATGTTTGAAAGCTTTAGCCATGGGAATGCGAGATGAGAGCGCGCATCCCAATGGCTGATGTGATTTGAGGTCTTCATCAGAAGTGCTTTTAACTCTTTTTCATTTTCAGAATCTTTCTCTAACAACAAAATTTCTAGAATTCGCGCGATAAAAAGACCAGTTTGCTGCACCGGCTTTATGGAAAGTTCTACTCCCTGTATATTCTCAACAACCGCAAGCTCCATCGCCTGATTCGATGATTGTAAGCGATAGCGCTTTAGCGGGGGCTTCTTTTTCTCAAAAGAGACTCTAATCTGCTCTTTGTTTCCCCAAATAACCGCAGATGAGTGGGGGAAAATGTCTCGAAGCTCTGCCTCTGAGTGAACAACTCGAAAGTAGCGCAGCAAACTGTTTTTTACACGTTCAGAGCTAAATCGAGTGATCTGCTCGCGTAACTGAAGCAAATGGGCTTCGCTTGAGTCATTCTCTAGCTGCGAAAGAAGCACCCCTCTACTCTCAGGTCCTACGGACAAAGAAAATACAAAGCGTACTCCAAAGAACATTACTGGCAGGCTTGTAAGCAGAGCCACTACCATCCACTTTTTCTGCTTAAGGAAGACATAGGGAACGGCGGCCAAAACGAGTGGAAACACAAGATAATGCCGCTCTGAGAGAGAAAGATTCTGAAGCTCAAGCAAAAAGAAGAGAAGCACTGGCACTGCCAGAACTATCCACTGTCTATGCCACAATCTTATCACCGAACTTACACTCCATAAGGTGTAGAAAGCACATCTCGCTTTCCGCCGAAAGTAACTCGCCAAACTCGGCCTCACTAACAGTCATATAGTGAATTCCCTGCCGCTGCAAAACTTCTGGCAGGTAACGGTCGCGCTCTACCTCTCGAATGTCAACTGTCTCAGTAAAATCTGAGCGAAACTCTACCACGAGACGAGGCTCATCTTCATTATTTACTAACGTAAAAAGACATCGAAAACCCTCTGCCCAATCTCTGTATCCAGGGTTTATCTCGGGGCAAAGCTCTGGAAGGTTGCCACTGCATACAAATGATATTCTCGCCTGAGGCACTATTCGCTCTCGCCCAAAAACCCTCATCAGGATGCGATAGAGCTGTGCCTCTCGTAGGTCTATCGCATCTGACATACCGCTTCCTATCCTCCTTCTTCCTGCCCCTTTCTCTCCTACTCTAGCGAGCTGGAGGAAATCAGACAAACCTCCATCAATCTCTATAAGAAATCCTAAGAATCAGGTACCCTTCTTATATGGCAAAGAGAGAAATTCGTATCTATCCTGATGATGTCCTGAGACAAGAAACGATTCACGTTACCGAGTTTGCGAAAGGATTACACACGCTACTCGATGATATGAAAGAGACGATGTATAGCGCTCATGGCATTGGGCTTGCAGCGCCACAAATCGGCGAGCTTTTAAGAGTCACCGTCATAGATGTATCAGAAGATGGAGATGACCCGTTAGAATTCATTAATCCGATCATTACAACCAAGGATGGGACAGTCCCATCAGAAGAAGGCTGCCTCAGTATCCCAGACTTTCGAGAAACGATAACACGAGCCGAATGTGTTACCGTCGACGCACAAAACCGGCATGGTGAATCGTTTCAAGTTGAAGCTGATGGCCTACTTGCAATCTGTCTCCAACATGAAATTGATCATCTAGACGGAGTGCTGTTCGTTGATCACTTGAGCAGACTGAAGAGAGAAATTTTCAAGAAAAAGTGGGGAAAACGTCTGTAACAATCCAAGGCGTAACTCCAAGCCCTTCTGAAGGAGTGGGAACGTGTCATACAAGGTCATCTACTTCGGGACGCCACAATTTGCAGTGCCGCCACTCGAAGCACTCGTTGAAGACTCTCGCTATCAGGTCCTTGCCGTTATCACTCAACCTGACAGACCCGCCGGCAGAGGGAAAAAGTTAAGCCCTCCTCCAGTGAAAATAATCGCTGAGAATTTCGGCATACCGGTTTTCCAACCAGCAAGCGTTGCAAAAGAATGGAAAGCGTTAAAAGAGTCCCTTCTGGAAATAGCTCCTTCTTTCGACGTG